>Ga0209025_1000673_pt1 | contig 58896 bp, 57 predicted proteins | sample AraplaMF_Col_mLB_FD_184256 | JGI IMG/M metagenome (GOLD analysis project Ga0209025, IMG submission 184256) | Arabidopsis root microbial communities from the University of North Carolina, USA - plate scrape MF_Col_mLB (SPAdes) (version 2) | ecosystem: Host-associated > Plants > Roots > Endosphere... | reverse complement strand
ATTAAATTTTATAACAATAAACGTTTTCAGAAAAAATTAAATAACCTTAGCCCTATAGAATATAGGGCTAAGGCAGCTTAACTAGTGCACCTTTTATTTAAGTGTCTACTTGACAGGGATAAGACCAAAATTGGACACCTTTTTTGAATAAATGAATCCCTCTGAGTATTCATTATAAGTAAGTTTCTGATTTTCCTAAACACTTTAATTGATTCTAACTCAATTTACGAATGATGTTATTCCAATCGATGCGCTATATATGATCCAATTAATAAAACAAGCCCAAAGGCTACTCCTATTATCAGATTAAAATATACTTCATTTTCTTTAACATATTTAATAATGAAAATCGTTCCGAATAATAAAAGTGCTGTAATCCCAAAATATTTCAAAACATCCTTCATTTTCCCCATTTATATCACCCCACAAAGATGATTTATGTTTCGATATAATTATTTATAGTCATGTTTTCAATAAAAATGTAAAGAAAAGTCTTTTTTAATGAAAAATCTAAGAAAAATAAGATCTATTCTTATCGATTCTAGTATTTTAAAAGGCATAGTACTAGCAACCTGTTGAAATTGAAATGATGATGGAGAAGATGCGAGACTTCATTTAGTAATAGCGGAACTGGTCAGATTGATACCTGGATGCCTAGCCTAAAACCCACGGATAGCAAGCATCCTAAAGTGGATATCTTCAAAATTCATTATTTAATCGCAACAAAGATTACGAAAATAGCCTAAAAAAAAGATAAACTATAAAAGCTTATCTTAGTGTGGAGACAAAGTCCCCGATATATGATTTTCAAACTGATTGAAAACGGTTGTCTTTCGAGGCGCGAGGCGCGAAGCCCGATGAAGAGCGATATTACCTAATGCGGTAATGTTCACTCCAAGAAGGCGAAGCTACAAAGAAAGCGAGCGTTTGTCAACGGTCTTAGATACGCTATAAAAGCTTATCTTTTACTTATCAGTATGTTTAATGCTGTTTTCATTTTCTCAATGTATTGTTGATCGTGATTTGAGCACATAAACTTTATTGACGAGTCACCTTGAGTTTTTAATTGATTATTATCTGATAATAAGTGAATAAGTCTATTCACTGTTCCAATACTGCCATCAACAATCTGAACATCTGGTAAGATCTTCTTTAAAATATCTCTATAAAAAGGATAATGTGTACATCCAAGTACGACCGTTCCATATGAATGAATATTAAATGTTGAAAGTTTACTTTTAAAATAATCAATCATCACGTTTTCTTCAAAATTTAGATTTTCACAATAACGGACTAGTTCTGGAAGTGGTAATGAATCGACAATACTTTGATCGTCTACTCGAGAAATTAATTCATTATACTTAGTCTGTTTTAATGTTAATGGTGTAGCCATTACTAATACTCTTTTGCCTGTTGTACGGTTCATTTCAACAGCTGGTTTAACAGCAGGTTCCATACCAATTATAGGAAAGTTATAGATCGCTCTTAATTCTGAAACTGCAATACTTGTTGCCGTATTACAAGCGATTACTAACGCTTTAACATCTTCCTCTATAATCATTTCAACTGATTGTTTTACAAATGCACTGACTTCTTCTTTTGATTTGGTACCATAAGGAACATGCAGTGTATCTGCAAAATATACAAATTCTTCATTGGGCAACTTTTTCATTGCTTCATTTAAAACTGTTAACCCACCGATGCCTGAGTCAAAAAATGCAATTTTCATTTTGTTCACCTAATATTAATAGATTTAATGAATTCCTATATGTAATGTTAAATATACTTAAACCTGATCGATTGGAGTATTCATTATAAACTGTCTATTAATAAATTAACCTAAAAGTGGTGTAATGTAAATTTTTCAGAAAAATATTTTTCATTTCACTAATTATGTTAAAAATTATTGTATTTGGATTATACTTCTAAAAATGCATTAGGATATTTAACAACCCCTTCAACATTAGCGAGGGAGTTTTCTTTTAGTTCAAGAACCATAAAAACCTCATCTCTTACATGAAATGGTGCCTTTATTCCTTTTGAACTTGCAGGTACAAAGCCAAACTTCGGGTAGAATGTTGGATGACCTAGAACGACCACTGAATTCCATCCAAGCTGTTTACAACGCTCTAGACCTTCCTTTACTAATGCAGAACCAATTCCTAGATTTTGAAAATCTGGCTTGACGGCCATAGGTGCCAAAGCAATCGATTCAACTTGTTCATTTATTGTCTCAATCGTTATACGACTAAATAAGATATGTCCAATAATTCCGTTTAAATCTGATTCAGCTACAATTGATAAATTTGGATTAAACTGACTAGATTTTCGTAGATTCTCTATTAAATTCGATTCATTTTCGCCACCAAATGCTAGATTATTTACTTCTCTTATAGCAAAAAAATCAGTGGTTTTTTCTGATCTTATATGAAACATTTATTTTCTCCTTAAAAAGTTAATTGATTCTACTAATTATGTCACTTTTTTGAAGTTAACTCTATGATAAGATAATAGAATAAAATTCAATAATAAGGTGTTGAGTAATTTGATTGAAGAAACGCTAAAGATATTTGATGAAAATAGACATCAGATTGGTGAGGCTACTCGTGATGACGTACATAAAAATGGATATTGGCATGAGACATTCCAATGCTGGTTAATTAGTATAGAAAATGATCAGGCATTCATCTATTTTCAAATTAGAAGTAAAATAAAGAAAGATTTCCCTAATTTATTGGATATTACGGCTGCAGGCCATATTTTATCAAATGAAACTGTTGAAGATGGGATTAGGGAAGTGAAAGAAGAGCTAGGGATCGAAGTGAATTTTGATGAAGTTATATCACTTGGAGTTGTCAAAAATAAAATTGTTTTAGACGATTTTATTGACAATGAATTTAGTCATATTTTCTTATTAAAAAGTGATCAGCCTTTCACAGATTTTAAACTACAAAAATCAGAGGTTTCAGGTATTGTGAAATCCAATTTTAATGATTTTTATAATTTTGCTCTAGGTTTAAAAGAATCCATACAAGTTGAAGGATTTGAAATAAATGATCATGATGAAAAAATCTTAATAAACAAAATTGTCAGCAAAGAACAATTTGTTTCACATGAAGATGAATACCTACTAAAGGTAGTAGAATTATTAAAAGAACAACTTTAAGACATGAAAGGACGCCTTCATTTCTAAAATGAAGGCGTCTCTAGTTTCACTAATCAAATTACAAATAATACTTCAAATACGGTTTCTCTCAGTATACTACTCTCTTACTATTTGTTTTAGTTAACGCCTGTTCGATATCTTCTACTATGTCCTCCCATGCCTCTAGTCCGACAGATATTCGTAGCAAATTATCGGTAATGCCCATTATTTGCTGTAACTCTCTTGGCACAACGGCATGAGTCATCGTAGCAGGATGTTGAATTAATGTTTCTGTATCACCAAGACTCACTGCAATTTTTATCATCTTTAGATTGTTTAGAATTTCTTGCGTTTCGTCTTTTGTCCCATCAACTGTAAAAGCAATAACACCTCCACCTTTTCTCATTTGCTTAGTGGAAATATAATAGTCTGGATTATTTGGATCACCTGGGTAGAATACATCACGAATCTTTGGATGTGATTGCAAAAATTCAACCACTTTTACTGCATTATCACAATGGCGATCCATACGTACTGCTAACGTCTTTAATCCACGCAATAGCAGCCACGCATCAAACGGAGACATAATACCGCCTGTATCCTTCCTTACGGGTGTCATTTGTTCAGCAAGTTCCTTTGTTTTGCACACAACAATTCCTGCAATCACGTCTCCATGACCACCGATATATTTCGTTGCACTATGCAACACAATATCACAACCTAGCGTTAAGGGCTTTTGCAAATATGGCGAACAAAATGTATTATCCACAACCACTGTAATTTGTTTTTTCTTTGCAACTGCCACTACTTTCTCAATATCGATGACCTTCATGGTCGGATTAATCGGCGTTTCAATAAAAATGACCTTTGTATTGTCTTTGATCACGTCCAATAGTTCTTCTTCTGTCGTCATGTCACTGAAGTCATGCTGTACACCAAATTTCCTCTCCAACATTTCTAATAAACCAAATGTACATCCATATATACCCTTTGAGCATACGATATGGTCACCAGCATTAATTAAAGAAAACAAGGTAGTAGATACAGCCGCCATGCCAGACCCAAAAGCCAATGCAGCTTCTCCCTCTTCTAATGCAGCCATCCGTTCCTCCAAAATATGAACCGTTGGATTTCCTAACCTTGAGTAAATATAGTCATTGGTTTCCCCACTAAAGCTTTTTTCTCCATGCTGTGCGGTGGGAAATGTATAAGTCGATGTCTGAAATAACGGTGGTGTTAAGCTCCCTTGATACTCCCTTGATTGATATCCTTCGTGTATGAGCATCGTATCCATCTGTTTGTTCTTCATTTCAAGCTAGCTCCTCTCCATGAAAATTCAAAGTCACTTTATATAATGAAAACGCTTTCTTTGTCGTTCGATATTACATTCTACAAAAAACTGACAATTTCCTGCACAACATTTTTGATAAATCAGTTTTATTTAGCCAATATAAGTCAGCAAGACTCTTTATCTACTATTAAAGACCAGTTTAAAACCAAAAACCTTCGATCACTTTAACGAAGGTTTTTAATGAAAACTTATTCAAATTATAAAATGATTCGAATACCTATAAAACTTCCGAATAACAAAAAAACTGGTAGTAAACAAATTATTATACTAATTTTTGAAGGGTTACAAAACAATCCGAAAAGAAACGAAATCCCACTGAATAATAGGATAAAAAAAATAGGATCAAAAACTTCAAGTTCAAAAAATACTTTACTCCAAATAATGGCCGATAGAAATGAAAAAATTATAATATGTGCTATATAATTCCACTTTTTATTTGATAAGTAAATCAAGAAATAAACTAGATACGTTATGAATGTAGTAATGTAAATAAAAGGTATGCTAATCAATATCACAAAGAATAAATTATCCAAAAAGAACCCTGAACCAATGAAACTCATAAAGCCAACGAATCCTACAGGTGAACTCGACCCAACATAATTTTCTATGAAATAAAACAAAAGGTTAATCAATATAAACATAAGGTAGGAAATTGATGAACTTACAAAATATAAAAAAATTTTCGATTCACTATTTTCCATTCAATCATTCCTCTTACAGCTTTTTCAGATGATTTTTTGAACAGTATAAATAATTCCTGCAATTAAAAAGGAAATTAAACCGATTGCTCCAGTCCATAGAGAAAATTTAAAATTAGACTTTCGATGTTCCTTTGTTTCGGAATGAAAATTTGCTCGCTGTTGATCACCACTTACAAACACGCCGGATACAATTCCAGATAATCCTACACCTATAATTCCTACTAAAATAAATAGATTCATAATTTGCATATCATTATTGCCTTTCTCTCTTGGAAAATTAATCCATTTTCTATCTATATTCTATATAACTTATCTTAAGTCCTGCGAGGGTCTTTCCTAACCAGTTTCTACTTAAACTGTCACGGATTCTCTGTCTAAATACTCTTTCAAAAAACAACTTTATACTATACAAATACCATTGCCTAAAAATAAAAAAACCCTAATCTTTCAATTAGGGTCTTACTATTATTTAATCTTTTTACTATATGAAAAAGAAAGTTTATCATATTCCATTTTATCTTCGTAAAAACGATGTGCGTCAATTCTTTGCAGACCTGATTGGAGCGTAACTAATTGACAGCCATGTTTTTTGCCATATTCATATAGATAATCTAGAAGTTGTTTACCATGTCCAGATGAGCGTTTACTTTCATCGGTCACTAAATCGTACACAAAAACATGCTTTCCATTATAGAGATTCGTTAATATTATAATCCCTGCAACAGCAACTGTTACACCATTTTCTTCTAAACCAATTACCTGATAACCTTCCTTTTTCATCTCTTCATATAGCTCAAAAAAAGATTGTTCATCTAAATGAGTTCGGAGTTGTTTTAAGACATGAAACCCCTTTACTAAATCATCATTCGACTCATAATGTTTAATGAAAGTATGGCTGTTCATTTAAATCCTCCTAACGAAACAAATTAATTTTTTATACACTAATGACATTTTCACCGGTTTCTGCTTCTCGTTTAAACAATCTAGCATATACACCATCCATTTCAAGTAAAGAATGATGTGTACCCTGCTCAACAACAACTCCATTTTCAAGTACCACAATTCGATCAGCAGTTAAAACCGTAGATAATCGATGTGAAATAACAATAACTGATTGTTTCGATTTTCTCTTTTGGATTGCATCATTTATTTGCAATTCAGTTATTGGATCGAGTGCTGAGCTTGCTTCATCTAATATTAAAATAGGTGAATTTTTGACTAATGCTCTAGCCAATGAAAGTCTTTGCTTTTGACCACCTGAAAGAAGTGCTCCTCTTTCTCCAATTGACGAATTAAGACCATCTGGTAATGAAGTTAAATAATCAGATAATCCACTATCCTTTAATGCTTGTGTTAGTTCCTCATCTGTCGCAGATTCATTCCCAATTCGAATATTATCAGCTAAACTTCCATTCCTTAATTGGACATCTTGAGATACAAATGAAATTGAATTTCTTATCCATTTAGCACTTGCTTGATCAATTGGTAAGCCATCAATTTCAATTACACCTTGATTAAGTGGATAAAACCCGAGTAACAAATCAACAATTGTTGATTTACCAGCACCACTTGGACCTACTATCGCAACAGCTTCACCAGGTTTAATGTTAAATGATAAACCATTTAAAACATAGTCTTCTTTATTCGGATAGCTGAATTTAACTTCTTTAAATTCAATTAAACCATCAATTCGATCTAACATCTTTCCTTTTTGTACCTCGAATAAGGATGCAGGTTCGGATAATAATTTTTCCGAGCGATCCAGTGCTGGACCTGTACGTCGAACAGATAACCAGTTTCTTAACATTCTTTGAATTTCATTTGCAGCAATTGTTACAAGTCCTCCTGCAGTTAACATCTGTCCAGTTGTTATCTGTTCATTCGAAATAAGTAGCATACTTATAAAGTAGACTGATGCTAATGCAAAGCCATTGTAGCTTCCAATGACGACGATTGACTGCATTCTAGCTTTCAATTCTATAATTGATTCCTTTACGAATGACTTACGAATGTCTGCCACACTTTGAATCTCGTAATCTGTTGCACCAAGAATTCTTGATAGCTGAATACCCGTCACAGACTCACGCAATCTTTCTAAATATCTCGATGCCTCATTTCTTGCCCTAGCTGAGGCTTGCCTAGTTCGTGCACCAACTTTATTGGAAGTCCAATAAAATAATACACCTAGTACAACACTAGTAATCATTAAATATGGATTGATCCAAAGTAAGACTATACTATAAATAAAAACTCCTTGGACTGAGGCCATAAAAGTTGACCCTTCCCATGCTAAAAAGTTATGAAGAGTATCTGGATCGTCGGATACTCTAGCTAATAATTCACCAGATTTTGACTGGTGAAAATAGGAATAAGGAAGTACTTGCAAATGTGTAAAAAGACGTAGTTTTTGCCAATTTGTAACTGATTTTGCAACATGATGACAAAAATACTCATCTATTACCATTAAGATTAAATCGAGAATAGCTGCAAATACAAGTAACCACATCAATCCCCAAAGCAGTGTATTTTCATGATTTGGGAGGATATGATCAATTAGCCATCCCATGCCTAATGTCGGAATTAATGCCGCACATACTTGACTAAGAGCAATAACAAAAGAATCAGCAAAAACCCATTTTTTATGTGGTTTTAGGAAATTAATAACTCTTTTTCCATCGCCTATTTTTTTCGTATTTTTCTGCATCATACAGCACTCTCCTTATCTAACTCACTGTACTGTGCCATATATAATTGATAATACTGTCCTTTAAGTGAAAGTAATTCTTCATGAGTTCCTTGTTCGGCAATTTGACCACGATCTAATAAAAGAATACAATCTGCGTCTTTTACAGTAACGAGTCGATGTGCAATTGTAATTGTTGTCCTACCTGGTATCAGTTTTTCTAAAGATGATTGTACTTTTTCTTCTGTTTCACCATCCAAAGAAGAAGTGGCTTCATCAAAGATCAAAACAGGTGGATGGCGTAGAATAGCTCTAGCCAAAGCAACACGTTGTCTTTGACCGCCAGATAACTTTAACCCTCGTTCTCCTACAATTGTTTCAAATCCTTCTTGTAATGACTCAATTAATTCGGATAAATCTGCGGCTTCTACAGCAAGATTTAATTCTTCCTCCGTTGCATCTGGTTTTGCATATAATAAATTCTGTCTTAACGTACTATTTAGAAGAAATGTTTCTTGTGATACAACACCGATATTTTGCCGTAATGACTGGAAATCATGTTTCGATAAGTCCTTATCGTCTACAAAAATAGTACCTGAAGATGGCTGATACAAACCAAGTATTAACTGGATTAACGTACTTTTCCCTCCTCCACTCGTACCCACAATTCCTATATGTTGGCCGGCTTTGATAGAGAATGAGACATCCTTTAGTACTTCTTCAGTCGAACCTGGGTATGCAAAACGAATATTTTTCACGTCAATATTTCCTTTTACATTTTCAAAGATTGGTAAAGTATCAGGCTGCTCTGAAGGTAAATCAAAGTATTCATAGATTCGGTTAAGAGCAGGAATTGCTTGTTGAATTGTTAAAGCATTTTCTGCCAGGGAACGGACCGGCATAAACATAGTCGGAATAAATCCTAACACTGCAATTAATGTTCCAATTGAAATGTCCCCCTGCCAGACGGAATAACCCCCTATTAACATAATGACTCCTGGAGCACCATTATTAAATACATTCCCCAATCTCCAATTAAATTTACCGAATAGCGCTAAACGTATGGCAAAACTTTTCCAAATAGAAAGTTTTTCTTCTAGTTTTCTATTTTCATTGTCTTGTGTTTGGAATGTACGGACAAGGCGAACAGATTCAATACTCTCTTGTGTATGATTATATAAATCTGCACTCATATCTCGAGCGATTGCTCCCATTTTTCGTACCTTCGTTCCAATCATAAATGATGGAATTAAATAGATTGCAAAAACGATTAGCATGACAACTGCTGCCGGCCAATATAAAGGGAACACAGCTATAAATGCTGCAATCGCGGCAATTACTTGCTGAATGAAACGAGGAATAACTGTATTGTTTAAATTTTGGACTGACTCCACATCATGAGTTAAACGAAATAACATATCTCCACGAGGTGTCGTCGAAAAAAATGACATCGGTACCTTTTGTAGCCTTTTAAACGCGCGTAATTGCATATCCGTAATGACATCCAGACCGATTTTCACTTGAATAAATTCCTGCATCGATTCAAATATTACCTTTATTAAAAATGCGACCATGATCCCAAGAATTAAATAAAGTAGAATGTTTGAATTTGCGCTTCCTAATAATTCATCAACAACTTTCCCAGTTAAAATTGGTGGAATAATTGCAAATGCTCCAGCTATTATTGAAAAAACAAATGCAAGGAGTAAAACTTTCCAATAAGGTTTAAAGTGATAAAGTGTTTCGATTAAGATTTTCATGTATTTCCCCCCTAATTTGTAACATTTTACATTATTTTCATACTATTTTCATTATTTAAAAATCAATTAATCGAAATATATGAAAGATAAAACGTTTTCAATAAACAATACATATTTTTTCGATCTATCCATTACTCTTAACATCTTATATAAAAAAGGAATTTTTTTCTTCGATAAAAAGAATGAGTTTTCTTACATGCTTTGATGTAAAACAAACAAAAAAATCTACAACCAAAGTTGTAGATTTTTTTATCTTACATTATTTATTTTCATCCAATTTTTCTTTTAAATATTGTTCAGAAAATCCTTTTGGGATACTTAAACTATTGAATTGTTCATTTTTAACTTGTTTACCAACATAAACGATTTGACCAATATGATAACTGTAATGACTAATTTGTCTATTTATTGCTTGTAAAACAGTATGAGCTTCCCCTCGAATAGTGATCGTTTCTAGCAAATCATTTACGGTCAAACTTTCAATAGTTGAAAATACAACTTGCCAACCTTTTTCCCAAGCAGCCAATAGTTCATCTTTTGAATCATATAGTCCTTCAAATTCTTCATCTCGATTACGCCATGATTTTTCACCATCAGAAGTAAGGAAATCAGTCCACCTTGACAACATATTTCCGCTTAAATGCTTAACGATTAAGGCAATATTATTTGATTCACTAGATGGCTTCCAATGTAATTCATCATAGCTTAATTGCTCCATTGTCCGATCACCAAGTTTTTTTATCCCTTGGAATTCCCATAATACATTTTGAAGAAACAGTTTTTTAAAACTCATGATAATTTCCCTCCACTCTGACCATGCAACTTAAATATATTTTATTGTATGAATAGTATAAAAATAACATTTACTTTTAATCAACTATTTTGATTCAAACGTGTTTCTGCCTTCCAGTTCTCATCAGACCAAGATGATAATTTTTACAGAGCCAAATAAAAAAAGATGACCAACGTCATCTTTTTTTGTTAAACTCCAACTGTCATCCAGCTAGCGTCCTGTGGGTTTTTTCTCCATGCAGTTAGTTTCGCTACATGCTCTTCTTCAATCGAACCTTGTTCTTTAGCTACTTCTACTAATGTATCATAGTCTGTTAATGAGTAGTAAACTACATCACTTGCTTCGAATTTTTCTAAAGCAGCAGGTAGATTATATGTGAAGATTGAGACAACACCTACAACTTCACATCCAGCTTCTCGTAATGCTTCTACACAAGTAATTACGCTACCACCTGTTGAGATTAAATCTTCTACAACGACTACTTTTTGTCCTTGTTTAATTGGACCTTCGATTTGATTCCCTTTTCCATGACCTTTTGCAGAGCTTCTTACATAGACCATTGGTAGATTCATTATGTCGCTTGTCCAAGCTGCATGTGGAATTCCCGCTGTAGCAGTACCGGCAATGACATCTACATTTTCGAATTTAGATTGAATTAATTCGACTAAACCAGAAGCGATATTTTTACGAATTTCTGGGTAACCAAGTGTAAGGCGATTATCACAATAGATTGGAGATTTTATCCCTGATGCCCACGTAAACGGATTTTCAGGCTGTAAGCTTACTGCCCCTATGCTTAATAAATTGGCTGCAAAATTCTTCTTCATATTGTTACGCCCTCCCATTGAGAAATTATTTCTTCATATGCTTCTACTGGATTATCACTTTTTGTAATACTACGACCTACTACAATATAGCTACTTCCTAATTGCTTCGCTTTTGCTGGAGTCGTTACACGTACTTGATCATCAACACTATTATCTGCTAGTCGTATACCAGGAGTTACTGTTAAGAACTTCTCACTTTCAACGGCATCTTGCACTATTCCTACATCTAAAGGAGAGCAGACAACACCATCTAACCCACTTTCATGCGTTAATAATGCATATAATTGAATTGAATTTTTTAACGACGATATACCTTGTTCTGTTGCAACTTGTTCATCAGATGTACTCGTCAACTGAGTAACCGCGATTAATAATGGACGTTTTTTACCAAGGGGCGTCCCTTGTTCTAAACCTTCTAATGCAGCTTTCATCATTTTCGATCCACCAGCAGCATGAACGTTTACCATATCCACTTCTAACTCAGCAATGTTCTTCATTGCCTGTTTTACTGTATTTGGAATATCATGTAACTTTAAATCTAAGAAAATTTGATGCCCTAAAGCTTTCAATTCTCTTACAATTGTTGGACCTTCTTTATAAAAAAGCTCCATACCAACCTTTACATATAATGATTTTTGAAACTGTTTAACAAAATTCATTACTTCATCTTTTGATGAAAAATCAAGCGCGATAACCACTTGTGATGACATGTTGTTTCCAGCTCCTTCCAATACATTCTTCAATCGAATGATATCCGTATTTTTCTAACACTTCAGGTAATTGTTCGATGATTGTTGGGCATACAAATGGATTTACAAAATTCGCAGTACCTACACCGATTGCACTTGCACCTGCAAGGAAAAATTCAAGTGCATCCTCAGCATTCATTACCCCACCCATTCCAATAATCGGAATGTTTACAACTTGACTAACGTCATGGATCATTCGAATTGCAACAGGTTTAATGGCTGGACCAGATAATCCACCAGTTTTATTTGCTAGTATTGGTTTACCAGTTCGTAAATCTAATCTCATTCCGAGTAATGTATTAATCATAGTTAGTCCATCTGCACCAGCATTTTCGATTGCTTTTGCAATTTCAACAATATTGGTTACATTCGGTGAAAGTTTTACATATAAAGGAACTTCACTAACTTCCTTTACTTTTTTAGTCACTTCAGCAGCAGTAGTTGGGTCAGTTCCAAATGCGATTCCACCACATTTTACATTCGGACATGAGATATTTAATTCTAAAGCTTTTACATTGCCAACTTTTGATATTTCCTTTGCGACTGTTACATAATCTTCAATCGTTGAACCAGCAATGTTTGCAATGATTGGTACATCATAATTAGAAAGCCATTTTAATTCTTCATTGATCACTTTTTCAAGACCCGGATTTTGAAGACCAATCGCATTTAACATACCAGCTTGAGTTTCCGCGACACGAGGTGTCTCATTTCCGTATCTCGTTTCCACAGTAGTAGCCTTTATCATTATTGCGCCAAGTACACTTAAGTCATATAAATTAGCAAATTCTCTTCCAAATCCAAAGCAACCTGAAGCAGGCATTATGGGATTTTTCAAATCTAAGCCTGGCAGTTTTGTTTGTAATGACATCATAATACTACCTCCCCAGCTTGGAATACTGGACCATCACTACAAACTTTGCGATAAGATCCTTCTTCTGTATGACACACACATGCAAAGCATGCGCCAATGCCACAGCCCATACGTTCCTCTAAAGAAATATAACCTTCCTTTTGACCTTTATATTGGTCTTGTAATGCTTTTAACATTACTGTTGGGCCACACGCAAAATACTGATCAAATTGAAGTTCTTTCTCTCGAATCACATCTGTGACAAATCCTTTAGTTCCCATCGTTCCATCTACTGTCGCGATATAAGTTGTTCCTAATTCAGCAAACTCATTCTCATAAAACGCTACATTACTTGATGCAAAACCTAGAACGTGAATCACATTTATACCACGTGCTTTAAACTGTTTAGAAAGTTCGTACAATGGAGGTACACCGATTCCACCACCGACCAGTAAAGCAGTTTCACCTTTTTGTAGTGTTTCTAAATCGTACCCTTGACCTAGCGGACCTAACACATCAACCTGCTGTCCAATGCTTGCTTCTTTTAAAAGCTTTGTTCCTTCACCTTCTGCTCGAAAAATCATAGTGAACTCACTGTTCTCTTTGTCGACTCGACATATACTGATTGGTCTTCTTAATAGTGGTGTTAGTCCACCAGTCACTTTTATATGGACAAACTGCCCAGGAGATACAATCTCCTGAACAAGTTCACCTTTTAATGTCATTTCGACAATTTGATGTGCAATTTCTCGGTTTGAGACAATTGTCATGAGTTCTTTTTTTATCATACTAATACGCCAGCCTTTATTTCTTTGTTTGGTAGTGCATAAGTAGAGAAAGTTAAGCTTTCAATAACTGACAGAATTGCATTTGCTGTATCCAGTGATGTTAAGCAAACCACACCATTTTCAACAGATTCACGACGAATTCTGAATCCATCTCTAGCTGGTTTTTTCCCTTTTGTTAGCGTATTGATTACGAACTGAGCATCTCCTCGTTTAATCATATCTAACATGTTGTCTTCGTGCTCATTGATTTTATTTACTGCTTTTACTGGTACCCCATGATTTTCTAAATGAGTTTTCGTTCCTTCTGTTCCAAAGATTGTGAACCCAATTTCATGGAATCGACTTGCAATATTTACGACTTCTTCTTTATCTTTGTCCGCTACTGTAATAATCACTGATCCGTGTGTTGGGATTTGCATACCTGATGCAACTAATGCTTTGTATAATGCTTTTTCAAGACTTACATCTTTCCCCATTACTTCACCAGTTGATTTCATTTCAGGGCCTAATGTTGTATCAACAGAGCGTAGTTTAGCGAATGAGAACACTGGTGCTTTAACATACACTTCTTTTCCTTCTGGATGATATCCTGTTTCGTATCCAAATGAAGCTAATGTTTGTCCAAGAATTACTTTTGTCGCAATATTTGCCATTGGTACGTTTGTAATTTTACTTAAGAACGGTACTGTACGACTCGATCTAGGGTTTACTTCTAGTACGAAAACTTCATCTTTATCTGTTACAACAAACTGGATGTTTAGTAATCCTTTAATATGCAAACCTTTTGCAAGTTTAATCGTGTAATCGATTATTTTTTGTTTAGCAACCTCTGATACATTTTGAGTTGGATAAACTGCGATTGAGTCACCTGAGTGAACCCCTGCACGCTCGATATGCTCCATAATTCCAGGGATGTATACATCGATTCCATCTGAGATCGCATCTACTTCTATTTCTTTACCAGTTAAGTAACGATCGACTAATACTGGATGTTCTGGATTAATTTTCACTGCGTTTTCCATGTAGTGAAGAATTTCATCGCGATGGTAGACAATCTCCATCGCACGACCTCCAAGTACATAAGATGGTCTCACGAGAACAGGGTAACCGATTTCGTCTGCAATCGTAGCTGCTTCTTCCGCTGTCATTGCAGTTTTACCTAATGGTTGTGGAACTCCTAGTTTTTGAAGTGCTTCTTCAAACTTATCGCGATTTTCTGCGCGATCTAAATCCTCAAGAGATGTTCCAAGAATCTTTACACCGCGTTCTACTAATTTATCAGCTAAGTTAATAGCCGTTTGACCACCGAATTGAACGACTACTCCCATCGGTTTTTCTAAATCAATGATGTGCATTACATCTTCAATTGTTAGTGGCTCGAAGTAAAGTTTATCTGAAATACTGAAGTCAGTTGAAACTGTCTCTGGGTTATTGTTAATTATGATTGCTTCATATCCTGCTTCTTTAATTGCTCTTACACAATGTACTGTTGCATAATCGAATTCGACACCTTGACCGATTCGAATTGGTCCTGACCCTAGTACAACAACACTTTTTTGACTTGTAACAATTGATTCGTTTTCTATTTCATATGTGCCGTAGAAGTATGGCGTTGTTGACTCAAACTCCGCTGAACAAGTATCAACCATTTTATAAACTGGTATAATCTGATTTTGCTTTCTGAACTCATAAATTTCTTTATTTGTCGCATTCCAGCTTGCTGCAAGATATTCATCGCTAAAGCCCATTTTCTTTGCCTTTAGTAAGATATCTAAGTCAAAATGATTTGCTTTAATTGTTTGTTCCATGTTTATGATATTTTGGATTTTGTGAAGGAAGAAGAAATCAATTTTCGTAATTGAGTGAATTTCTTCTACCGTCATTCCATTTCTCATTGCTTCAGCAACAATATATAATCTCTCATCATCTGCTTTTGCCATTCTTGCAATCATTTCTTCTTTTGAAAGTTCTTTTACTGTATTTAATTCGATATGATCGATGCCTAATTCTAGTGAGCGAACTGCTTTTAATAATGACTCTTCTAATGTACGACCGATTGCCATTACTTCTCCAGTTGCTTTCATTTGCGTTCCTAGTAGACGATTTGCTGTTTCGAACTTATCAAATGGCCAACGCGGGATTTTCGAAACAATATAGTCTAATGCAGGCTCAAAGCATGCATATGTTTTCTTTGTAACTGGGTTAATCATTTCATCTAACGTTAGTCCAACTGCAATTTTTGCCGCTAATTTTGCAATTGGGTAACCAGTTGCTTTAGATGCTAGAGCACTTGAACGAGATACTCGTGGATTTACTTCGATTACGTAGTATTGGAAGCTATCAGGATCCAATGCTAGTTGAACGTTACATCCACCTTCGATACCAAGTGCACGAATGATTTTTAGTGAAACATTTCGTAGCATTTGATATTCACGATCACTTAATGTTTGAGAAGGAGCTACTACAATTGAGTCTCCAGTATGGACTCCTACTGGATCAATGTTTTCCATGTTACATACTACAATGGCATGGTCGTTTGCATCACGCATTACTTCATATTCAATTTCTTTAAATCCAGCGATGCTTTTTTCTAGTAAACATTGTGTAACTGGACTGTTTTTTAATCCACTAGCAACAATTTCTTTCAATTCTTCTTCATCATGGCAAATTCCGCCCCCAGTACCACCTAAAGTAAATGCTGGTCGAACGATGACTGGATAGCCGATTTGCTCAACAAAATCATAAGCCTCATCTAGTGAGTGTATAATTGTACTTTCTGGTACTGGTTCGTTTAAGTCATTCATTAGTGTTCTGAACAAGTCTCTGTCTTCTGCTCTATTTATCGCTTCAAGGCTAGTTCCTAATATTTTCACTCCGCAATCTTCTAACACGCCAGATTTTGCTAGTTCTACAGCTAGATTTAGTCCTGTTTGACCACCTAAAGTTGGAAGAAGAGCATCTGGTCGTTCTTTACGAATGATGCGGCTGACAAAATCTACTGTTAGAGGTTCGATATATACTTTATCTGCAGTTTGAACATCAGTCATAATTGTTGCAGGGTTTGAGTTTACAAGGATTACTCTGTAACCTTCTTCTCTAAGTGCTTGACATGCTTGTGTACCTGCATAATCAAATTCAGCTGCTTGGCCGATTACAATTGGTCCTGATCCGATCACTAAGATGGTTTCGATGTCTACGCGTTTTGGCATTGTAAGTTCCCCTCTCTTTTATGAGCTTCCATCATGTTCATGAATTCATCAAATAAGTAATTCGCATCTTCTGGCCCCGGTGAGGCTTCAGGATGATACTGTACTGTGAATGCTGGGTATGATTTATGTTTAAGTCCTTCTACTGTTCCATCATTAAGTGCTACGTGAGTAACTACTAAGTCTGTTCCCTTAATTGAATCCATCTCTACCGCATAACCATGGTTTTGAGAAGTAATTGCTACTTTCCCAGTTTCTATATGTTTTACTGGATGATTTGCACCACGATGTCCGAATTTTAATTTTGAAGTATTTCCACCATTTGCAAGTGCAAATAACTGGTGTCCTAAGCAGATACCGAATAATGGTACTTTCCCTACTACTTCTTTAATCATTTCAATTGCTACTTGAACATCTTTTGGATCTCCAGGTCCATTACTTAACATAATCCCATCTGGCGCTAAAAGGAAAATTTCTTTCGCTGAAATATTATATGGTACAACCGTTACATCACATTTGCGATTTGTTAATTCTCTTAATATGCCATGTTTCATACCGAAGTCTACTAATACTACACGATTTCCTCTACCTGGACTTCTATATGGTTTTTGTGTTGAAACCCTCTCAACATGATTTGTAAAAAATGGTGTGTTTGTTAATTCTGCTACCACTTCGTCTACATTTGCTTCCATGCTGCAGAATTTACCTTTCATTGTTCCAACTTCACGTAATTTTCTAGTTAACATACGTGTGTCGATTCCTGCTAATCCAGGAATTCCTTTATCCTTGCAATATTGATCCAAGCTCATTTTATTTCGGAAGTTTGATGGATGCTCAGCATATTCCTTTACAATTAAGCCATGTACAGCTGGAACAATACTTTCGAAATCCTCTAAGTTAATTCCGTAATTCCCTACTAATGGGTAAGTAAAAGTTACGATTTGTCCACAGTAAGATGGGTCAGTTAATACTTCTTGATATCCTGTCATTCCTGTTGTAAATACGATTTCTCCTGTTGTTTCAACTTCGCTACCAAAACCTTCTCCTACGAATACTGTTCCGTCTTCTAATATTAATTGACGCATCATACTGTTACTTCCTCTCTTTCGTATACTAGTTTGCCATTTACCATTGTCATTACAGGCCAACCTTTACATTCCCAACCATTAAATGGTGTGTTTTTACCTTTTGAAAGAAAATTAGTTGAATCAATCTCTTCTTCCTGCTCTAAGTCAATTACTGTCAAATCTGCTACCGCTCCAACTTCGATTTTACCTCTGTTAACTTTAAAAACTTCAGCCGGTTTTGTAGTCATAAAGTCTAGTAATTGTTTTAAAGTCATTTTCCCTGTTTGTACAAAGTGAGTATTTAATAATGGAAAGGCTGTTTCTAGGCCAACAATTCCAAATGGTGCAAGTTGCATACCTTGTGCTTTTTCTTCTTCTGTATGTGGAGCATGATCTGTAGCAATCATATCGATTGTTCCATCTAAAAGTCCTTCAATTAGTGCTGCTCTATCAATTTCACTTCTTAAAGGAGGGTTCATCTTAAAGTTTGTATCCAGTCCTGGAATATCATCTTCACAAAGAATTAGGTGATGTGGTGAAACTTCTGCTGTTACATTGATTCCAGCACGTTTAGCATCTCGAACCACTCGTACAGACTCTTTTGTACTGATGTGGCAAACATGGTAGTGACACCCAGTTGCTTCTGCTAATAAAACATCTCTAGCGATTTGAACACTTTCACAGATCGATGGAATTCCATTTAGTCCATTCTCTTTCGAAAATTTACCTTCATGAACACAACCTTTTTGAATTAACGTATTTTCTTCGCAATGTGCTACGATTGATACATTTAACTCAGCAGCTTTTTGCATTGCTTTATACATCATTTCTGCAGATTGTACGCCAACTCCATCATCGGTAAAGGCGAATGCACCATTTTCTTTTAATCCTTCAAAATCCGTTTGCTCTTCACCTGCTTGGCGAATTGTTATTGAAGCATATGGGAGTACATTTACAACGGCTGTTTCTTCTATTTTTTGATTTAAAGCTTTTAAATGTTCAACTGTATCTGGTACTGGACGAGTATTTGGCATTGAAGCAATTGTTGTAAAACCACCTCTTGCTGCCGCATTTGTACCTGTTTTAATTGTTTCTTTATGTTCCCCACCTGGTTCACGCAGATGAACATGTACATCTATAAATCCTGGTGAAAGTAATTTTCCATCTAAATCTACTTGTGTAGCTTCATCGTCAATGACTGTCTCAGCAATAACTGATATTTTTCCATTTACGACTAACACATCTCGCTTTAAAAAATCACCATTTTCTTGTAAGATGACACCATTTTTAAACAAGTACTTCATTTTTCATCTCTCCCCATACAGTTGGTAAGGCTCTTTGTAGTACAGCCATTCTTACATATACACCATTTTCCATTTGTTTAAATATTCTAGAGCGCTCACATTCTACAAGCTCACTTGCTATTTCCACATCACGATTAAATGGCGCAGGGTGCATAATGATACTATTTGCTTTCATTTTTGATTCTCTCTCGATCGTTAACCCATGCTTTTGCAAGTAATTTTCCATGATATGATTTGTCACTGAATCATGACGTTCATGTTGAACTCTTAACAGCATCATGACATCAACTTCTTTTACTAGTTCATCTAAGTTTTTATACATTCCATGTGGATTTTTTTCATCTTTCCATTCATCAGGGCTAGAGAAATATACTTCAGCTCCTAATCGTGTTAGTGCTTCAGCATTTGATCTGGCAACTCGAGAATGCCTTAAATCACCTACGATTGCTATCTTTAGACCGTTGAAACTACCGAATTCTTGCTGGATTGTTAACAGATCGAGTAAGCATTGTGTTGGGTGATTCCCGCATCCGTCTCCCGCATTTAAAATTGGCATTCCTGCGTCTTTTATTTCTTGAAAATATTCATCCTCTGTATGACGGATGACTACTGCTTCTACTCCAATTGCTTTTAATGTTTTCACAGTGTCATACAATGTTTCACCTTTTTGGATACTTGAACTTTCTACTGCTAAGTTGATTACGTCTAGTCCAAGTTTTTTCTGTGCTACCTCGAAGCTAAAGCGAGTTCTCGTACTATTTTCAAAAAACAAATTTGCAACGAATGTCTGACGTTCTAAGTTCGCTTTTTCTCCATTTGCAAAGTTTTGTGCTACTTTAAGCAAATTTTGTATTTCTTCTATTGTTAAGTCAGACATAGTAAGTAAATGATTCATTCGTCTTCCCCCTCTTGAATTTAAATGAATATCATCCGTTATTTATTGTTCATACAGTTAATCTTTTGTTTAATGTGCTTTTTCATTCTTTATATCAACATTTCGATCTCCACCAATTTTTTCAGGGAGTACTAGATTTAGTAACACTCCTATTAGTGCTGCTAATGCCATTCCTTCAAGAGTAAATACATCACCTACATGAATTGCTGCTCCACCAATTCCTAGTACTAAGATGACAGAGGCGATAATTAAGTTACGTTGTTTACTAAAATCGACTTTGTTTTCTACTAGAACTCTTAACCCACTTGAAGCGATGATTCCAAATAGTAGAATCGATATACCACCCATGACTGGTGTTGGGATTGAACTGATAATGGCTGAAATCTTTCCTATGAATCCGAACATCATTGCGAAGATTGCTGCACCGATGAAAAGGTAAACACTGTACGCTCTAGTGATTGCTAATACGCCGATGTTTTCTCCGTAAGTTGTCGTTGTAGGACCACCGATTAAACCAGCGATCATTGTTGAAACTGCATCACCAAATAATGAACGGTCTAGCCCTGGATCCTTAATTAAATCTTTATCAACTACGTTTCCTAGTACAACTTGATGACCGATATGTTCTGAAATCGTTACGATTGCGACTGGTATAAAGATTAAAAGTAGTTGCAATGATATTTCTGGTGTGTAATCTACAAATGGTACTGAGAAATCCGGTACTGCTAACCATTTTGCTTCAGCGATTTTCGTGAAATCTACAATTCCAAAGCATATCGATGTGATGTAGCCACCTATAATTCCTACTAAGATTGGTATGACTGATAAAAACCCTCTTGTAAATAATGCTGTTACAATTGTTATGGCCAAAGTGATTAAAGCGATTGTTATTGACGTTGAACTATATTTTGCGTCTGGACCATTCATTGCCATGCCAACCGCTACTGATGATAAGCCTAATCCGATTACAATGATGACTGGACCAACTACGATCGGAGGTAATACTTTAAATAACCATTTAACGCCCACTTTGTTAATTATCAATGCGATCACCGCATAAACAATCCCTGTGATGAATACCCCTACAAATGCTGCTCCAGTACCAAGATTCTTTATTGCGAAACTCATTGGTGCAATGAAAGCGAATGATGACCCTAGGTATGATGGTACTTTCCCTCTCGTAATTACGATGAATACGATTGTTCCAATTCCGCTTGAGATTAATGCGATTGAAGGTGAAATTCCGATTAAGATTGGTGCTAATACTGTTGCGCCGAACATCGCGAATAAGTGTTGAATACTTAAGAAAAACCATTGACTTAGGTTAGGTTTTTCATTTATCTCTAATACCGGTTTTTGTTTTATCATTTCAATTCCCCCATTTTTTCCAATAAAAAAACTCTTTGTGTTTTTACACAAAGAGCCCAATCTGTTGCTAAGAAGGCAGCAACTAACTAGACCCTTTGGCGGCCTCTCTGGACCACATTAAAAGGGACTTTAATTTTCGAATATACTTACTTTATCATGATCATCTGTTTCTTTTAACGCTACGACTACTTTTTCATCACTTGAAGTCGGTATATTTTTACCAACATAGTCTGCACGAATTGGGAGTTCACGATGTCCACGATCGATTAATACAGCTAATTGAATTTGTGCTGGTCTACCTAAGTCCATAACAGCGTCCATTGCGGCACGTACTGTTCTACCTGTGTATAACACATCATCAACTAATATTACTTTTTTATTTGTTAGGTCAACAGGAACATTTGAACCTTTTACTAATGGTTCCTTATTTTCTGTCTTAGTCGTTAGATCATCACGATATAATGTGATATCTAAATCACCCATGATAACTTCTTTTCCTTCGATTTGCTTAATTCGATCTGCAATTCGTTTTGCTAAATAAACGCCTCTAGTTTTAATTCCAACTAGAACTACATCTTGAATTCCTTTGTTGTTTTCTAGCATTTCATGAGCAATACGTGTTAATCCTCTTCTAATTGCAAGTTCGTCTAAGATGATTGCTTTTTCGTTCATTCGATACCCCTCCTACTCATATTTTGTAGAAGCAAAAAACCCTCTTGCCCGATGGACAAGAGGGTAGCACAAAAGGATACAATTATCCCTTTTATATTCCGCTTCCTTCTCAACCTCACGGGGTTGTGTTAAAGGTTCATTCAACTGTTCTCAGTATGACTCATACTGCGTTTATTGTCAACAGTTATCTTCTTAAATGTTCAATTACATCTTCCATTACTTTTGGAATTGGAGAACTGAATTCCAAATACTCGTTTGTTTTTGGATGATTAAATCCTAAAACAGCTGCATGAAGCGCTTGTCCACCAATCTCTAATGTTTTTCGAGGACCATACTTTGGATCTCCAGCTAAAGGGAAACCTATATATTTCATATGAACACGAATTTGATGCGTACGACCTGTTTCAAGTTGACATTCAACCAAAGTAAATTCTTCAAAGCGCTCAAGCACTCTAAAATGTGTTACTGCTTCTTTACTATTATCATCCGTTACTGTCATACTTTGACGATCATTTTTGTCTCTTCCAATTGGCGCATCGATTGTGCCTTCTTCATGAGCAATTACACCGTGAACAATTGCAATATATTTACGTACAGTCGTTTTTTCTCGTAACTGTTCTGCAAGCTTCTCGTGAGCTACATCATTCTTGGCAACCATCAATAAACCAGATGTATCCTTGTCAATTCGGTGAACAATTCCTGGTCTTAATACGCCATTTATGCCTGATAAGTCTTTACAATGATACATTAACGCATTAACTAAAGTACCAGTTTCATGTCCTAATGCTGGATGAACAACCATTCCACGTGGTTTATTAACTACTATTACATCTGAATCTTCATAATAAATTTCTAAAGGAATGTTTTCAGCGATAATTTCTAATGGCTTTGGCTCAGGAACTGAAACAGATATTTCTTCACCTTGTTTTACTTTATAATTACGTTTTACTTTTTCACCATTTACTAATACCAAATCTTCTTTTAACCAGATTTGAACTTGTGAACGAGACCACTCATCATTTTGAGCAGTTATAAACGTATCGATTCTTTCTAAATGTTGTTCCTCTTGAACTGTAAATGCAAAAACTGTCATTGCTTAACTCCTCTTTTATCTTCCAATAAAGTAATTATAAATAATAAGATAACCCCTACACATAGAGCTGAATCAGCAATATTAAACACAGGAAAATCATAATTAAATATATAAACATGAATAAAATCTACAACTTCTTTTCTAAAGAAGCGATCGATAAAGTTTCCAATTGCCCCACCTAATACAAGACCTAATGATAAAGACATTAAACGATCCTGTTTAGCATGTTTTTGAATAAAGTAAATAACTGCAACTACAAAGACTAAGGTTATCAAATAAAAGAATCCCATTTTGCCTTGTAGCATTCCCCATGCTGCGCCTCTATTACGGTGTGATGTTATGTAAAAAATATTTTTTATAATTTCAATATTTTCACCTAAATACATCTTTTTTAAAACTGCCAGTTTTGTCAGTTGATCAATTAAAATGACAATCACCGCAATTATATATGCCATATTTATCCCCTACCTTTTAGATATCTCATAAAATTTTAGCATAGGGGAAACTTTAATACAATGAATACTAAATCAATAATGATTCCTTACAAAACTAAAGTCGTCAATTGTACGACCCATTGGAAGTACTTTCAGTTTCTCAATCGGAATTGGCTCCCCGGTTATTTCACAATAACCGAATAATCCATTATCTATTTTTTGTATCGCTAAATCGATATCATATAAATCATTTTTCATATCATCAACAAGAGTTTGATGTTTCGTCGTGTCTTCGAATAGTGAAAAGTGATTATCGACTACTGTATCTCTTATTGGTTCCGTAAATAAACGATGTAGCAATTCATTCTTAATCATTTCGAGCTCTTGCCTAATATGGTAAATTTCATTGCTCATCTTGTTCACTCCCAATTATTAATGTAACAATAATTTTCCCATAAGTGACTTTGATAACAGGTGAAACTTTTTCCTATTTAGGAAATACAATTAGAAATTACCAGTAATAGAAGTCTTAAGAAAGAGCTATTTTAGTTAAAATCGCTACATTACGCACTTGGTATGTATATGAGATTCCACGACACATTTTCATCTACTGATTTTTTTTCACTACTTCCATTGGAGTCTTTCACGCCAATCAAAACAATGCATTTTGTTTTCTATTTAAAATAGACATTACCAGCGTTAAATAAAAATATTTTCGAAATGCGCATTAGAAAAGCTTATTATCCTTACAAAATAAAAGCTCGGAAGGAACTCCGAGCAATAAATACTATTTCATCTGGTAAGACTCATCCAAAAATGATTGGTTTAATAATCATAAAAATAAATAAAGTAACACCTAATGCAGATGCAAAATAAAAACGAGTATTTACTTGTTTCTGTGCGACAAGAATTTCTAAATCTAACATTTCTACTTCTTTGTTTTTCTCATCATTTAGCCAATTTGCTATAATTTTTTGTTTAGGAGTAATGAATCCTATGACAATGATTTGTATCAATATGTATAAAACTAAAGAACCAATTAACCATAGTTGGGTAAATGAACCATAATTCCCAATTAAATATAAGACGATTCCACTTAATACCGCAATGGTTCCACCAATTTTCGGAAATAATTCTAGATACTTAAAAAAACGATAACTAGCCCGTAATTCTTCCACTGTTTGACTAGGTCTTGTTAATACGTGCCCAAAAAAAGTAGGACCAACTCCGATAATAGCTGATAACACATGAATAAGAATTAATAATTCCATCTACCCAACCCCTTTCATCCAACAGTTAAAATATATGAAAAAAGCATAAAAAATAGAGCCGAAAGTTTTATTCTTTCGACTCTTTTTTTATTTGGAAAGCTTTAACTTAAATATCCTTTACAACACTTGCACAACGTAGGCATAGTGTTGGATGATCATTATCCTTACCAACTTCTTCAGTAACAGTCCAACAACGTTCACAAGTTTCACCAGTTGCAGGTGAAATTACGATACTTAATGTATCAAATTTCTGAGCGTTATCTGGTACTTGTTCACTTGTTTCGGCAACTTCAACTTGAGAAACAATTAATAATTGTTTTAACTCTTCATTAATTGAATTTAATAAAGTTGAAACTTCATCATTTGGATAAATTTTAACTTGCGCTTGTAAAGATTTACCAATTACTTTTTCATTTCTTGCTACTTCTAATGCTTTTAAAACATCATCACGTAGATCCATGAATTTTTCCCATTTAGCTTCTAAAGCTTTTGTATCTCCATAATCATTTGTATCTGGCATTTCAGTTAAGAAAATGCTGTCTGCATTTTTTTCAGGCATATGAGACCAAACTTCTTCAGCTGTATGAGGTAAAATTGGTGCTACTAAACGAGTAAGAGCTTGTAATGATTCATGTAATACTGTTTGAATCGCTAAGCGATCTTTATTTTGTTTAGGCTCAATGTAAAGTACATCTTTCGATAAATCAAAGTAGAATGAGCTTAACTCAGTCGTACAGAAGTTTTGAATCGTATGATAAACTGTCGCAAATTCATATTTTTCATAAGATTCCTTAACTGTATTTACTACCCCATTTAACTTAACAAGCATGTATTGATCTAATTCACGAAGCTCACTAAACTCTAATGCATCTTTCTCAGCGTTAAATCCATCTAAGTTTCCTAATAAGAAACGGAATGTATTACGAATTTTACGATATACTTCAGCAACTTGTTTCATTAATGCATCAGAAATACGTACATCCGATTGATAATCAACTGAAGCAACCCAAAGACGTAAAATATCTGAACCATATTGATTCATGATTTTTGAAGGTACTACGATGTTACCGATTGATTTACTCATTTTACGGCCTTCACCATCTAATACGAAACCATGACTTACTACCGATTTATACGGTGCTTGACCAGTAACCGCAACACTTGTGCTTAATGAAGAGTTAAACCAACCACGATATTGGTCAGACCCTTCTAAATAAACATCAGCTGGGAAAGATAATTCTTCTCGAATTGCTAAAACTGCTTGATGAGAAGATCCGCTGTCAAACCATACATCCATGATGTCTTTTTCTTTCGTAAATTTACCATTAGGAGAACCCGGGTGAGTAAAGCCTTCTGGTAATAATTCTTTTGCTTCTTTTTCGAACCAAATATTTGAACCATTTTGTTTAAATAGATTTGAAACATGTTCAATTGTTTCCTCAGTGATAATAGCCTCACCATCTTCAGCATAAAACACTGGAATTGGAACGCCCCATACACGCTGACGAGAAATACACCAATCACCACGGTCACGAACCATGTTAAACAGTCTTGTTTCACCCCAAGCAGGGAACCATTTTGTGTCTTGAACAGCTTGCATTAATTCATTACGAATTGCTTCAATTGAAGCAAACCATTGTGCAGTTGCACGGAAAATAATTGGTTTCTTTGTTCTCCAATCATGTGGGTATGAATGCGTAATAAATTGTAATTTAAGTAAAGCACCTTTTTCTTCTAATGCTTTTGTAATTTCTTTATTTGCTTCATCATAGAATAATCCTTCAAAGCCAGGAGCTTCTTTTGTAAGGACACCTTTTTCATCAACTGGGCATAATACTTCTAATCCATATTGTTGTCCAACACGGAAGTCATCTTCACCGTGTCCTGGTGCTGTGTGTACGCAACCTGTTCCTGCATCAGTTGTTACATGATCTCCAAGGATTACGACAGACTGACGGTCATATAAAGGATGTTTACAAACGATACCTTCAAGCTGTTCACCTTTAAATGTGTTTTCTACAACAGAATCTTCCCAACCTAACTCTTTTGAAACAGATTCTCTTAATTCGCTTGCAACAACAAATTTTTCACCATTGACTGAAACGACATCATAATTTAATTCTGGATGTAGACAAACAGCTAAGTTTGCTGGAATTGTCCAAGGAGTTGTTGTCCAAATGATGAATTTCTCTCCACCATTTAAAAGATCCTTACCATTTTCAACTGCAAATGCTACATAAATAGATGCTGATCGTTTATCTTGGTATTCAATTTCTGCTTCAGCTAAAGCAGATTCACTTGATGGTGACCAATAAACAGGTTTAAGTCCTTTGTAAATTAAACCTTTTGTTGCCATTTTACCAAATACTTTAATTTGTTCAGCTTCATATTCTTTTTCAAGTGTGATGTAAGGACGATCCCAATCACCTAAAATTCCTAAACGCTTAAACTGTTCCTTTTGACGTTCAACTTGCTCATATGCATATTCTTCGCAAAGTTTACGGAACTCTGCAACTGTCATTTCTTTACGGTTAACTTTTTTATTCGCTAATGCTTGCTCGATTGGTAATCCATGAGTATCCCATCCTGGAACATATGGAGAACGATTACCGTTCATATTATTAAAGCGAACGATAAAATCTTTAAGTACTTTATTTAATGCATGACCCATATGAAGGTCACCGTTTGCATAAGGAGGGCCATCATGTAGGATGAATGACGGTTTTCCTTCATTATGTTTTAAAACTTTTGAATAAATATCTTGTTTATTCCATTCTTCTTGGATCTGAGGTTCACGTTGTGGTAGATTTCCTCTCATCGGGAAATCGGTTTTTGGCATCAATAAAGTATCTTTATACTCCATTTCATATTCCTCCTATTTTTTCAGTAATAAAACACTTTTAATTGTCGAGTTCACATTAACGCATTGTATCCATCTTATAAATCTTTTATTAGTAATCTTGTTTTTTTCATTAAACTTTCTCTAATGAGGAAATTACTACTTCATTTTTACAAGCTAAACGCTCTTTCGTTAATATGAGATCAATTCGATGATAAGATGATAGAAGAACACAAAAAAACCTTCCTCATCCCAAAAAAGGGACGAGAAAGGTTCCCGTGGTACCACCCTAATTGACTTTAAAAATTACTTAAAGTCCTCTTAGCATTCATAACGTGAATGAAACGTCTTTTCCTACTCACTTTTCAGAAAAGCACTCAAGGGTGATTTTCTTTCTATATTCTACATCAAGCTTACACTATCCTTGACTCGCTTTCTAGACTAAATAGAAATACTCTTCCCTATCACCGATTTACTATTAATATTTAATAAATTATATGTAAAACTTTACAAATCGTCAAGGCTTCAGTGATTAGTTTGCAATTTCTTCTGATTCTTTGTCTAAAATATGGTCCCAATCTTCATGATTTAACATTTCTAATTGAGTTTCAATTGCCATACGTAGACGTGTACGGAACACTTTAGACTGTTTTTTCAGTTCCTCGAATTCCATTGTAACTTTTCTAGATTTAATTAATGATTCATTTATAATTCTGTCAGCATTTTTTTCTGCTTCTTTAATGATTAACTTTGCTTCTTTTTGTGCATTACCTTTTACATCTTCAGCAGCTTCTTGAGCAATTAGGATCGATTTGTTTAACGTTTCTTCAATCGTTGAAAAATGTTTTAGTCTATCTCTCATATCTAAAATTTGTTCTTCTAATTGTTTCTTTTCTCGAATGACTATTTCATAATCTTTAATTACTTGGTCTAAAAACTCATTAACTTCGTCTTCGTCATATCCACGAAAACTTTTACCAAATTCTTTATTATGAATATCAAGTGGTGTTAAAGGCACTTTATGCCACCTCCGTGTATATTTCTAATTATTAGGTTATTATAAACTTTCGACAGTTTCTACGTTTTTCCTTCAACAAATTGTGACTATTTTTTAACACCGTAGTGAATCCGCCATTTTTCCTTTTTAGACAATCCATCAATCGACAGTAAAATTCCTCTACCAAACCCTTTTACTGATAGTAAATCTCCTTCACCACATTGGAATGAAGTCGAATCTACTATTTTTTGATTAACTTTTACATGACCAGCTTTTATGACAAGTTGTGCTTTTTGTCTTGAAATATTATAAAACTCACTTAGTAACACATCCAAACGAAGTGATGATACTGTACTATTCTTGGTTTGCCATTCATCTTCAATTTGAATTAATTCATTTAATTCTATTTCCATTAATTTAATCGGCGATTTCCCGATAGAGTTTAAGTTATTTTCAACAAAACTTGCTATTTCTTTCGCAACAATAATTTGTACGACTTCGTTTTTCAGTAAAATATCACCAAATTTAGCACGTGTCATCTTAAGAGACATTAGGGTCCCTAATATTTGCCGATGGGATAATGTGTGAAATTTTGATGCATAGTTAAGATTGAAGGCAACAATTGAATAATCTTCATCTGAAGGTGTGTAGTAATTCGGATAAATCAGCGCACGTTTTCTTTCACTATCATCTTGTCCTCCAAAAAAAGAAACCAAGCATTCAGATTGACTACCTATAATTGAACTCATGATTGTTTGTTCTCTTAAATCTAAAAAATCAGTTAGCTTATATGTATATCGTTCAAGTACATGTTCTTTCCAGCTAATTACCTGATCTACAAATAGATGTTCCTCTTTTCGATAATGGTCGTATATACTCATTGATGTGGTCCTCTACTTCAAATTACTCTTTTCATATTAATAAAAAAGAGAACCCCTAAGATTCTCTTTTTTAGAAGAAACGTGAAATACTCGCAATTCCAATTCCAGCAAATTCTAATGCAATTAATGCTACAATTGGCGAAAAATCAAACATTCCAAATGATGGTATGATACGGCGAAACGGCTCCAAATATGGCTCAGAAATTGCACCGATAAAACGTCCAAACCCTGAATGTCTTACTTGTGGAAACCACGATAAGATAATATGAATAATCAAAATGATTTTATAAATCGCGATTGCTTGAATTAAAAGAAAAAAAATATAGCTCATTTATTTACCACCTTTTAATGGATTGTTCTTCCTCAAAAAGCATATCAGTTATTGTTCCTGAAATATCAACATTATCTGGGGTACAAATGAATGTATTTGATCCTATTTTTTTAATATCTCCGCTAATTGCATAAACTGTACCACTTAAAAAATCAACAAAACGTTTTGCTTGGTCAATTTGCATTTGTTGAAGATTAATGACTACAGCTTTCTTCGATTTTAGATGATCTGCAACATCTTGTGCCTCTGCATATTCACGCGGTTGCGCTAAAACAACTTTTGACGTCAAGGATGCTCCTCCTGGTATACTTACTAATTTTTGCTTTGAACTATTACGTTCTTGATGAATTTCTTCATTAACATGTTTGGAAGTAACTTGTTGCTGCTCTTCATATTCATAATCATCTTCATACTCATCATCCATTGCAAAAAAGTTTTTAACTTTCCCAATAATACTCATAACTAATTACCTTCCCTTTCCTACTAAATCAGTTCCTATTCTAATAAATGTAGCGCCTTCTTCTATAGCAATCTCAAAATCATTAGACATACCCATTGATAATTCCTGGCAAGGGATATTTTCTAACTTCAATTCTTGTATTTGCATTTGTAACTCTTTTAAGTTTTTAAAACAATTTCTTATCATTTGCTGATCTTCAATAAATGGAGCCATCGTCATTAAACCTACTACTTGCACTTTATCAAACTCTGCTATCTCTCTAGCAAACTTTATGACATCGTTTGGATTCATTCCATGTTTTGATTCTTCACCAGAAACATTCACTTGCACAAAACATTTCAAAGGTTTTATAGCTCTTTTTTGAATTTCTTCTGCCAGTGAAATACGATCTAAAGAGTGTAAATAATCAATACGATGTATGATATCTTTCACTTTTCTAGTTTGAAGGGACCCAATAAAATGCCATATTATGTTGTTATTCATATGGTCCTGTTTATTTTGTAATCCTTCAAAACGGTTTTCTCCAAGTTGATTTAATCCTACTTCTAAAACCTCTTTCGCTACCTCTACTGATACTTCTTTTGTAACAGCAATTAATGTAACGTTATCTGTTCGATTTGAACGCAACTTTGCTAATTGTATTTGTTCACTAATTCGTTCAAAGTTTTGTTTTACAGTCATGATGCTATTTCCTCCAACCAATAAAGCTCATCATTCTACCAGTTTTTCCTTCATCTCTTCGATGTGAAAAAAATGTATTCGGATTGCAGCTTGTACAATAGTTAGTCATACTAATATTTTCTTCACTAATCCCAGAATTAATAAGCAATTGTTTGTTTGCTTCTTTCAAATCTAATGCGTATTTTCCATTTAACTTATTTGCAATGACTTTATGAGGTATATCACCATTAAATGCTTCACTCACTTTATTCATTACAAAATCATCTACCTCATAACAACATTCTCCAATTGAAGGACCAATCACAATTTGAATATCTTTTAGTTTTATATTTTCTTCATTTAACCATTTATCGATCAGTTTACCGCCTATATTAGAAACGGTACCCTTCCAACCCGCATGGGCAAGACCGATATATTTTTTTGTTGGTTCAAGGAAATATAATGGCACACAGTCTGCATAACATGAGGTTAGTAAAACCTCTTCTTCATTTGTGTAAAAGCCATCTGTATCTGGAATGCTAGTTAAATAATCAGTAACACCTTTCCCCAGATCATCTTTTGATACCTTTAAAACATTATTACCATGTACTTGCTCAGAACAAACCCACTTAGATGTTGAAAACTTAAGTTGATCTGCGAGTAATTCTCGATTATTTATGACATGGTTTGTTGAATCATTTACATGTAAGCCTAGATTAAAAGAGGAGAAACAACCTTGACTAACTCCATCATTTTTAGTAGTAAAACCAGCAACTAAATGTTTGTATGAGTCTTCCCAAGGTTGTATCTTAAAAGTACTTTCAGTCGATTGAATGAAGATTTCTTTCATATTTTTAGGACCTCACAAAACTAGTTTAGTAATTCCCATTTAGGGTTTCCTATATTTTACCATAGATTTCATATTTTTGATTATTTTTGACAAAAGACGCTATATTTTTATGTGAATTTTATCGGATTTGGTGTTTTTTCTTCCAAATCGACTGTCGAATGATATTTTACTAAGATGACATCTTCGCCAATTTTAACAATGTCACTCCAATAAATGGTCATCTCTTCTTCCTTACTAAAAAAATTTAAACCCTTACCTGGCTTTGTTAAAATAATGGATGTAATCTTCCCACTAACTTGGTCAATATCTAAATCAACAATATTTCCTAATTTTTTACCATCAGCTACATTCACAACATCTTTTACTTGAAAATCAGAAATTCTAGCCACTCTTACTTCACCATCCTTTTTTTAAAATATATGAAGTAAAAGCAATATATATTGATTAATTCGAAAATAAAAATGTGTTAAACAATGTATGATTTCCCATTCATTGTCTAACACATATTTTATCGGATATCATTCGCCTAATTGAAGTAGATAAAGGTATTAAAGCTATTAGATAAATATGTAATCCAATTTCTTATGTATGTAAGGACGCTTTATCACATTTTAGGACGTACAGCCCCACAAGCTAACTCTTTGTAATAGTCCATTTAGTGTCATGCTTGAACTACTCCACTTTTCGTACTGTCTAGCTCCAGCAACTAGCCCCTCGAGGTCATAAGTCAAAGTCCATTAAAGGTAAAATGCAACCTTTATTGGACTTCGTCTTATGCTTGTCGGGGCTGAACAAACGCCTTCCACTTTTCGGGTTGCCTAGTTCCGCAAGCTAGCTCTTCGGTAATATTCCATTAATCTTTGAAGTGGAAAAACCACCACTTCTTCAGATGAATGGAGATATTCCCTTCTGAGCTGGGCGAGCTTGCTCCACTTTTCATGTTACCCCTGAATATTTTTATTCATTTGTTTAATTGCGGATTTTTCTAGCCTTGATACTTGCGCTTGTGAAATTCCGATTTCTTCAGCAACTTCCATTTGTGTTTTCCCTTGGAAAAATCGTTTACTTATTATCATTTTTTCTCTATCATTTAAGCGTTTCATGCCTTCACGTAATGCTAATTCTTCTACCCATTGCTCGTCCTTATTTTTATCATCACTTAGCTGATCCATTACAAAAATCGGATCTCCGCCATCATTATATATAGGTTCAAATAACGAAACTGGATCTTGAATTGCATCTAGTGCAAAGACTATTTCTTCATGTGTTACACCTAAAACTTCTGCTATTTGAACCGGTGTAGGTTCTTTTGAATTTTCTGCTAAAAGTCTTTCTCTAACTTGTAATGCCTTATAAGCAATGTCTCTTAATGATCTAGACACCCTTATTGGGTTATTATCCCGTAAATATCTTCTAATTTCACCAATAATCATCGGTACGGCATATGTTGAAAATTTAACGTTTTGGCTTAAATCAAAGTTATCAATTGATTTCATTAAACCAATGCAGCCCACTTGAAATAAGTCATCAACAAATTCTCCGCGATTATTAAAACGTTGAATAACACTAAGAACTAGTCGTAAATTTCCATTTACAATTGTTTCTCTAGCACTTCGATCTCCGCTTTGCATCGCATGAAATAACTTACGCATCTCATCATTCTTTAAAACTGGAAGTTTTGATGTATCTACTCCACATATTTCTACTTTGTTTCGTGTCATGATGTTCCCTCCTATTTGGAGTTGCTGTACTATAGGTAAGTATCTCCTTCGGTGGAAAATTTATGCACGAAAACATATTTACAAAATATTTATCATTTTACATTCAAATACAAAAAAAACGACTAGATGTTGATGTATCTCAACAACTAATCGTCTTATTTAATTTTCTATGATTATAACTTTCTTGCCATTAAAAATGAAGATTTGTAGATTACCACTCCAGGTCACTCGCTTTTTCGAGTGGCGGTTAGTGAGCCTCAATTAGCTGTAAATGCGCCTACGGGGTCGCACCTTCTTGATACTCCCATAGGAGTCTCGTATCTTCTATTCCAATCTATTTCCTTATATCAGTAGGCTTAAAAACAACAACTTTTAGATAATTGCCGTTTTATCAAACCATTTTATTGAATTCTTTTCTGAGTCTTTTAATAATACGTTTTTCTAAACGAGAAATATAAGATTGTGATATTCCAAGCATATCAGCAACATCTTTTTGTGTTTTTTCTTCTGTTCCATCTAGTCCAAATCTAAGCTCCATAATCTGCTTTTCTCTGTCATTTAATTGATCTAATGCTTTTGTTAGTAAAGATTTATCCACATTCGCTTCTAAATCCTTTGTGATAATGTCCTCTTCAGTTCCTAATACATCAGAAAGTAATAATTCATTTCCATCCCAATCGATGTTAAGAGGTTCATCAAAGGATACTTCTGATCGATTTTTATTATTCCTACGTAAATGCATTAGTATTTCATTTTCGATACATCTAGACGCATATGTTGCTAATTTAATTTTCTTTTCTGGATTAAATGTATTAACAGCTTTAATCAGTCCAATCGTTCCGATGCTAATTAAATCTTCAATATTAATCCCTGTGTTTTCAAACTTTCTAGCGATATAAACAACTAATCTTAAATTTCTCTCAATCAACAATGATCTTGCTCCTAGATCACCATTCGGTAATTTTTGCAAAAGTATTTCTTCTTCTTCACGTGTCAAAGGTGGCGGTAATGCCTCGCTACCTCCTATGTAAAAAACTTCATCGGCTTTCAAACCAAGTTTTACTAACAGCTTATAAAATCCTAATTTTAGTTTTAAGAAAAATCGATACATTTTCTACCTCCTATGCTATTTCATTAATAGTTCCCTGCATCATTTTGGGGTGTAGGATACACTCATATAAATTGTCCGATGACAAAGTAACATGGCTTAATCCTAATAATACAGATTTCGTAGAGTACCATTTTCCATTAATTTTTAATCTGACTAAAGTAGGTTTAATTGCTACAAGTAATTGATTACTCTGACCAATACTCTTATAAGGTACAAAAGAAGCATGAAAAAAACTTAGTACATCTAGTGAATCTTTGTTTTGTAACGTATTTTCTGAATCTCTTACTAAATTAACTAGCTCTGTAGGCAGTCCGAAATCATTTGTTGAACAATCTAAGATAATTACCGGTTTTCTTGAAAGAGGTTCGTGTAGCGAGTTACCACTATCCATCAATCCTCTAACTTTAATTGTCGTATTTCGCCAAACGATTTCCATTTCATACATCTCATTTAATTTCCATTTCGTAAAGGCTATTTGGTGAATTGACTTTCTAGCATAAAATATGACGATTGGTATCATCCCTAAAACAAAGTACCAGCTTACAGGATCACCGTAAAACGATGACTTAGTTAAATTATTCGAATTCGCATTAAATAAATAATGTAATCCTAATAATGCCCCTCCCAATAAGAAGGTAGAAAAATAAAAGATACTAATAATTTGTAGAAAAGTAATAATGCGTTGTCTTCCAAATGCTGAAAATACAATAAAAAACGATAATAATATTTTCATAAAGGGCGAACCAACAACATATGCATATGGAGTAAACGTTAATAAAACAACGATTGAACCTAAAAATGCTCCAATTAAAGAACGAAAAATAGATACATTTCTCTTCAGCACTAAACCTGTGAGTTGAATAATTAAAAAATCCATTAACAAGTTTAATAACCAAACAAGATCACCATATATCACCAAATTTGTCGCCATCCTTAAAAAAAATATTTCATTTATTTGTAAGTATAGGATGAGCACGGTAAGAAGTCTGTCAAAAAAAGGGATATCTAACAAAGAGTTTTTCGACAGAAAAGTGGAAGACTTTTTAAAAATAATAATCTTTTAGATCGGGCTGTTTTTGTAAACTTTGCCCTATTAATAAAGTATTTCGTGCATTTCTGGGGAGCTTGCAATGAGCCTCTTGGCCTGCCTTGGGGACGCATCTTCCGTTCCGATCTTCTTATTATTTTAAGTTTGATTTAAAAATCTTTTTAAAAACAACATTTTTTTATAAGAGCCTATATAAAATAAACAAATAAAAAAACCAAGTTAGATGAAATTAATCATCCTGACTTGGTTTTATTTTATTTCGCAAATTAGCGTTTTTTACGATTACGTAAAAATGCTGGGATATCTAAGTCATCAAGACTTGTGATATTTTTAGCTGGTTCAACAACTGGCGCTTCTTCACGAACTGTTTCACGTTTTACAGTTGTTTGAATAGCTTGGTTCGAAGTAGAAATTGATGGTCTTGCCATTGGTTTTGGAGTAGGTGAAGGTGCAACACCTTCGAATCCAGTCGCAATAACAGTAACAATAATTTCATCTTTTAAGTTTTCATTGATAACAGAACCAAATATCATATTTACTTCTGCATCACATGCAGTAGAAACAATATCAGCAGCTTCTTGAACTTCATATAAGCTTAAGTTCGTTCCACCCGTAATATTCATAAGTACACCTTGTGCACCATTAATTGAAGTTTCTAGTAATGGACTTGAAATAGCTTTTTTAGCTGCTTCTGCTGCACGGTTTTCACCACCAGCAACACCAATACCCATTAATGCAGATCCTTTATTAGACATAATAGTCTTTACATCTGCAAAGTCCAGGTTAATTAGACCAGGAACTGCGATTAAGTCAGAGATACCTTGTACCCCTTGACGAAGTACATTATCAGCTTCACGGAATGCTTCAAGCATTGGCGTGTTACGATCAACGATTTCTAATAATCGGTCATTTGGAATAACGATTAATGTATCAACACTTTCTTTCATTGCAGCAATACCTGTTGCAGCTTGTGTTGAACGTTTTCTACCTTCAAAAGTAAATGGACGAGTTACAACACCTACAGTTAAAGCACCTAACTCTTTTGCTACTTGAGCAATTACTGGAGCTGCTCCTGTACCAGTTCCGCCACCCATACCAGCAGTAACGAATACCATGTCCGCTCCTTTAAGAGCTTCTTGTAATTGTTCTCTACTTTCTTCAGCTGCTTTTTTACCTACTTCAGGATTAGCACCTGCGCCTAAACCACGAGTTAATTTCCCACCAATTTGCATTCTAATGTCTGCTTTTGATAGGTTAAGAGCTTGTGCATCTGTATTTACTGCAATAAAGTCTACACCTTGTACTCCGTGTTCAATCATTCGGTTTACGGCATTATTACCACCGCCACCTACACCAATTACTTTAATTTTTGCTAACGCATCTAAGTTTGTATCAAAATCTAACATGTCTGATCCCCCTACTATTTCAAATTCAGTACAAAATTAATCCCATAAATACTTAAAAATGCTCTTAACTTTACTCATGACACGTTCTTCATCCTGCTGTTTTGGTTTTGAATTTGAATTTGAAACAGCTACAGGCTTTCGTTCATTTGATTCGAATGCAATATTAGAGCTAAGTTTTTTACCACGCATTTTCGATTTATAAAAAGCATATTTTATTAATCCTACTCCAGTAATATATTGAGGCTCTCGAACGCCAATATAATCTGGTGTTGCAATTCTTACATTATTTTTGAATACTTGTTGAGCTAGTTCTATTACTCCAGTCATAGAAACAGTTCCACCAGTTAGAACAAATCCTCCTGGTAAGTTACTACCTCTCATTCTAGTTAATTCATTTTGAACCATATAGAAGACTTCTTCAAGCCTAGCTTCAATAATATCCGATACTTCTTGTTGACTATATTGTTGGTGTTGCTCACTACCCATAATCGGCACACTCAATACTTCCTCCGATAAGGCTGTATCATAGAAAGCGTGTCCGAATTTCACTTTAATTTTTTCGGCATCTTCTGTTGAAGTTTTAAGACCCATTGATAAATCTTTAGTGATATGTTCTCCGCCAACAGGAAGAACTGAAGTTGCCATTAGTACACCTTCTCTAAAAAGAGAGATGGTTGTAGAACCACCACCGATATCAACTAAAGCCACGCCTAAATTTTTCTCATCTTGTTTTAGTGCGATTGTACTAGCAGCCATTGGTTGTAAACAAATATCAGTAACCTCTAATCCTGCACGTTCAACACAACGTAAAATATTATGTACAAGTGTCCTTGAACCAGTAATCAAAGTACCTTCCATTTCAAGTCGAACACCTATCATTCCTCTTGGATCTTTCACTTCTGAAAGGCCATCTACAATGTATTCATGTGGAACAACATCAATAATTTCTCTTTCAGGAGGAATTGATATAACTTGAGCCTGCTCCATTACTCTCAATACGTCTTCATTATCAATTTCTTTATTTTCTTTAGAAACTGCCACTACACCGTTAGTGTTAATTAACTGCACTTGGTTTGCACTAACCCCTACGATTACCTTGTCAATGTGAATGCCAACCATTCTTTCTGCTTGGTCAATCGCTTTTTTAATAGATTTAACTGTTTCATCTATATCAACTATTGACCCACGTTTTAAGCCCGAAGATTTAACATTACCTACGCCGATAATGTTTAGTGTGTCATTAACTAGTTCTCCAATGATTACTTTAATTGTCGAAGTTCCAACGTCAAGACTCACATAGATCTCATTGCTGTTCATGATGGCACCTCCTTTTTCTCTCTATCTATTATAATCGAACTTCAATTCATTCTTAAATAACATATATGAAAACTATTCAACATTTAAAGGGATTTATCCTCTTTTTAATTTTGATTTTTCATAATCTTTTTAATTTTTTTTATTAATATCTATTTAACTAATAGTCTACACTAACATTAACAGATAAAAAAGACTTGAAAGTACTGATTTCTAAAGTTTAAACAGTTATTTCATTACATTTTTACTATTTGAATCGTAAGGTGAAAAATATGCCCCAACTTCAAGATGAATGATTCCTTTTTGATTTTTAGGTATTGACTTTAAAATCAGTGGGTAATTAGACATTTTATTAGAAAATTTTCTAATTGTTGTTCTTACTTCATAACCTTCATTCATATAGACAGTTACAAGTAAAGCATCATCTTTACTTGGAGTATACTCAACCTCGGATATTGAATGAAAAATACTTTGAGGTAATTTAGCAAGTTCCGCAGCCATTTCTTGTAATTCATCACCTTGGCTCCAACCTGTAAGTTCTGGGACCATTGTATTTCCTAGAGAATTATTTTCTTCAAGTAAAATACCACTTTGTAAAAGTAAATACTTCTTCCCATTGAATAGAGCTTGTCCAACAGGATAAAATTCTTTTATTGTGATTTCTACTTTGTTTGGGAACCTTTTATTTACAATTGCAGATTGGATAGTATTTTTACTTTCAAGTTTCTGTTCGACTTTTTTTGCTCGAATTGTTAAAAAGCTATCATCATGGTTTAAATCGGCTAATTTTAGAATTTCTTTATCGGAATATAGACTATTTCCTTTAATTTCTAATTTTATTTCTGAACCAATTGATGTTTGGAAATATAAAACGCATAAAATCAATGCAAAAAACAAAAAAATTGTCATAAGTAATCGCATATTTGCTTTTTTACGTTTTTTATTACGCAAGACGGGTACACGGTCTTCTAAACTAATAATCTTATTTTCTTGCATGATTATGCCTCCATGATCAATGTCAATGTTCAAATAAATAAATTTGTCTATCTAGCTGATTACTTTTATGTATTATGCAATTTAAGAATAATAAAAAATAGAATAGCATATGCATGCCATTCTATCTTGGTCATCTTATGCTATTGTAAATTATAGCATAATATTAGTGAAGATTTTAAGAAACTTACATTTTTTTCCCAACAATTTCAACTTCTGTTTCAAGTATCACATTAAATTTTTCTAATATAGTTTTCTTGATAAAATCAATTAATTGTAAAACATCCTTTGAAGTTGCATTTCCTGCATTTACGATGAAATTCCCATGCATTTCAGATATTTTAGCACCACCGATTTGATAGCCTTTTAAATTAGCTTTTTCAATTAAATTCCCAGCGTATTCTGGTAATGGATTACGGAAAATACTCCCAGCACATGGGTAATTCCACGGTTGAGTTTCTCTACGGTAGTCCTTATTTTTTTGCATTAAAGCAGTTGAGACTTCTTTTGTGCCCTCTTCTAATTGAAGTTCTGCTTCTAAAACAAAGCCTTTTCGCTTTTTTTGTAAAATAGACATACGATAAGAAAATTCAAGTTGGTCATTAGATAACCATTCAATTGTTCCATCTTGAAATAATATATTTGCTCTTGTCGTTATCTTTGAAAAATCAGATTGATGAGCACCAGCGTTCATATACACCGCTCCGCCCACACTTCCTGGAATTCCACTTGCAAATTCTAATCCTGTAAGACCTTTACGGCTTATTTGAGTAGCTAATCGAATTACTGAATAACCAGCACCTACTATCACTTTTGTGCCATTTACATCAATATGATCTAAACAATCACTTATTTTAATAACAATACCTTCAATCCCGTTATCTGAAACAAGTAAGTTAGATCCTCTTCCTATAACAGTAACTTTGACTTCGTATTCATTTGCAAGTTTAATTATCTCTTTAATTTCATTTATATTTTTAGGTATCACTAAATAATCCGCAGCTCCACCTATTTTCATAGTCGTATGATTTGCTAAAGGCTCATTTATTAGAAGACTCGAGTCCATTATAATTTCCTTTAATCTAGTTTCAAACATCCTAATCATTTCCCCCTTTAGCTAATAGCATCTTCTGATACATGTTTATTGATTTACTAACTTGTTCGTGCATGGTTCTACTTTCTAATTTCTTCTAAAACATTAACAAGTTTTTTGGCAGCATCTGGGACACCTATTTTTAAAGCTGCTTTTTTCATTTCTTCAAGTTTGATAGGATTTAATAATACTTTTTCAATTTCATTAACCAAATATTCATTATTGAAATTTTTTTCTAAAATAACGATTGCTGCACCGTTTTTTTCGAGAGATCTTGCATTCACTTCTTGATGATTATTCGTCACATATGGACTAGGTATTAAAATACTAGGTTTTCCTAATGCAGTTAATTCAGCTAAAGTTGTAGCTCCAGCTCTTGAAACAACCAAATCAACCTCACGTAACACTTCAGGCATATTGTGCAAAAATGGTTTTACTACGATATTTGATGGATTTCCAACTTTATTAATTTCTTCTATAACCGAATTATAATGAGCTTCACCTGTCACATAAATCATTTGATAGTTCTTTTCTGCTAATTGATCCACACTTTTTAAAAATGCTTCGTGAATCGGACGAGCACCTCTAGACCCACCAACAATTAAAACAGTTCGCTTACCTTTTTCTAAACCTAAAGTTTCTAAGACGGGTGTTATATTTTCACCGACCACTTCTGATGCACGAGGATTACCAGTAAAAACAACTTTTTCTTGATTAAAATGAGATGCTACTTCATCAAAGCAGATTGCTACTTTTGTAACATAGCGATTTAAAAATTTATTTGTTAATCCTGGAATACTATTTTGTTCATGAATGACTGTTGGGTATCCTAGTTTTGCCGCTGCATATACTACAGGACCACAAACATAACCACCTGTACCAACGACTACATCTGGGTTAAATTCACGAATGATTTTTTTACTATCAGAAACACCTTTTAAGAAACGATAAATTGTTTTAAAATTTTCTAATGATAGGCTTCTTTTAAATCCTGAAATAACAATTGATTTAAATGGTATATTTTGCTTTGTTACAATACCTTTTTCAAGTCCATTTTCAGTACCAACATATAAACATTCTACAATGGAATCTTGTTTTTTCAACTCTTTAATTAGCGCAAGTGCTGGATAAATATGTCCACCAGTACCCCCACCACTAACTAAAATTTTCATAAAGATCCTCCTAAATATCAAAACATATGTAATAAAAACTCATTAAATAGTTATTATACCACTTTACATCATTCATTCTAATTCTTTTTTATACAAAAATAAAATTGACCGACTCAAGTTTGAAATTACCAAGTACACTATCATCAATTTAATTTAAGCTTTTTGATTAGCTTAAACATAAATTGATGTACTTGTTTCATTTTGAGTCGGCCCTTTTATGAACGCGAATGTCTACTAATATTTAATAATACTCCAACAGCTAGGAGCATCAATGTTAAAGATGAGCCACCATAACTTAAAAATGGCAACGTTATTCCTGTTACTGGCATTAACCCAATTACAACACCGATATTAATCATTACTTGAATAGCAATCATTGAAACAATACCAACTGCTAAAAACGTTCCAAATAAATCAGGTGCACTTAGTGCAATTCGAATACCTCTCCATAATAAGAAAGAAAATAATAAAATGACAAAAGAGCCACCGATAAATCCCAACTCTTCTGAAAGGATTGCAAAAATAAAGTCTGTTTGTGGTTCTGGCAAGTACATAAACTTTTGCCTACTTTGTCCTAATCCAAGTCCAAATAAACCACCAGGTCCAATTGCATAAAGAGATTGAATGATTTGAAAACCTGTCCCTAAAGGGTCTGACCAAGGGTCTAGAAAAGATGTGATCCGTTTAATCCGATATGGGGCGGAAGCAATTAGGGCAACAAAACCTGCTATTCCAACTAATCCTAATCCCATAAAATGAGAAATTCTTGCACCAGCAACGAAAATAATAATAACACATGTTCCAACCATTACAGTACCTGTCCCTAAATCTGGTTGGAGCATAATCAATCCAAATGCTAAGAATACTAGTCCTAGTGAAGGAATTAATCCCTTCTTAAAAGATGTGATGTTTTTTTGATTATCAGCTAAATATTTTGATAGAAAAACCATCATTCCAAGTTTCATAAATTCTGATGGTTGAATAGAAAATGCACCGATACCAATCCAACTTCTAGCACCTCCTCGAACTAACCCCACTCCAGGAACTAATACGAGTACCAACAAAATAAAACAAGCGATTAGAATTTTTTTGGCATGAGTTCGAAATAACCAGTAATCAATATTTGAAACAATAAACATACCAACTACTCCAACTCCAGCAAATAATAATTGCCTCTTTGCAAAAAAGAACGAATCATGAAACTTATAAGATGCCCATATTGCACTAGCACTGTAAACCATAATCATACCTACTGTTAATAATGATAACGTAACGAGAACTAGAATCATGTCAGGACTATTTTTCTTTGTTGGCACGAAATAACACCTCAACTTTTGAATTAAACAAGCGTTACATTAATTTATGCACTGCTTGTATAAATTTATTACCACGTTCTTCAAAAGTCTTAAATTGATCCCAACTTGCACAGGCAGGTGACAATAAAATAATATCGCCGACTTCTGAATGAGTGAATGCTTCTTTTACAGCTTCCTCAACATTATCAACCGATTTTATTGCTTTCAACCCTGCTTTTTTAGCTGAATCAATTAATTTCTGTGATGTTTGACCATAAGTGACCATATTTTTAACGTTCTTGAAATAAGGAATTAAATCATCAAAATCATTACCACGGTCCAATCCACCTGCAATTAAAATGACCGGTTTTTGAAACGAAACGATTGCTTTTTGAGTCGCTAAAATATTCGTTGCTTTTGAATCATTATAGAATTTTCTTTGCTGAATCTCAGTTACAAATTGAAGGCGATGTTCAACACCTGTGAAAGTTGTTAATACTCTTTCAATCGCTCCATTATCAACACCTAAAAGCTTCGCAACTGCAACCGCAGCAAGTATATTTTCTAGATTATGTTTTCCTGGTAAAACAATTTTCTTAATTTCGATGACTTCGGTCTCTTGAAAGAAAATAGATCCGTCCTTTACATATGCACCATTACTAACTACTTTCGTAGATGAAAACGGCACAATTGTCGCTTTGCATTCTTTCACCATTTCCAAAACGTTTTCATCATCAAAATTAACTACTGCAAAATCTTCTTCTGTCTGATTTTTAAATACATTAGCTTTCGCTCTAATGTATTCTTCTTTCGTACCATGATAATCTAAGTGAGCTTCAAAAATATTCGTAACTAACGAAATTTTAGGTCGAAACTCTTCAATACCCATTAATTGAAAAGAAGAAAGTTCCGTGACGATTATATTGTCTGATGTTGCTTTTTCTGCAACTTCACATGCAACTGTACCAATATTCCCTGCAACTAACGGATTCTTATTGCCTTCTTTTAATATATTTAATGCTAAAGTTGTTGTTGTTGTTTTTCCATTTGAACCAGTAATACCGATAAAAGGTGCTTCACTAATTAAATAAGCAAGTTCAATCTCCGTATAAATTGGTATATTTCTTTCTATCGCTTCCACTAATAATGGATTTGAATAGGGAATCCCTGGATTTTTAACAATACAAAATGGATTATTATCTAAAAGTGATAAAGGATGTTCACCACATATTACGTTAAACCCTTCATTCTTTAGTTTTTGAGCGATTTCATTTTGTTCAAAAGGGGTACGATCATTTACTGTAACATTTGCACCCAATTTTTTTAATAATTGACTCGCTGCATAACCACTTTTAGCCATTCCTAATACTAATACATTCTTATGATGAAAATTCCCCACGTTTTTCAATTACATCCACACCTCGATATAGATTCCTAATAAAGCAAAGAGAAGTCCTACAAACCAAAATGTCACTACTACACGCCATTCAGACCATCCTGATAATTCATAATGGTGATGTAATGGACTCATTTTAAATACTCTTTTTCCTGTTGCTTTAAACGATGCAACTTGAATCATAACTGAAAGTGTTTCAATTACGAATACACCACCAATGATCACAAGTAAGATTTCTAAGTTAGTAACAATAGCGATGGCAGCTAGCGCACCACCAAGTGCTAAAGATCCTGTGTCACCCATAAAAACTTTTGCTGGATGAGCATTAAATACTAAGAAGCCTAGTACAGCTCCTACAACTGCTATTGAGAAAATTGATACATCTAATTGATGTAGATTATATGCAAGTACTGCATAAGCCCCAAATGCAATAGCTGCAGTCCCAGAAACTAAACCATCTAAACCATCTGTTAAGTTAACAGCATTCGAAGTACCGACAAGCATGAATACGATTAATAAGGCATATAGAAAACCAAGATCTATTACATAGCCAGTACCTGGAATTGCAACTGATGTAGATACTCCGATTGTACGAATGGCGAAAAATACAATAATTGAAACGATCACTTGGCAAATAAATTTTTGCTTAGATGTTAATCCAAGATTTCTTTTTTTAACGACTTTTATATAGTCATCTAAAAATCCAATAATTCCAAAACATATAGTCACAAATAATAAGATATATGTACGTTTTGATAATACTCCAAAATACATAGAAATTAAGAGTGCAGATACACTTAAAGCAATTAAGATAATAATTCCACCCATAGTAGGTGTTCCAGATTTCTTTTTATGAGATGACGGACCTTCGTCACGTATACTCTGTCCAAATTTAAGTTTTCTTAAGTACGGTATAAAAATAGGCGATAGAATGACTGCAATGATAAATGCTGTAATCATAGCAACTAAGATTGACGGTTCAAGCATTGTTCGCCCTCCTTTCTGTGATAATTCCATTGATTATGTAATAGTTTAATTCTTTTGAAAAGAATTATTTATGAATTAATATTTTTTGGCAGTACAAAGAAGAGGACATTATCCTCTTCTTTGCAAAATTGCTTCTTTAGCTTCTTCAACATCATCGAAGTGGAAAACATTTGTTCCGACTATTTGATACGTTTCATGTCCTTTACCAGCAATTACAATAATATCATGTTTTTTAGCATTTTGAATCGCAAAATTTATTGCTTTTTTACGATCTTCTATTACCGTTATATTATTATGCTCTAATCCGCGTTTCATGTCTTCTAATATTAAATTTGGGTCCTCAGTTCTAGGATTATCTGAAGTGAATATGGCTTGAGTTGAAAGATCAGCAGCTATTCTCCCCATAAGTGGGCGTTTTGTACGATCACGATCTCCACCACACCCAACAACTGAGTATATATCATTTTTGGCAAATTGCTTAACAGTTTTCAGAACATTTTCTAAGCTATCTGGAGTATGTGCATAATCAACAATTACTGTAAAATCCTGCCCAGCGTTTACAGATTGGAATCGACCCGGCACTCCTTCTATTGATGCAATTGCATCTAAAATTGTTTCCATTTTAATGTTCAATGCAATTCCCGCTCCGATTGCTGCTAATACATTATAAACATTAAATGTTCCAATTAATTTCATCTCAACAATATAACTTTGATCAAGGAAATGTAACGTAAATCTAGTACCGGCATTCGTTAATTCAATATTTTTTGCAAACAAATCAAATTGTTCACTTAATCCATACGTTAATATATTTGCTTGAGTAAAAGCCATAAATTCCTTCGAAGCCTCATCATCACCATTTAATACGGCAAACTTAGGTTTTGTTGAAGAAAAACTATTTCCTAATTGAGAAAATAATAGACCTTTAGCTTTTTTGTATTCTTCCATTGAGCCATGGTAGTCTAAGTGATCTTGAGATAAATTTGTAAAAACAGCGATATCGTATTCACAACCATGCACACGACCAATATGAAGGGCATGAGAAGATACTTCCATTACAGCAGTATTTACATTCGCTTCAACCATTTTTGCAAACATTGATTGTAATGTTAAGCTATCGGGTGTAGTATTTTTTGTTTCAAATACTTCCTCACCAATTTTCATTCCGATTGTTCCAATAACACCTGTTTTTTGATTATTTCGCTTTACGATTTCTTCAATAATGTATGAAGTTGTAGTTTTTCCATTTGTACCTGTAATTCCTACTAGATTTAATTTATGTGTTGGATTTTGATAAAAAGAATTACCAATAACTGCCATCGAACGATTCGTATCTTTCACGTAAGCAACCGGTACAGATGTTTCGATCGGTTTTTGTGAAAGAATCGCAACAGCTCCATTTTCTACAGCTTGTTTTACATAATTGTGACCGTCTACTGTATAACCTTCTATACAAATAAATAAGTAACCTGGTTTCACATTACGTGAGTCCATTTCAACTCCAGTAATTTCTGGATTTTCAGTCGGTATTGAGACCAAAGGTTGTAAACTTGATAATAAAGTATGAAATTTCATAGCAAATCCTTTCGTTGAAACTAGATCAATTTTTTTTCTTTGATTTAGTTTCTTCTTTCGTTCCTAAATAAATTCTGATTTTAGAGCCTTCTTTTAACTTAACACCAGCCTTTGGAGCTTGGTCAACAACAATATTGCCAGTTCCACTATATTCAATAGTAAAAGTATCTAGCAAAGGTTGCAAATCTTTTTTCTCTAAACCGATTAAATTTGGTAATTTATATGTTCTTGTATCTCCATAAACAAACTCTTTTTCAATTTGATTTTTTCTTGGTGGTACCCCTAAAACTTGCATACTATCACGAATTATATTTCCTACGATAGGAGCTGCTACTACTCCACCAAACTGTACAGTACCTTTTGGATTATCAACTGCGATATAAACAACTATTTGAGGGTCGTCTGCAGGTGCAAATCCAATAAATGAAACGATAAAGTTACTATCGTCATATCGACCATCTTTTACTTTTTGTGCTGTTCCTGTTTTCCCACCGACTCGGTAGCCCTCAACAAATGCCCCTTTACCAGTTCCTTGTGCTACTACACTTTCAAGAGCTAATCGAACTTTTTTGGATGTTTCTGGTGAAATTACACGTCTTTTTGCAATCGGAGTCTTCCTACTAACCACTTCATTAGTAACCGGATCAACAAATTCTTTCGCAATATATGGCTGATAGAGAATACCACCATTAATTGCTGCTGATACTGCAGCCACTTGCTGAATCGGTGTAACAGATACCCCTTGACCAAAAGCAGTAGTTGCTGCTTCAACTGGCCCAACGCGATCCATACTAAATAAAATACCCGTACCTTCACCTTGTAAGTCAATTCCTGTTTTTTGACCAAAGCCAAAATCACGAATATATTTAAAAAGCTTTTCTTCACCTAAACGATTTCCTAATTCAACAAATCCTGGGTTACAAGAATTTTGAACAACTTCTAAAAATGTTTGTGAACCATGTCCACTTCTTTTATGACAGCGTAAACGTGCACCTGCTACTTCAGCAGCACCATCATCATAAAAATGATCTTTATTCAAGTCCACTTTCCCTTCATTTAAAGCCGCTGCAAGGGTAATAATCTTAAAGGTTGATCCTGGTTCATAGTTCGCCCAAACTGGTAAATTACGATTATAAACTTCTGGCGAAACATTTTTAAAGTTAGTTGGATCGAAACCGGGTCTACTACTCATTCCAAGTATCTCACCAGTTTTAGGATTCATCGCAATCCCAATCATTGCATCCGGGTTATACTGTGCTGTGGCATTATTCATCTCTCGCTCTAAAATTGTTTGGATTCGTGAATCGACTGTTAATCTTAAATTCAATCCATTAATCGGAGGAATATAGTCATCTGCGATATTAGGCATTCTTTGACCTTTTGCATCAGAATAAAATTGAACGCTACCTTTTTCACCACTTAACTGCTTATCATAATAAAGCTCTAATCCATTTAGACCTTGATTATCGATACCTGCAAAACCAAGTACATGGGATAGGTAATTCCCAAAAGGATAATAGCGTCTTGAATCTTCAGCTATGTAAACGCCTTCTAAGTTCAAATCCCTAATTTCTTTTGCTTTTTCATTTGTAATTTTAATGCCTTCTGTACGAATATGTTCCATACGGGATTTTTTTGTCAAAATTTGATATAACTTAACTTCGGAGATTTTTAGGATTGGGGCAAGTTTTTTTGTTGTTGAATCTGGGTCTTTAATTTGTCTTGGAACGACTAATACAGATGGAGCACTTTTATTTGTTGCAAGAGCAACACCATTTCGATCTAAGATTTCACCTCGTTTTGGTTCAAAGGGAATATCTCGACTCCAAGAATCTTTCGCTCGCTTAGATAAAAAATCACCTAAGGCGAATTGAACATATCCAAGTCTAGTAGCAATAATCGAAAATATTAATAAACCACCAATAAAAACAATAAATAAACGTTTACGTACGGTTACATTAGATACTCGCATTGAAACGAACACTCCTCTACATTATGTTCGTTTCAATATATGCTTGTACCAAATACATTAGACCTTTTACTAAAATACGAGAGGAAAAGTATAGTTCAATCTATTTTGCTATTCTTGAATGTTAACTTTAATTTCTTTTTCGGTAGAATCTTTCTCTTGAGGTTTATTTAATTCAACTGCTAAATAATCCTTTTCTCTTAGTTCTGCATTTTTCTTTATACTTTGACTCGTAATAAAACCGCTACCTTTAATCGTTAAATTCAAATTAAACAATTCACTTAAACGATTTACTTCAGTTCTTGACCACCCAATGATTGATGGCATGCTATTTGCTCCATCTGTTTTTAGGTAGATTTTTGTTCCTCTAACAACTTCAGTACTTTTCATAATCGATTGACCTGACACTTTATTTCCAATACCTAATGAAATAGCCTTTAAACCATCTGAAATAGCTAGTGATTTAGCTTCACTAATAGATAAACCGTTAAAATCAGGTACTTCTACACTCTCTTTATCAATAAGTTTACTTACATCTGCATTTTTTACAGGTTCAACTTTTCTATATTCAAGAGCGCCTTTTGTTACACTTCTGAAGATTTCAGAAACAGGATCCGAACCTAATTCTGTATCTTTAAGTTTTGGTCGAAGGACAGCCACATAAACCACTAGTTCTGGATCCTCTGCTGGAGCCATTCCAATAAATGAAAATAGGTTTTCACCGTGACCTTTTATATATTTACCATGTTCATCTACTACTTGAGCTGTACCAGTCTTACCAGCAACAGAGTATCCTTTAATTGCATAATTATGTCCTGTACCACTTGGTGCTGTAACGACGGACTCAAGTAATTTTCTTTCCCTTTTTGCCGTTTCTGATGTAATTGGATTGCCAGCAACTTCAGCTTGATAGTCATCAACAATTTCCTTCGTATCGTGGTCAACTACCTTATCAACAATATAAGGCTTCATCATTTTACCATCATTAGCGATTGCACTTGCAGCTTGAATTATTTGGATTGCAGTAACAGTCGAACCTTGACCAAAAGCAGTCGTTGTTTTTTCAAGAGGATATTTAAATACCAATTGTCCACTTGATTCACCTGGTAGGTTGATATTTGATTTCTTTGTGAAACCAAAATTTTTATAATATTGCAGGAATCGATCTGCGCCTAGTTTTTCGTTTAATAAAATCGATATTCCAACATTTGAAGACCTTTGAATACCTTCATCAAACGTAATAGATCCCCAACCATTTCTATTCACGTCATGAACTGTTCCTCCACCTGGTACTTTATATCGTCCAGATTGAAAATATTCTTTTCCGTTATAAACGCCCTCATTCATAGCAGCACCTAATGTAAATATTTTCATCGTCGAACCAGCTTCAAACGCATAAGAAATTGGATCATTTGTATAGTTTGTAATATCATTTATATTTGGATTAAAACTTGGTCGGTTCCCCATTGCGATGATTTTCCCAGTTTTCGGGTCAGACACAATCGCCATGATTTTCTCCGGTTCATATTCTTTATCAACTCGAGTCATCGCATCTTCTAGTAAACTTTGAATCTTCGTATCTATTGTTAAATAAATATCAGAACCATTTTGAGGTGGATCAACTTTTTCGTTCTCATAAGGTAAAATATTTCCTTTTCGATCACGAAGAAAGCTTTTCTTACCATCTCTTTCGGTTAATTCATTATTTAATGATTTCTCAAGTCCCATCTCCCCAATTAATTCTCCATTTTCATTTATGCTTGTATAACCAAGAGTATGCGAAGCAAAAACACCATTAGGATAGTATCTTTTTTGGGATGGAGTAAAAACAATACCAGGTAGCTTTAATTTCTCAATTTTTTCTTTCTTACTTTGAGAAATATTTCTTCCACCTGGTCCGAGTTCAACTTGATATTTAGGTTTACCTAACATTGATAAAAGTTCTGCTTCATCTGTTTCTAAAATTGGTGACAGCTCTCTAGCTGTTTTTACTTTATCAACTACATGTCTTTTAATTTTAGAATTTTTAGAAGCACTTGGATCTAGAACAGCAGAAACAGTATAAGAAGTCACTTCTTCAGCTAGAGGAATTCCATTCGCATCATAGATCGTTCCCCTTTTAGCAGGGATTATTTGTGATGTATTGTAATTTTCATCAGCATAAGCCTTTAAATTTCTTCCTTCTACCGTATCTGATAATTGCAGATAACTAATACGAGCTATGAGAGAAACAAAAAGTATGAAAGTTACTAGAAAAAACCAACGTATTCCTAAATTTGTATACTTATTTTTTTTCTTACTCATAATATGATCTCCTAGTTGCTAGTGTCTGTAAATTTCACATTATTACTATCGATCTTAAGACCAAGCTCTTTTGCTTTTTTCCAAATTCGGTCATATGTGCTTAATTCATCAACTTTCATTTTAAGTTCTGAGTTATGTTGCTTCTGTTTAGCTACGTCATTCTTCACATTTTCAATTTTTATATTTGTATCAAAAATTGCAGCTTGTGTACGAATTATTTTAGTCCCAATAAAGAAGCAAACAAAAATAAATGACACATAAAGAATTTTTTCAAAAGTAGTAATTTTAGATTGTTTCTTTTCTTTTTTCTTGATAGAAGGTCTTGGTTGCAAATCAGTAATCTGTTTTTGATTTAATTTTCTAGCCAAATTACTCATCGGATTCCCTCCTTATAATTTTTCAGCGACTCTTAATTTCGCAGATCTAGCTCTTTTATTTGCTTCCAACTCATTTTCAGTTGGCAAAAGAGGTTTTCTTGTTATCAATTTAAACTTCGGTTTAAATTCATCTGGAATAATTGGTAATCCTGGTGGAAGTGGTGGAAGCGAACTTGCTTCTTTAAAAATCGTTTTACAAATGCGATCTTCTAAAGAATGGAATGTAATCACACTAATTCTACCCGAAGGTTTTATAAGTGTAAGTGCATCTTTTAGTGCCTCTTCAAATACACCTAGTTCATCGTTAACAGCTATACGTATCGCTTGGAAAACTCTCTTTGCTGGATGACCACCAGTTCTTCTTGCTGCAGCTGGTATGGCATCTTTAATAATCTCAACTAATTCACCTGTTGTCTCAATCGGTTTCTTTGCTCTTACTTCTTCGATTTTTCGCGCAACTTGTTTAGAGAATTTTTCTTCTCCATAACGGAAAAATATTTTTACAAGTTTTTCGTATGGCCAATCATTCACCACTTCAAAAGCTGATAAAGACTGTTCTTGATTCATTCTCATATCAAGTGGTGCATCTTGATGAAAACTGAAACCTCGTTCTGCCACATCGAGTTGAGGTGAAGAAACTCCTAAATCAAATAAGATACCATCTACTTCCTGGATCCCTAATTTATGAAGCTCTTCTTTAATATTTTTAAAATTACTTTTTACGATCGTTAATTGATTCTCATACTGCATCAATCGTTCTTTCGCATGTCTGATTGCTGTCTCATCTTGATCAAAGGCAATTAATTTTCCATTTGGAGATAATTGTGAAAGTAAATACTCACTATGACCTCCACCACCAAGCGTACAATCTACATACGTACCATTTTCATTAATATTTAAGGAATCAACAGTTTCTTTTAATAAAACTGTAATATGCTCAAACATGTTGCTCACCTCTTATAATATCGGAAAAAAATTTACCAAATTAGATTGATAAATTCTTCCAAGTCAAAAATATAGTTTAATTTATAAATCGAATCCAATTAAGTTTTCTGCTAAGTCTCCGAATGACTCTTCAGACTCATTCATGTATGTATTCCAAGTTGATTGATCCCAAATCTCAATTCGATTTGTCACACCAACCACTACACATTCTTTCTCCAATTTGGCATATTGACGGAGATTAGGTGTTATATTAATTCTCCCCATCTTATCCATCTCACATTCCATTGCACCTGAAAAGAAAAATCGTGTAAATGCCCTGGCATCTTTTTTCGTTAGTGGTAGTGTTCGCAATTTATCTTCAATTACACGCCATTCGTCCAATGAATAACCAAATAAACATTGATCCAAACCTCTTGTAACGATAAAGTTTTCACCAAGCTTGTCCCGAAATTTGGAAGGAATAATCAGACGTCCCTTTACATCGATATTATGTTGATATTCACCGATAAACATCCTATTCCCCCACTTTCTAACACAAACTTACCACATTCCCCCACTTCTTACCACCTTTTATAAAAAATTCTTTAAAAAAACAAAAAATCCTGCTAATTAACTAGCAGGATTTTCGTATTATCTAATTTAAAGTTTTACAATTTGATGAGAGAAATCCCATGATAATTCCAATCCACATAAATCGTGTACAAAATCAAATCCATATTTATTAATATAATACATTATATTAAGGACTCTCTCTTGTGGCTTACCATTAGGAGTAATCGAACAAATAATTCTGTCCCACTTCGCAAGTAGTTCCTCGTGTTGTTTCAAAATTGATTCGTCGATTTTTCTTTCTAAGAGCAATAATTGATCTTCTAATTTCAAAAAGTTCTTTTTAGAGAAATCAATTAAATTAGGTGTTACATTTTTAGTAACTTCTTGTAGTGGTAAATGTAATTCTTCTAATAATTTTTTAGCATTTAAAAAATCTTCTTTGTAATTGATTTTTACTTGGTCGTTTAACCACTTACTTTTCTTCTCTTCAATTGATCCTTCAAGTACTTCATCTGTATTAAGAGAGAAATCTTCTAAGGCTGAAACAATATTCCGCTCAAATAGTGTAAACATATGTCTTAAAAATACAGGCGGCATCTCTAAATTAAACACATTAAAAATATCTTTTAACTCTGCCCAATATGCAACTTCACCAGGTCCACCTACAAAAGCTAATGTTGGAAATAAGTATTCTTGCATGATTGGACGTGTCACAACATTATTACTCAATAAATATGGTGATTCCTTTGCAATTTTACTTAATTCTGCTTCCGTAAAACTGTAGCTTTTATTTTTAGTCTGGAATATCCCATCGGTTTCAGAGACTTCTAATAGTTGCCTGCCTTCGTTACTATGGTAAAAGAGATGAATACTCTGTTCTGAAATTTGAAGTGTTTCTCCGTAACCAGCTTTAACTAATCTACTTTTCGAATCCTTTAATACACTTCTCACAATGTCTTGCTTACAAATCATTTCAGTAAATAGTGATGATTCTAATTCTCGCACCATCAAGTCATCAGCATCTATTAAAACTAATCCTTCTTTTTTGAACAATTTAAAAATAACTTTTGCGAAGAAATCAACATAAGTTGAAGAGTCTTCTACTATTTTATTTAGCTCAAAAACTAAGTCATTCGTAAAACTCGTTTCATCATAAGTTTTGATAATTTTTTCAATCCATTTTTTCATTTCTTGTTTATCTAATACCGTTTTAGATGCAGCATGAGAAAATGTTGTTTTCTGATAAAATGTTTGTTTTTTAATTTTATGATTTTCGATTGTATGAATGTGATTTATTTCATCAATATCGTGATCTTCTCCGGCTATCCAAAACACTGGGACAACAGATACATTAAAATCTTGTTCATATTTTTTAGCTAATTGAATGATCGAAATAATTTTATGTATCGAATATAAAGGTCCCGTTAATAAACCTGCTTGTTGTCCACCAATTACGACGAATGTGTCATCTTTTAGTAGTTTTCTAACATTTTCATTTGATTCATCGCTAGCTTGATGTTTTTTATGAAAATGCTCTAACGCAGCTACTAACTCACTACGTTTATATTGACGATCCATTACATGTTTAATTCTAATTTCCATTTCTTCTTTATTTAATGGAGTTGCACCAAAGAAAGAAGAAATTGACTCATTTCCATTTACAAAATCATTCAGCATTTTATTCTGACTCGCTAAATGGACTTTACTAATTTGCATTACGAACTTCCTCTCTCGTTCTTCAATTAAGCATTGTATTCAGATATTTTAAGTGCTAACCCAGCAATCAAGGTTATAAAATGAAGAATAAAAAATGATATAAATGATATTCTCCAAAAACCTTTAAGTAACTTAAAGAATCGGATATCTCTCTTTGCTTTCCATTGAAGAATAATACTAATGAATAAGATGATTAATAATAAGTTTATTAAAATCCAACCAGTTGCCGTTGGAAAAAACATATTTAATATAAAATAGAACGAACTAATATATAGAATTGTAGAGAAATCCAACGTAAAAAGCAAAAGTTTACGCTTGTTATTTTTAAAAAACAATTTTAAAAACATATATATGAAAATTGTCGAAACGATTGGAAATTCAATTAATAATGAAATGAAGAAAATGAAAAATTTTTCCAAAAAGAATTACCCCTTCTTCTTCTCTAGTCCTTTAATCATATTGTACACAAGATCAATCGTTGGTACATTTATTTTTTTTTGAATGGCGATTCCTTGAACATACCCAAGCATACTGTCAATTTCAGTTTGTCTGCCATGGAATAAATCACGATTCATAGATGAGTAATTACTGGATGTCTTTTCGCATATTTCTTCAAATTTATGCCATTCTTTTTCCTTATGTAAATTTAATACTTTTGAAACTTCACTAAATAATATTTTGCTAATTTGATAAAAATAGTCATTAGCTATTAATTCACCATTTCTTATATTAAATATAGCGGTTAAAGGGTTAATTGTACAATTAATTAAACATTTCTGACTCAATATATAAAACCAATCATTTTCATGTAGGATAGGGAAATCGTTGGTATGTAATGTTAGTAATTGATCAATCGCTTTAGGTTGACCTTTAACTTGACCTATCTTAATTATTCCTTTGCCCGTATGACAAATTTCATTACCAGACTTTTTAAGTGCCCCATGTTCTACAATTCCGATAAAGCAATTTTCAACTGATAATTTTTTTACAATTTCTATATGCGACATTCCATTTTGCAAGAATATAATATGACTACCTTTATAATTATTTATTACAGGTAAAATCGTTTCTAAACTATATTGTTTCACACATACAAATAATAGATCGAATTGATCAATTTTATTAGAAAGGAGACTAGCTTCTATATTTATTTCAGAATCAAAATCATTTACTGATAAAATAATTCCTGATTGATTTATTAAGTTTGCTTGTTCTTTTGTTCTTGTATATAAAGTTACTTTTTGATTGTTTTGATAAAAGTATGATGCGATTAAAAGTCCAATAGCACCACCGCCTATTATACCTATATTCATAATAATCTCCATTCAAATTAATGATTTAATCATACGTTATAGTAACCAAAAATAATATTTAAATTGAATCACCTTTTTTTAAATTTAATTGTACGCTATAATTATATTTGAAATATTAAAAATTTACATTCTATTTAAGGGGGAGCTTTTTTTGAGCAACAAGATCGAACGCTTACAAATAAATTTTAAAACACTTGAACAATTTCAGCAATTTTCAGGTTACGGTTTACAGGAACTTTCGATGTTAGAAGATCTTGAATCAAACTTAATTGACAATGAGTTCCAATCACCTTTCTATGGTATATATTTAGGCAAAGCCCTTATTGCTCGAATGAGCTTGTATACTCATAAAGAAAATAACGAAGAAGTAATTGAGATTAACAAAATGGAAGTATTGCCATATTATCAAAAAAATGGATATGGTAAAGAACTTGTCAATTTTGCTAAATCCTTCAACAAACCAATTAGAACAATCCCAAGAGCAAACTCAAACGAATTTTGGAAAAAATTAGATTTCACAGATTCTAGTTCAGAATTTGTTGTTTGGAGACCTTAATATCTAAAAAACAACACCTCCAATTTGGAGGTGTTGTTTTTTTACTCTTTTTTCACCTTAACTTTTTTTTCGTTATTTGAGTTCGAAACATTTACAAATTTTCTTTTTTGGTCAATAAACTCAAAAAGGTTTTCATATTCATTCTCTAACTCAATCACTTTCTCAAGTAATTGTTGTTTTTCTGCTTTTAATTGATCGATTTCTTGTCTATTTTTTATTAACTTGTTTTCAAGTGATTGAATTTCTTTTAGCGAATAATGTGAATCAACTTTTTGTCTTACATTTTCTAGAAACTCATATACATGCTCAAAAGTTAATTCCGTGCTATTTTTGGAACTTAAACTAACCTCTTCTCTTGATTGTTCCGCAACTGTCTCTGGTAACTTTTCAATTTCATCAGACTCATTTTTAGATACAGTTTGCTTTTTACTACTATTTTTGGCATTTTCTATTTCTTCTTTATAAAACTTTCGAACATACGAATTCCATCGATAACCACACGCTGCAGCTGTTCTTGATAAAGCTTGAGCAACTATTTTAAATGCCATTAATTGAGTTGACCCATCATTTATCGATTTTAAAACTACTTCGGCTAAGTAGTTATCCTCCTCTTTGGTCCATGCATCCTGGCGATTTGCAACCATTTGCAATCCCCTCCAATTTCTTATGCATTAAGCAGATTTTACTAATTCATATGCACAAAAAAATGAAGGTAGAAGATTACTTTTCCAATTTTTTTATAAATTGTTCAATATTTTTTAAATGCTCATTAGAAAACCATAACGGAATGGCTGAAATAACCTCTTCTTCCATTCTATTTTTTAAATTTCCTTGGATCCATTTACGAATTAATATTTTCTTGTTTTGGAGGTGAATCTGGGTTGGAATACTTTTAGCCAGACCTATTAAACTTTCATTATGCAATGAATTTAAGTCTTTCGATAGTTCTTGAACAAAGCCAATCTTCTTAGCTTGAAATGCGGTATATATATTTGAGGATGATAATAAAGTTAACCAATCTTGATCATTCATTTTCTCTTGCAATAAAGTTCCTCCACCCCAAGATGTTGGAATCCCCATTTGTCCTTGTATAAATCCAATTTTCGCATGATGACTTGCATATCTAAAATCAAACGCACTCGCAAGCTCACATCCACCACCAAGTGCATATCCATTTATATAACAAATTGTAAGTTGAGGTAACATTGCAATTTGGTATATTAAATCACACATTTTCAAATTAAAAGATTCTAATCCATTAATATCATCTTTAAATTTATAAATTGTTTTCAAATCTCCACCAGTACAAAAATAATTCATCCCTTCACCCGTTAAAATCACAAGCTTACTTTTTGATTTAAGACGAATTTCTTGAATAATCTCAGATAATTGAGCTGCCATATTTTCATCAATGCAATTCCCATTTTTTGGTCTATTTAAAAAAATATAATCTATTTCATCTCGTTGGTATGTAATTACTTCAGACATTGCCATCCCTCTCTCTATATTTCAATTATCTAATTCTTATTTTTAGACTGTTTACTAAAACTTTGTTATTAGGAAAGTTCTTAGTTGACTTCCGCTACAGGTTGCTCGCTTTCCGTGGGGCGGACGCTGAGCCTCCTCGGCGCATTCGCGCCTGTGGGGTCTCACCTGTCCCGCTACTCCCACAGGAGTCGAACACCTTACACTCCACTCAACTTCTTCTTCAATTATCGAAATGACTATTTTCAAAAATGCTGTTCTCGTATACCTAATTGTTACTGAATATCAAACTTGGTTAAATATTAGCCTAAAAAAAATCATTTAATAATAATCAGTATTTTAATTATACTATAGGTTTTTATAATAATAAGTAGTTTCCTGACAAAATGTTTGAAAAATTAGATAATTTAAAATAAAAAAAGAAAAGGAAAAAGCACATAGTTTCCTATGTGCTTTAAATAATTAGCTTATTTGCTAAGTACTTGTTTTCCTTTGTAGTGTCCGCATGATTTACATACGCGGTGTGCTAATGTTAATTCACTACAGTTTGGGCATTCAACCATTCCAGGTACCGCTAATTTAAAATGCGT
>Ga0209025_1000669_pt1 | contig 59314 bp, 58 predicted proteins | sample AraplaMF_Col_mLB_FD_184256 | JGI IMG/M metagenome (GOLD analysis project Ga0209025, IMG submission 184256) | Arabidopsis root microbial communities from the University of North Carolina, USA - plate scrape MF_Col_mLB (SPAdes) (version 2) | ecosystem: Host-associated > Plants > Roots > Endosphere... | reverse complement strand
CCATTGAAGCCATTGAAGCCATTGAAGCCATTGAAGCCATTGAAGCCGCTGATGCCGCTGAAGTAGTTGAGGTCGCTGAGGTCGCTGAGGTCGCTGAGGTCGCTGAGGTCGCTGAGGTCGCTGAGGCAGTTGAAACAGTCGAGCCAACCGAGGCCATCGAGCCAGAGGAAGAAGTGGCGGCCGCCGCGTTCGAGGCGGCAGCAGGACCTGCGGAAGCAACCGTCGCATCCGAGCCGGCTCCGCCCGTGATCGCCGCGCCCGTGGCCAAGCCCCGCATCGTGCTGCCGGCGGTGGTCGGCCGCACGGTGCCGCTGGCCATGAGCCAGCCCGCTCCCGCACCCGCACCGGTTCCCGAACCGCCCGCGCCGCGCCCGCCGGTCGACTACCGCCTGCCGCCCGCCGACCTGCTGGAAAACCAGCTCGACAGCGCCGAACAGGTGTCGGAAGCGCGCCTTCGTGAAACTGGTGAACTGATCGCGCAGCGCCTGGCCGAGTTCAAGGTGCCCGTCGCCGTGGTCGGCGCCGATGCCGGCCCGGTCATCACGCGTTTTGAGGTAGAGCCCGCCATGGGCGTGCGCGGCGCACAAGTCGTGGGCCTGATGAAGGACCTGGCCCGCGCGCTCGGCGTGACCTCGATCCGTGTGGTCGAGACCATCCCGGGCAAGACCTGCATGGGCCTGGAGCTGCCCAATGCGCGCCGGCAGATGATCCGGCTGTCCGAGATCGTCCAGGCGGCCTCGTTCCAGGCGCACCATTCGCGCCTGGTGCTGGCGATGGGCAAGGACATCACCGGCAATCCGGTGGTCACCGACCTGGCGCGCGCGCCGCACCTGCTGGTGGCAGGCACCACCGGCTCGGGCAAGTCAGTCGCGGTCAACGCAATGATCTTGTCGATGCTGTACAAGGCCACGCCGGAAGATGTGCGCCTGATCATGATCGACCCCAAGATGCTCGAGCTCTCGGTCTATGAGGGCATCCCGCACCTGCTGTCGCCGGTGGTCACCGACATGAAGCAGGCCGCGCACGCGCTCAACTGGTGCGTCGGCGAGATGGAAAAGCGCTACAAGCTGATGTCGGCGCTGGGCGTGCGCAACCTGGCCGGCTACAACCAGAAGATCCGCGCCGCCGAGGCTGCCGAACGCAAGGTGCCCAACCCGTTCTCGCTGACGCCGGATGCGCCGGAGCCGCTGTCGCGGCTGCCGATGATCGTGGTGGTGATCGACGAGCTGGCCGACCTGATGATGGTCGCCGGCAAGAAGATCGAAGAACTGATCGCGCGCCTGGCCCAGAAGGCCCGCGCCGCCGGCATCCACCTGATCCTGGCGACGCAGCGCCCGTCGGTCGACGTGATCACCGGGCTGATCAAGGCCAATATCCCGACGCGTGTCGCGTTCCAGGTTTCGTCCAAGATCGATTCGCGCACCATCCTCGACCAGATGGGCGCCGAGAGCCTGCTCGGCCAGGGCGACATGCTGTTCCTGCCGCCGGGCACCGGCTACCCGCAGCGCGTGCATGGCGCCTTCGTCGCCGACGAGGAAGTGCACCGCGTGGTGGAGCACTGGAAGCAGTTCGGCGAGCCGGATTACGACGAAGCCATCCTGGCCGGCGACCCGGCCGAGGCTGGCAGCACGGACCTGTTTGGCGAAGGCGGCGGCGATGGCGAAGCCGACCCGCTGTACGATGAAGCCGCGTCCTTCGTGCTGACCAGCCGGCGCGCCTCGATCTCGGCAGTGCAGCGCCAGCTGCGCATCGGCTACAACCGCGCCGCGCGCCTGATCGAGCAGATGGAAGTCGCCGGGTTGGTATCGCCGATGGGCCGCAACGGCGCGCGCGACGTACTGGCGCCGGGGCCGGCGGACTGAGTCAACGTAACCTGCGGAGACGGTGATGGCGCTCGAGCATGGAAGCCTGCTGGCCGATGTGCCGGTGAACCAGGCGGAAGAAGTGTTCCAGCCGCTGCTGGCGCGGCCTGGCCTGAAGATCGAGCGGATTGTCTCCAACGGGCAGGCCAGCCCGGCAGGGTTCTGGTATGACAGCGCGGAAGCCGAGTGGGTGCTGCTGGTCAGCGGCAGTGCTGCGCTGGAAGTGGAAGGCGAGTCGGCATTGCGGGTGATGCAGCCGGGGGAATGGCTGCATCTGCCCGCGCATTGCCGGCATCGCGTGGCGTGGACCGATGCGGCGCAGCCTACGGTGTGGCTGGCAGTGCATTACGATGCCGGCGACAAGGCGCCAGCGCCTCAGCCCTTAGCCTGATCCGGAAACACCGGCTCCCCAAGATTCAACATCAACCGGTTCGCCCACGCGAAGATCGCGACCGAGTGGATCAGGTCGAGGATCTCCGCATCCGTCACCCCCGCATCGCGCAGCGGCTTGAGCTGTGCCGCGGTCACCTCCGCCGGCCGCTCCGTCAGCGCGATCGAAAACTGCGCAATCGCCTTTTCCCGCTCGGTAGTGCCGGCGGTGCGCGGGTCCTCGAACACTTCCCTGATCACGTCATTGCGCTTGGCCAGCTGCTCGAAGCGCTGCGCATGCACCGACGCGCAATACACGCAGCCATTGATGCGCGACACTACCGTGGTCGCCAGCTCGCGCTCGGCGCGCGGCATGCCGCCGGGCGCGTACATGATGGCGTTGAAGGCGGTGGAGCGCTGGCGCAGGATCTCGGGCTGGTGCACCAGGAAGCGGTAATAGTCCTGCACCTTGGCCTTGGGATGGCTTTCCTCGAGCACGGCGATTTGCTCGGGCGTGGCCTGGTCCAGTTCGACGATATCGAGCCAGGCCTTCCAGTCCAGCACTTCGTTGGTAAAGCCGTGGGATTGGATGATCTCGCTCATGCCTGGGCTCCTGCGGTGTCGTTCAATGCTTTCAAGGCGTCCAGGCCGGCTACCAGCCGAACCTGGTACGACAGGAAGGCAATCAGCTGCGCCAGCGTGACCACGGCGGGTGTGCTCAGTCCCGCTGCGGGCAGCGCCTGCAACGCGGCCTTGTCGCCTTCGACAGGCTTTTCGATCAGTGTGCGGGTGAATACCAGCATTGCGCGCAGGCGCGGCTCGGTGATGTCCTGAGGCTGGCCTTCGGCCGCGGCGCGCACGTGCGCTGCCTCGGCGCCCAGTTGTTCCAGCCGCGCGCGGTAGTGCGCCGCCAGCGCCGCGGACGGCGTCAGGCGCGCCGCGTACAGCGCGACCAGCAAGCGTTCTTCGAGCGACAGGCCGGGCAAGGCCGGGTCGAACAGGGCGTCATGGCTGCCCTGGGTGGCAGCCATGACCTTGTTGCGCTGGTGGCGCAGCGCATAAGTGGCGCTGCCAGGCGCCAGGCCGGTGAGCTGGTCTATCAGGTCGACCGCGGGGGCGGAGGTCTGTGTCATCGGACTCTCTTGGTTCGGGTATCGGTTCAAAGGTTTACGGTCATGCATGCGCGGTGCGATGTGCCGGCGGCAGCGCCGGGGTCCATTCGTCGCCGAAGACTTCCGGCTCGGCAAAGGCCTGCAGCGCGGCGTAGTGCAGTTCGACGTCTTCCTGGTACAGCAGCGCGGCGATGCCCTGGCCGAGCCGGCGCGCGCCGTCGCTGATCGCCGGGATATCGCCGGAAATGGTGCCGTGGGACAGCGCCGCCGGGTAGCAGAAGCAGTGGATGCGCGACAGGCCCGGGCACGCGCCCTGGGTCTTTTCCTGGAATTCAAACGCTTCGCCCAGGTCTGGCGAGTCGGACAGCTCGCGGTCTTCCTGCCCTGCCGGCGGCACATAGCGGTCGCGCCAGTAGCGGATATGCGGGGCAAAGGCGGCAAATTCCGCCCGGGTTTCCAGGTCGATGCGGAACCCCGTCGAGAAGATCAGGAAATCGAGTTCGTACGTGCCGCGCGGCGTGCCGATGTGCAGCACGTCGCCGCGCACTTCGACCGATTCCAGCGCCGCGCCCAGATTGAAATGCGCATTGGCGTGGCGCGACACCCGTAGCGTGCTGCCGCGCGGCGGCGGCACCTGCTCGGTGTTGATGTAATTTCGCAGCCGCCATTTCCAGGCATCGGGGAGGCCATAGTGGCCGTGGGTCAGCCCCGGATTGCCGGCGCCCTTGCTCTTGTTGACGCGCGGGATGTCCTGGCGCCGCACCAGCAGCTCGACGCTGGCCGCGCCGGCTTCGAGCGCGGTGGCGGCGCTGTCCATCGCCGACGCGCCGGCGCCGACCACGCCCACGCGCTTGCCGCGCAGCGTGGCGTAGTCCATCTCGTCGGACGAGTGCGCCCACAGGTGGCGCGGCAGCGCCCCCGCCAGCGGCGGCACGTAGGCGCCGCCGAGGCCATCGCGCCCGGTCGCCAGCACCACGCGGCGCGCGAGGACAGTCAGCGGGCCGTCGGGGGACTGCATCGACAGTGATACCAGGCCATCGGCGCGCGGCACGATCTGTTCGACACGGTGCTCGTTGCGGATATCGAGGTCCAGTACCTGTCGATACCAGCGCAGGTAGTCCATCCATTGCAGGCGCGGAATCTTGTCCAGCGCCTGCCAGGCGGCCTCGCCGAACTGCGCCTCGAACCAGGCGCGGAAGGTCAGCGCCGGCAGGCCCAGCGCGGGGCCGGTCAGCTGCTTGGGCGAACGCAGGGTTTCCATGCGCGCCGTGGTGGCCCATGGGCCTTCGAAACCAGCCGGCGCGCGGTCAAAGGCGCGCACGCGGATGCCAAGGTGCGCCAGCGTGGCGCTGGCCGCCAGGCCGGCCATGCCGGCGCCGATCACGGCGACATCGAGCACGTCATGGCCGTCGTGGGTACGCGGCATGGTCCACGGCCTGGCGGGCAGGTCCAGCCAGGACAGGTCCTGGCGCAGGCGTGCCTCGAGTCCGGGCAGGCCGGCGGGGGTGGGAGTGGTGCGGTCAGTCATGGCTGGGAAGATCGGTGTCCGGTGAAAACATGTCGGTGCCGGCGCCGGTGTCGCCGTACAGCGATTGCAGCAGCGCGCCGTGCTCGGCCGGGTCGCGCATCAGCAGGTCGGGCAGCAGCGCCGCGGCGGCATCGGCCACCGCCTGCACCAGCGCCAGCACCGCGGTGCTGGCCGGGCGCGCCTGCGGCGTGATGACGCCGAAATAGAACGGGATATCCGCGTCGATGGGGCGCACCGCGATGTCGGCCAGCGGCAGCCCGCGCGCGGTCACGGGCTCCAGCAGCGCGATCCCGAGGCCCGCGCGCACCAGCGTCAGTGCGTTGATCGAGGTATTGGTGTCGATCACCCCGGCGGCCGGCACGCCCGCACTGGCCAGCGCGCGGTCCACGCGGCGGCGCAACCGGTAGGGGTTCTGCATGGTGACGATGCGGCGCGCGCGGCAATCCTGCAATGAAATCGCTGCCTGGGCCGCGAGCGGATCGTCGCCGCGCACCGCCGCCACGCATGCCGACTGGCCGATCCAGTGCACGTTCACGCCGCGGTGTTCCAGCGGCAGGCTGTTCAGCCCGATGTCTGCGGCGCCGGTCAGCACGGCATGCACGACCTGTTCCGGCGATACGCCTTGCACGGCCACCCGTTCCGGCGCGCACAGGCCGCGTTCGAAGGCCAGCGCCAGCGCGGGCGGCAGCAGGCCGGCGGCCAGTGCCGGGGTGGCCGCGATGCGCAGTGGCCGGCCGTCGCCGCGCGCCAGCGCCGCAGCCCGGTTGCGGATCTGCTGCATGCCAGCCAGCGTCTGCTCGACCTCGTCGTAGAGCAGGAAGCCCTGTTCCGTCGGACTGACGCGCGGGCCGCTGCGGGTGAACAGCGCAAAGCCGAGTTCGGCCTCCAGCTCCTGGATCAGGCGCGTGATGGCCGGCTGCGAGCGGCCGAGCAGGCGGCCCGCGGCGGTAACGCTGCCGGTGGTTACGACGGCGGCGAAAGCTTCCAGTTGCCGGATTTCCATTGGCGTTGGCGATGTATGTGTAATCTGGATTCTGATGTGTTCATCATGCAAATGGCAAATACTATTTCGGGATAAGGCTATGCCACCGCTATGATGTAGAGATGCCGGGCGCACACCGGCCCTACCAAAAGGACGGATGTGTTGGCCTGGCTCAGTGGCCTCAGTGGCAATCGGCAGATCCATGAAAAACCCACGCTGTGGCGCGTGGTCCTATGGATGCTTGCTGCAGCACTTGTCGGGGCGGAGCCCGCGCAGGCCGCCGACCCCTTGCGCGTCGGCTCCAAGCGCTTTACCGAGTCCTACATCCTTGGCGAACTGCTGACGCAGGCCGCCGGCCCGCGCGGCACCGCGCAGCACCAGCAAGGGCTGGGCAATACCGCGATCGTGTTCGAGGCGCTCAAGGCCGGCAGCATCGACCTCTATCCCGACTACACCGGCACGCTCGCCGCGGAGATCCTGAAGTTGCCGCCAGGCGCCGGACTGGACGCCATCCAGCGGGCGCTGGCCCCGCTGGGATTGGGTGCCGCGATGCCGCTCGGCTTCGAAAACACTTACGCACTGGCCGTCTCGGACACCCGCCCGCCCAACCTGCGTCGGCTCAGCGACCTGGCCGCGCAGCCGCGGCTGCGGCTGGGCCTGTCGCACGAATTCCTCGGCCGGGCGGACGGCTGGCCCGGTCTTGCCAGCCGCTATCGCCTGCCGCAGCAGCCGGTCGGGCTGGACCACGGCGTTGCCTATGAGGCGCTGGCAGCGGGGCAGGTGGATGCGATCGACATTTATTCGACCGACGCCAAGATCCTCAAGTACCGGCTGCGCGTGCTGGAGGATGACCGGCGCTATTTCCCGCGCTATGACGCGGTGGTGGTGTACCGGCTGGACGTGCCGCAGCGCTTCCCGCAGGCGTGGCAGGCGCTGCAGCGCTTGTCGGGCCGCATCAGCGCGGCTGACATGGTGGCGATGAACGCCGCGGCGGAGATCGACCGCAAGCCGTTCGATGTCGTCGCGCGAGCGTTTCTGGCGCGTGGCTCGAACCCCGGCACGGAACCGGGCGTGGCGCCGGCGTCCGCAGCCGCGGCGGCGGGCAGCAGCGAGCGCCGCCTGCTCGGCGCGCTGCTTGGTCCCGACACCAACCGGCTGGCGCGGCGCCATGTCGGCCTGGTGGCCGGCGCGGTCGGCGCTGCCACGCTGGCCGGCGTGCCGCTGGGCATCCTGGCCGCGCGCCGCCGGCGCACCGGGCAAGTGGTGCTGGGCGCCGTCAGTGTGCTGCAGACCGTGCCGTCGCTGGCCTTGCTGGCGATGCTGATCCCGTTGCTGGGCCGCATCGGCGTGTGGCCCGCGCTGGTCGCGCTGTTCCTGTATGCGCTGCTGCCAATCGTGCGCAACACCGCCACCGGGCTGGAGCAGGTGCCGCCGGGCATGCGCGACGCGGCCCGCGCGCTCGGGCTGCGCGGCGGCCAGGTCCTGCGCTACGTGGAACTGCCGCTGGCGCTGCCGGTGCTGCTGGCCGGCGTCAAGACCGCCGCCATCATCAGCGTGGGTACGGCCACGATCGCGGCCTTCGTCGGCGCCGGCGGCTTTGGCGAGCGTATCGCCACCGGGCTGGCGCTCAACGACACCACGCTGCTGCTTGCCGGCGCGATTCCGGCCGCGCTGCTGGCGCTCGCCGTGCAGGCCGCGTTCGAGACGCTCGAATGGGCGCTGCGCCGCCACCGCGACACGCGCTGACAGCGTTCAGGCGGACTGTTGCGCGATCAGCTGCCCAAGCGTGGCGATTGCCGCCTCCGCTTCGTCGTTCCACAAATGCCCATAGTTGAGCCGGATGCAGTTGCGGTAGCCCTGCCGCGCCGAGAAGATCGGCCCCGGCGCCAGTCCGATGCCGGCCTCCAGCGCGGCATGGTGCAGCGCCAGCGCGTCAAAGCCCGGCGCGAATTCGACCCACAGGAAGTACCCGCCATCCGGCCGCGATACGCGCACGCCCTCGGGGAAATGCCGTCCGATGGCGTCGAGCATCTGGCCCTGCTGCATCTCCAGCACATGGCGCAGGCGGCGCAGGTGCTTGTCGTAGCCGCCGTGCTGCAGGTACTCGGCCAGCGCCACCTGGGTGGGCACGCCGGCCGAGAGCGTGGTCATCAGCTTGAGCCGCTGGATCGCCTCGCCGAAGCGGCCCGGCGCCACCCAGCCGATGCGGAAGCCCGGCGACAGCGTCTTCGAGAACGAACTGCAGTGCATTACCAGCCCCTGCGTATCGAAGGCCTTGGCCGGCAGCGGGCAGCGGTTGCCGAAATAAAGCTCGCCATAGACATCGTCCTCGATCAGCGGCACCTGATGGCGTGCGAGCAGCGCCACCAGCGCCTTCTTCTTGTCTTCCGACATGCTGGCGCCGAGCGGATTCTGGAACTGCGTCATGAACCAGCAGGCCTTGACCGGGTGGCGCGACAGCGCGTTGTCGAGCGCGCCCAGGTCGATGCCCTCGGCCGGATCGACCGGGATCTCCAGTGCCTTGAGGCGCAGCCGTTCCAGCGCCTGCAGCGCGGCGTAGAAGCCCGGCGATTCGATCGCGACCACGTCGCCCGGCTGGGTCACGGCCATCAGGCACAGGTTCAGCGCTTCCAGCGCGCCGTTGGTGACGACCAGGTCCTCGGCCGGCTGCGGCGCGCCCGCGCCGAGGTAGCGCAGTGCAATCTGCCGCCGCAGCGCCGCGTTGCCGGGCGGCAGGTCGTTGACCGAATGCCACGGATCGAGCGCACGGCCGGCCCGCGCCAGCGACTTGCCCAGCCGCTCCCACGGGAACAGTTCGGGCGACGGGAACGCCGAGCCGAACTGCACCAGCTTGCGGTCGCGCGCGCCCTCCAGCACCGCGAACACCAGCTTGGAAATGTCGACCTGGGTCGAGGCCTGCCGCGACGGCCGGGCCTGCGGCTGCGGCAGGTCGCGCCGCGCCGCCCCGGCGACGTAGTAGCCCGAACGCTCGCGCGCGCGCACCAGGCCGCGCTCTTCCAGCCGGTAGTAGGCCTGGAACGCGGTGGAAGGGCTGACGCCGTATTGCGCCACGGTCTTGCGGATCGATGGCAGGCGGGTGCCGGGCGGCAGGCTGCCGTTGCGGATATCGGCGGCCAGGGTTTCGGCGAGGGCTTCGTACCGTTTCATGGGGCGCTGTCCGGGGCGGGGTGTGTCGTGGCATTATCGCCCGGGCCCGGCAACTGATACGTAAATTTTCCGGGTATCTGATGCTGTTATGGCTGGCGGGTGGACGCCATAATCGCTTGTCGTCGCCAAAGGCTTTTCGTGCAAGGAGAGACAATGAACCCGTTGAGGCTGCTGCGGACCGTGCTGTGGGGCTTCCTTGGCCTGCGCAAGGGCCAGGAACACCAGCGCGACCTGGAGAACCTGCGCCCCGTGCCGCTGATCCTGACCGGCGTGGCCGTGGCCGCCGGGCTGGTGGCCTGCCTGGTGCTGGCCGCCAACTGGGCCGTGTCGAGCGCGTCGGCGGCGGCAGGCGCCGTGCCGGCCATGACGATAGCCTGAGCAGCGGCGTCGCGTTACATTCCCATCACAACAACAAGCTGATCGACCCCATGTCTTGCCCGACCGGGCGGCGTCGCGCCGCCGCTTTGCTGCCGGTGCGACGGCTGCCCTGGCTGCCCTGGCTGTGGCTTTCCCTGGCGCTGCTGGTTGCCGGCCCGCTCCGTCCGGCGCTGGCCGCGGGCACCCCCGAGGCGCAGCAGGTCGAACGCGGCCGCTATCTCGCGCGCATCGGCAACTGCGCCGCATGCCATACCGCCGAAGGCGGCAAGCCGTTTGCCGGCGGGTTGCTGATCCGCACCGCCGTCGGCACCCTCCACTCGACCAATATCACCCCCGACGCCGCCAACGGAATCGGCGCCTATACGCTGGCCGAGTTTGACCGCGCGCTGCGCCAGGGCGTAGCGCGCGACGGCAGGCGCCTCTATCCGGCCATGCCGTACCCCTCCTACGCCCGCATGCGTGCCGACGACGTGGCCGCGCTGTATGCCTACCTGCGCGCGGAGGTCGTGCCGGTGGCGCAGCGCAACCCGGCGCCGCAGCTGCGCTTTCCGTACGGCATGCGCTCGCTGCTATCGGTGTGGAACCTGCTGTTTCTCGATGATGACCCGGTTCGCATCGAGCCCGCGCGCGGGAACGCTTGGAACCGGGGCGCCTACCTGGTGCAGGCGGTGGCCCACTGCGGTGCCTGCCACACACCGCGCGGCCGGTTATTTGCCGAGAAAGGCCTGGACGAGCGCAGCCGCCACTTCCTGTCCGGCGCCAGCGTGGAAGGCTGGTCGGCGACCAACCTGACCGGCGACCAGGTCACCGGCCTCGGCGCATGGTCGCGCACGGACATTGCCGAGTTCCTGCGCACCGGGCGCAACGGGCACGCGACCTCGTTCGGACCAATGTCCACTGTCATTTCCACCGCCACGCAATACATGAGTCAGGGCGACCTCGATGCCGTGGCGGCCTACCTCAAGTCGCTGCCCGGCGCGCGCGGCGAGGACAAGCCGTTCCGCCCCGATCCGGCCACCGCGCGGCAACTGCACCAGGGCCGCTTCGACCTGCCGGGCGCACGCCAGTACGCGGTGTTCTGCATGCCGTGCCATGGCGCAGATGGCAGGGGCTTCGCGCGCGTGTTTCCGCCGCTGGCAGGCAACCCGACCGTGGCCGATCCCGATCCGGCGTCGCTGATCAACCTGCTGCTCGATGGCGCCGTGACCGCGCGCGTCGGCACCGCCGCCACCGACTACCACATGCCCGGCTACGGCTGGACGCTGGACGACCAGGAACTGGCCAGCGTGCTGACTTTCATCCGGCGCGGCTGGGGCAACCGTGCCGGCCCGGTGACCGAAGCCGACGTGGCCGCGCGGCGCAAGGCCCTGGCGACACAGCCCTGAGACGAAGCGCCCCGGCACGCACCGCATTTCGATGAGCATCCGATGACGATCACGCGCAGAGACTTCCTCAACGGCACGGCGCTGACCATTGCCGCCGGGCTGACACCGGCGCAATGGCTGCACGCGCAGCAGGTCGGGGCGGCAAGCACCGGCTATCCGCCGGCCCTGACCGGGCTGCGCGGCAACCATGCCGGCACTTATACGCTGGCCCACGGCCTGGCGCGCGAGGGTGCCAAATATCCCGTGGTGCTGGCGCGCGAGGCCTTTGACCTGGTCGTGGTCGGCGGCGGGCTGAGCGGACTGTCGGCGGCGTGGTTCTACCGGCGCCGTTTCGGCGCCGCCCGGCGCATCCTGATCCTCGACAACCACGACGACTTCGGCGGCCACGCCAAGCGCAACGAATTCACCGTCCGCGGCCAGCGGCTGGTCACCTATGGGGGCAGCGCCGAGATGCCGCCCGGCGCGGCCAGCGACACCGCCATGCGCGAGCTGCTGGCCGGCATCGGCCTCGATCCCGCGCGTGCGCCGGCCGCGCCGCCGTCCGACCCTTATGCCGCGCAGGGCATGGGCCGTGCCGTGTTTTTCGATGCCGAGCATTTCGGCCGCGACCAGTGGATCGGCGGCGATCCGTTCGGCGAGCTGGCCGATGCGCGCAATGGCCTGCGCGCGCAGGGTCCCGACGCCGCGGGCCTGCAGCGCTTCCTCGAGCAGGCGCCGCTACCCGCGGCGGACCGCGCCGCGCTGGCCCGACTGGCGGCCGGCACCACCGACTACCTGCCCGGGCTCGACGGCGCCGCACGCGCCGCTGCACTGCGCACCATGCGCTACGCCGCCTTCCTGCGCGACAAGGCCGGCCTCGGCCTGCCGGCGCTGCGCTTCCTGCGCAGCCGCAGCAACGATGCCTATGCGCTCGATGCCGACGGCATATCGGTGGCCGATGCGATCGCGATCGGGCTGCCCGTCGGCGCCAACATGCCCGCGCCGGCGCCGAACCCCCGGCTGGGCAAGTCTCCGGCCTCGCGCCTGTGGTTCCCGGACGGGAATGCCTCGCTGGCGCGGCTGCTGGTGCACAGCCTGGTTCCCGGCGTGGCGTCGATTGCCACCCCCGCCGACGTGGCCGCCGCCGCTTTCGACTACAGCCGGCTGGACCGCGACGGCGCGCCGGTGCGGCTGCGGCTGAACAGCACCGCGATCGCGGTCGAGCCCGATGGCAACATCACTCGCGTGACCTACGGCTGGCGCGGCAACCTGCACCGTGTCGAAGCGCGCCACGTGGTGCTGGCCGGCTACAACATGATGATCCCGTATCTGCTGCCGTCGCTGCCGGCGGCACAGAAGGCGGTCCTGCGCGACGAGGCCAAGGCTCCGCTGGTCTACACCAAGGTGGCGCTCGATAACTGGCAGGCCTTCGCCGCGCTGCGCGCGCGGCGCATTCACGCGCCAGCCATGACGTACACCGACCTGTGGCTGGAGCCGCCCGCGGGATCTCGCCCGTCCGACCCGGCGGTGCTGCACATGCTTTATGTGCCTACCGTGCCCGACAGCGGCATGCGCGCGCGCGACCGCTTCCGAGCCGGCCGGGCCTTCCTGCTCGGGACGCCCTTCGAGGCGCTGGAGCGAGACATCCGCGCGCAGCTGGACCGGATGCTGGGGCAGGCCGGCTTCAGCGCCAGCAAAGTGATCCGCGGCATCACGGTGAACCGCTGGGCGCACGGCTACAGCTATATGCCGGACAGCGTGGCCGGCGAGAACGTGGCGGCCGACGCGGCCTGGCCGAATCTGGCCGGGGTTGGCAACATCAGCATTGCCAACAGCGACAATGCCGGCAGCCCGTCGGTGACGGCGGCGGTCAGCCAGGGCAAGCGGGCGGTGGAGCGGCTGCCGGGGTAAGAGGGGCGGCGGAGGGCGGCGGCCGGCTGATGCGCGCGCGGTCAGTCGTCGCGCCGGGTCGTCAGGGCCTGGATCTCGTCGTCCTTGGACTGCCACTGATGCGCCAGCCAGTGGTGGAATTCCGTGCGGAACGCCTTGTCGGTGGTGTAGTCGGCCTCGCAGAACGCCGGTGGCACCTCCAGCTGGTGCATGCGCACCACCACCATGCCGGCGCGGCCGCATGCCAGGTCCCAGAAGCTCGGTATGCCGTCGGGATAGGCGATGGTCACGTCGATCATCGAGCGAAAGCGCGTTCCCATCGCATTCAGCGCCACCGCCAGTCCACCCGCCTTGGGCTTGAGCAGGTGACGATACGGCGACGCCTGCGCGGCGCGCTTGGCCTCGCTGAAGCGCGTGCCCTCGGCAAACACCATCACGCTGGTGGGCACCAGCGAGAATTTCTCGCACGCGCGCCGCGCCGTTTCCTGGTCCTGGCGCCGCAGCGCCGGATTGCGGCGCAGTTCTGTCTTGCCATGGCGCTTCATGAACGGAAAGTCCAGCGCCCACCACGCCAGCCCGATCACCGGCACATAGATCAGCTGCTGCTTCAGGAAGAACTTCAGCAAAGGGATGCGGCGGTTCAGCGCGCGCTGCAGCACAAAGATATCGGCCCACGACTGGTGGTTGCAGTTGACCAGGTACCAGTCCGCGTAGCGCAGCCCGGTGTTGCCCTGGACATCCCACGGCGCCTGCTGGATGCGCGCGAACCAGCCGGTATTCCAGGAGATCCAACCCGTGGCAATGCCGTTGAGCACCGGATCGATGCGCCGGCGGACCGCGGCGAACGGCAGCACCAGCTTCAGCAGCGCCAGCGGGAACAGCAACAGGCACCAGAACAGGGTGCTGGCAATCAGCACGATCCAGCTGACGATGCCGGTGATCCAAGAAAGACGCCCGCGCGGCAAGGGCAGGGGGCGATGGGACCTGGGCGAGGCGCTGGATTGGCCAGCGTTGCCGGCACGGGGCGTGTCGGATGGCGAGGTAGGAAAAGTCATGGACGACAGTTTGCTAGCGCTCGGCAGATAAAGGCTTGAGCAGAGTCAAGGCGGGCACTACGAACATGGAATCGCACGGTTCAGTGCGGCGGCAGTGCCTAGTGTACGACAGGAAGCGGATCCGGAATGGCCCCGGAGGCACCTGCATCGCCGGGGCAAACCGGATCAGGCTGCGCATTGCTGAAGACGCAAACCAACGCCGGCGGGAGCGTCTATGCTTTAAAAATGGGCATGCCGGACGCAATGCGGGGCTACGCTGGCACCAAGGCCCTGCATACGCTCCCCGCCACGCACAACGGTATGGCGGTGACGGCATGAAGCGCGTTTACGCCCTGATCGCGGCCAGCACGATGCTGGCTGCCTGCGTTTCGACGGGCGTCGACGTCCGGCAGGAGCACCTGGAGAACTTCCTGCTCGACTTCTCCACGCTCGACGACGTGACCGCGCAGCTGGGCAAGCCGACCTCGCAGACGACGCTCAGCAACGGCTCGACCATCCTGGTCTATTCCTTTGCTAGCTCCCGGCCGCATCCCGAGAGTTTTATCCCCTTCATCGGGCCGTTGTTCGCCGGCGGGTCCATCAAGTCGTCGATGGTGCTGCTTGAGTTCGACGAGAACGGCGTACTCAGGAGCCAGCGCAGGACCATGTCGACCAGCGCGTCGGGGTTAAGCGTGTTGCCGGCGGATGGGTTGCCGTGAGGGCGTCCTGCATTTCCTGCGGCAGAGGCGAAATAGCGTCCGCGGCGCCAGTAGCCGTTGGCAATCCCTTCTATGACATCTACGCCCAAGAGCCTGATGCGTGGTGGCGCGTAATGAACCCGATTCAGGCCAGCGCGTGCATTGCTTGCCGCCGGGACATGGCCGTCGGCTCGGGCGGGCCGCCGCGGTACCCGGCCGCAAACACCATCCGCCCCGCCGACCACGTATGGGTGACCATTGGCTGGCCGGCCACGCTGGCTACGGCGATCACGTCGGCGCGCAGGCCCGGCGCCAGCCGGCCCCGGTCGCGCAGCAGGCAGGCTTCCGCGGGGTTTGCCGTCACCAGCGCGAGCGCTTCGTTCAGCGGCAGTTCGGCCTGCCGGGCGGCGGCATAGGCCGCTGCAATCAGCGTTGACGGCTGGTAGTCCGAGCACAGGATGGTGCCGACGCCGGCGTGGATGGCGTCGATGGCGCGCATCGAGCCGCTCTGGCTCTTGCCGCGCAGCACGTTGGGTGCGCCCAGGATGGTCGGCAGTGCCTGTGCGCACGCGGCTTGCGCGGTCTCCAGGTTGATCGGGAACTCGCTCATGCGCACGCCCAGCGCCTGCATGGCGGCGATGCGCTGCGGCGAATCGTCGTCATGGCTGGCCGTGGGGATGCCGAGGCGGTGCGCCTGTGCCACCAGCCGGTTGACGCGCTCATGCGCGCCATCCAGCGCGGCAGCTTTCTTGTCGGCGGCGTCGGCGGCTTCCTCGCGGGTCATGCCGTGGTTGCCGATCATGTAGGCGAGGTAGGCGTCCAGCGTCTTGAACTGGCCCTGGCCCGGCGAGTGGTCCATCACCGACAGCAGGTCGACCACACCCTCGGCCATCAGCATTTCCAGCACCGGCACGGCGCTGGAATCGGTCACTTCATAGCGGCAGTGGATGCGGTTGTCGACCAGGCTATGGCTGCGGAACGCGGCCACGGTGCGCACCAGCGTGGCGGCGGTGTCGACGTTGCGCACGCCGAAGTGGTTGCCGGCAAAGGAGAGCGCATGGTACGGCGTGGTGATGCCAGCCGCGGCGTTGCGGCGGTCGACCTGTGCCACGGCGAAATCCAGCGGGAACAGCACGTTGGCACGCGGTTCCACCTCTTTCTCGATGGCATCGCAATGCACGTCGATCAGCCCGGGCATCACGGTGTGGCCGCGCAGGTCGATCACGTGGGCGCTTGCAGGCGCGGCAGACGGTTCGATGGCGGCGATATGGCCGTCCTCGATCAGCAGCGCGCTGTCGTGCAGCACACGGTCGGGCAGTACCAGGGTGGCGTGCGTCAGGTAGGTTGCGGTCATGTCCGGCTCCGTTGTTCTGGACAGTTACTGGCAGTTGGGGGCGAGGGCAGTGGCGGGCTGCAGCGGCAGCAGGCGCGTCGCCACGGCATCGCGTACCGCCTCGTCGTGGAAGATGCCGATCAGCGCGCGGCCGTCGGCCAGTGCTTCGCGGATCAGCTCGACCACGACCGCGCGGTTGTCGGCATCGAGCGAGGCGGTCGGCTCGTCGAGCAGCAGGATCGGGTGCCCGCCGATCAGGCCGCGGGCGATGTTGACGCGCTGCTGCTCGCCGCCAGAGAACGTTGCCGGTGGCAGTTCCCACAGCCGGCGCGGCAGGTTGAGCCGTTCCAGCAGTACTTCGGCGCGCGCGCGCGCTTCTTCATGGCTGGTGCCGCGCTGTTGCAGCGGATCGGCCACCACGTCCAGCGCCGACACGCGCGGGATCGCGCGCAGGAACTGGCTGACATAGCCGATCACGTCGCGGCGCAGCTTCAGCACGCGCTGTTCGGGCGCGCTGTTCGGCTCGACCCACGGCTCGCCGTCGGCGCTGGTGTCGCGCAGGCGGATGCTGCCTTCGGTGGCCAGGTAATTGCCATAGAGGCAGCGCAGCAGCGTGCTCTTGCCGGTGCCGGAAGGGCCCGACAGCACCAGGCATTCGCCGCGCGCGGCGTCGAAATCGATCGCGTTCAGCACCGGCAGGCGGATGCCGCCCTGGTTGTGCAGCGTAAACATCTTGCCGAGGCCGCGCACCTCAACCAGCTTCTTCAGCTTCTGTGCATTGTCTGCTTGCATTGTCGTCAGCCTTGCAGGATGGAAGAGACCAGCAGTTGCGTGTAGGGGTGCTGCGGGTCGTCGAGGATCTGGTCGGTCAGGCCTTGCTCGACCACGCGGCCGCCCTGCATCACCAGCGTGCGGTGCGCCAGCAGGCGCGCGACGGCGAGGTCGTGCGTGACCAGCACGGCGGCCAGGCCGAGATCGGAGACCAGCCGGCGCAGCAGATCGAGCAGGCGCGCCTGCACCGAGACATCGAGCGACGCGGTGGGCTCGTCCATGAACACCAGCCGTGGATGCGTGACCAGGTTGCGCGCGATCTGCAGGCGCTGCTGCATGCCGCCGGAGAACGTGCCGGGGACATCGTCGAGGCGGGCCAGGTCGATCTCCATTTTCTCCAGCCAGCTGCCGGCGACTTCGCGCAGGTTGCCGTAGTGGCGCTCGCCCACCGCCATCAGGCGCTCGGCGATATTGGCGCCCGCGCTGACCTGCATGCGTAGGCCGTCGCGGGCATGCTGGCGCACGAAGCCCCAGTCGGTGCGTGCCAGCAGCCGCATGCGTGCGCTCGACAGCGTGGCCAGGTCGGTCAGGCCGGACTCGCGCATGTCGTAGCTGACGCTGCCGCGCTGCGGCGGCGCCTGCATCGACAAGGCCTGCAGCAGCGTGCTCTTGCCCGAGCCGGATTCGCCGACCACGCACAGCACTTCGCCGGGATAGAGGTCGAAGCTGACGTCATGGCAGCCATGCAGGCCGTCCCAGGTGCACGTCAGGTTGCGCACCGACAGCAGCGGGGTCGTGCTCATCGTGCACCTCCCGCGGCGTGCTTGACCGCTTGCCCGGCCCGGCGGTCGGCGCAGTACTCGGTGTCCGAGCAGACGAACATGCGCGTGCCCGCATCGTCGGTGATGATCTCGTCCAGGTAGCTGTCGGTGGCGCCGCATTGCGCGCAGCAGCTCGTCCACTTCTCGACCGTGAACGGATGGTCGGCGAAATCCAGGCTCTTTACCGAGGTGTACGGCGGCACGGCATAGACGCGCTTCTCGCGCCCTGCGCCGAACAGCATCAGCGCGGGGCTGCGGTCGAGCTTGGGGTTGTCGAACTTGGGAATCGGCGAGGGCCGCATCATGTAGCGCTGGTTGACGATCACGGGATAGTCGTAGGTGGTGGCGATATGCCCGTGATGGGCGATGTCTTCATAGAGCTTCACGTGCATCGCGCCGTACTCGGACAGCGCATGCATGGTGCGGGTCTCGGTCTCGCTCGGCTCCAGCCAGCGCAGCGGCTCGGGGATCGGCACCTGGAACACCATGGTCTGGCCCGCGCGCAGCGGCGTTTCCGGAATGCGGTGGCGGGTCTGGATGATGGTCGCCTCGGCGGTGTGCTCGGTGGTCTGCACGCCGGTCACGCGGCCGAAGAAGCGGCGGATATTGATGGCGTTGGTGGTGTCGTCGGAACCCTGGTCGATCACCTTGAGCATGTCGGGCTTGCCGATGATGGCGGCGGTGACCTGGATGCCACCCGTGCCCCAGCCGTAGGGCAGCGGCATTTCGCGGCTGCCGAACGGGACCTGGTAGCCGGGGATCGCCACGGCCTTGAGCAGGGCGCGGCGCAGCATGCGCTTGGTCGATTCGTCGAGGTAAGCGAAGTTGTAGTGCTCGTCGCGGGCGATGCCCGTGGCGGCGGATGCGTTCGCGGCGGTCATGCCAGCGTCTCCTCTTGCGGCCGGGGCTGTGGATGCGATGCGGGTTGCATGGGTTGCATGGATTGCGAATCGGCCGGCGCGGCGGCGGCATTCGTGCCTTCCTGTTCGCCGCGCAGGCGACGCAGCAGTTCCAGGTTGGCCTGGAAGTCGACGTAGTGCGGCAGCTTCAGGTGCTGCACGAAGCCGGAGGCCTCGACATTGTCGCTGTGGTACAGCATGAATTCGATATCGTTGGCGGGGGCGTCGGCGGCCTCGCCCAGTTCGGCGGCACGCATGGCGCGGTCGGTCAGCGCCATCGACATGGCCTTGCGCTCGTTGTAGCCAAACACCAGGCCGTAGCCACGCGTGAAGCGCGGCGCTTCGTCGGCGTTGCCGGTGAACTGGCTGACCATCTGGCATTCGGTCAGCTCGATTTCGCCGATCGTCACGGCGAAGCCGAGTTCCTCGACGAACAGCTCGACCTCGGCGCTGCCAAAGCGGATTTCCGCCGCGAACGGATGCGAGTTGCCATAGCCGCGCTGCGTCGAATAACCCATCGACAGCAGGAAGCCTTCATCGGCGCGCGCCAGGTTCTGCAGGCGCGCGGCGCGGCTGGCCGGAAAGGTCAGCGGCTCGCGCGTCAGGTCGGGCGGGGCGGGGTCGCCGGCGGGGATCTCGTCGGCTTCGACCAGTTGTTCCGCCTCCAGCAGGCCGGTCACGCGCGGCATGCTGGCGGGCAGCGGCTCGGCCGAAGGCGGCAGCGGTGCGGGATCGCGGCCGGCTTCGAGCGAAAAGTCCAGCAGGCGCTGCGTGTAGTCGTAGGTCGGCCCGAGTACCTGCCCGCCGGGGACGTCCTTGAACGTCGAGGAAATCCGGCGCTGCAGGCGCATCGCGCCGGTATCGACCGGCACGGTATAGCCAAAGCGCGCCAGCGTAGTCCGGTACGCGCGCAGCAGGAATACCGCCTCGATCTGGTCGCCGGCGGCCTGCTTCAGCGCCAGCGCGGCCAGGTGCGGGTCGTACAGCGAGCCCTCGGCCATCACGCGCGACACCGCCAGCGGCATCTGCTCGCGGATCTGCGCCAGCGTCAGCTCGGGCAGTGCCGTGTCGCCGCGGCGATAGGCGTCGAGCATCTGGTACGAATTCAGGATGGCGCGTTCGCCACCTTTGACGGCTACATACATGTCAGGCCTCCATCTGCGTGGTGCGCGTCAGCGCGCAGAACCGGTCGCCGCTGGCGAGCAGCAGGTCGACGCCCAGGGGAAAGCGGTCGTTGTTGGCGCGCCAGGCGCCGCGGAAGTCGGCCTCCAGGCCGGTCACGCGCAGCGTTTGCGTGTGTTCGATACCGGGGCCGCGCAGCGTGAAGATGTCGCCGTCGCCGAGCGACGCGACTTCCACCAGCAGCGTGGCCGAACGGTCCGGGAACGCGGGCTCGCCCTGCGCGCAGTCGGCCAGCGCCGGCATGGCGTGGCCGGCGGGCACGCATACAAAGGTGGCGGCGCGCAGGTCGTCGGTCAGCGGGCAGCCGCAATGGAAGCGCAGGAAAGCGCGCGCGGCGGCGGGTACGCCCGCCGGCAGCCACACCGGGGTGTCGGGATCGGCCAACGTCAGCAGCAGCGCGCCAAGCGCCGGCGACAGGCCGTCGGGCAGGCCGGTGGTCGTCGGCAGGGACTGGACTTGTCCGGGATGGGCAAAGGCATGCAGCGTGGCGCGGAACACCTGCTGGGCGTCGTCGACCGGGTTGTCGAAGCCCGGCACCAGCGAAGTGGCGGCGGACGGCATCGGGGTGGCGGATGTCCTGGTGGAAATCATGTCAGTCCTCTCCCCGGACCATGGTGAAGAACTCCACGCGCGTCTGCGCGGCGGTAGCTGCCTGCTGCGCCGCGCGTGCGGCATGGGCATCGGCCAGCGGCGCCAGCACGGCGTCGTGCACGCGCTGGTGCCAGGCCGGGCGCTGCAGCAGCGCGTCCAGCACCGCCGCCTGCTGCGCGTGCTGCGTACTGCGGCCCTGCACATAGGCGACGCCTACCGTGCCGCCGGCATTGCCGTCTTCCAGCACGACCGCGCAGCGCGTGACCGTGATTTCGCCGAGGTTGAACTGCGCTCCGGTGCCGCCGGCACGCGCGCGCACCATCGCCATGCCGGATTCAGGCTTGCGCAGCAGGCGCCACGCGGGCAGGGCCGCTGCCTGGCCCAGCCGGGCATAGGCAGCATCGAGCGCCTCGGTTGGCGCCATTGCCAATATCCGCAGCCACGCAGCGCGGGCCGGGTTCGCATCGGTCATTGCCGGACCGGCGGTTTCGCTTTGCATCATCACCCCTATACGTCTATACGTTTAGATGTCACAACGTGAACACGCCGCTACTAGACCACAGGCAGATGAACGTTTCATGACGCTGCCCGGCATTAGTCGGGCTCCCTGCCATGCCGGCATAACTCGGGCACAATCGCATGGCACCAATGAACGCTTGATGACAAGAGGGCAGGATGTCTGATCGGGAAGTAGAACGGGGTTCCGGCGTGGCCGTGTGGCGCCAGATCGGCGAGGCGCTGGCGGATGACATCCGCAACAAGCTGTACCAGCCCGGCGAGCAGCTGCCGCCGGAGCCGGAGCTGGCGACACGCTTTGCCGTGAACCGGCACACCATCCGGCGCGCCATGGGTGAACTGGAGCTGAGCGGACTGGTGCGCATCGAGCAGGGCCGCGGCACCTTCGTGCAGGAGCATGCGATCGACTACGCGATCGGGCGGCGCACGCGCTTTTCGCAGAACCTGGCCGCGCAGGGCATGCGCGGACATACCGAGATCATCGGCTGCCAGGAACTGCGCGCGCCGGAGATCGCGCGCCACCTGGGCCTGGCGCGCACGGCGCCGGTGCTGCACGTGCAGATGCTCGGGCGGGCAGAAGCGCGCACCATCGACGTTGCCGAGCATTATTTCGATCCGAAGCGCTTTCCTGGCATCGAGGAGGCGCTGCGCGCGCAGCAGTCGGTGTCGCGTGCGCTCGCGCAGTTCGGCATCGCTGACTACACGCGCAAGTGGTCGCGCATTACCGCCGCGATGCCGAGCGCCCCGGTGGCACGGCTGCTGAACCAGCCCAAGACGCGGCCGGTGCTGCAGGTGGAGGCGCTCAATGTCGATATCGATGGCGTTCCAGTGCAGTACAGCGTGACGCGCTTTGCCGGGGACTGGGTGCAGCTGACGGTGTCGGACAGCGACTGAGGCGCATCGAGGCCGCGCGCATTGGTCTAGACATCTGTTTGTCATTTGTCCGCGCTAACGTGCATGTCCATGCATACGATCATTCCTACCCAAGCGCCGCAGCTGAGCGGCATCACGGGGCGCCGCGTGCTTGGTGCGGCGGGCGTGGGGCCGGCTACGCTTGGCTGGCGCGATGGCACTGTCGCCCAGCATGCGCCTGCATCCGGCTTATGGCTTGACGCGGGCGACCTGCTGGTGCTGCCCGGCATCGTCGATATCCATGGCGATGCATTCGAGCGCGCCGTCATGCCGCGCCCGGGCGTCAGTTTTCCGTATGCGGGTGCGCTGCTCGACGTGGACCGCCAGCTGCTCGCAAACGGCATCACCACCGAGTTCCATGGCGTGACCCTGTCGTGGGAGGGCGGGCTGCGCGGCGAAGCGTATGCGCTGCGCATGTTCGAAGTGCTCGCGCAGCTGCGCCCCATGCTTGGCGCCGAGCACAAGGTGCATCTGCGCTTCGAGGCATTCCACCTCGCCGGCGTCGATACCGCGCTCGCCTGGATCGCCGATGGGCGCATTGGCCTGCTCGCCATCAACGACCATTTGCCGATGATGGCGCGCCGCATGGCCGACGAAGGCAAGCTGCGGCAATACGCCGAACGCGCCGAGTGCGACGTCGAGACCTTCCGCCGGCGCCTGCGTGCAGCCAGCGCCAATGCGCAGGAAGTGCCGGAGGCGATGGCGCGCCTGATCGCTGCCGCGCGCACGGCCGGCCTGCCGGTGGCTTCGCATGACGACCCGGACGTAATTACGCGCCAGCACTACCACCGCCGCGGCTGCCGTATCGCCGAGTTTCCGCTGACCATCGCCGCCGCCACGCTGGCCCGCCAGCTTGGCGACGACATCGTGTTCGGCGCGCCCAACGTGGTGCGCGGCACCAGCCACACCGGCGCGCCCAATGCGACCGAGATGATGGCCGCCGGCCTGTGCACGGTGCTCGCTTCCGACTACTACTACCCGGCGCCGCTGCAGGCGGCGCTGCGCCTGGCGCAATTGGGCGTGCTCGATCTGCAGGGCGCGTGGCACCTCGTGTCGCGCAATCCCGCGCGTGCCGCCGGACTGCGCGACCGTGGCACGCTGGCCACTGGCCTGCGCGCCGACGCGATCCTGGTCGACGACAGGCAGCCCGGTGCGCCGCGCGTCTGCGCCACCATCGTCAATGGCGAACTGAAGCATGCCGCGGCGATGCCGCCGCTGGTCGATCTTGCCGACGCCGGTACACTGGCGGCATGACCATGCATGCACACCGTTACGCGATCTACCTGGCGCCGGGCGAGCCGTTCCGTGCCTTCGGCAGCCAGTGGCTTGGCCGCGATGCCGATACCGGTGCGGCTATGCCCATGCGATCCGGGTACACGGCGCCGCCCTCCGAGTGGGTGCGGGCGCCGGCCCACTATGGCCTGCATGCCACGCTGAAGCCGCCGTTCCGGCTTGCCGAGGGCGCCGAGGGGACGCAGCTCGACGCCGCCGCCCGTGCTTTCGCGCGGGGCCGCGAAGCGTTCGACGCGCCGCTGGCGTTGCGCTCGCTGCGGGGCTTTGTCGCATGGTGCCTGGCCGAAGCGTCACTGCCGATGCAGGCGCTGGCCGATGCCAGCGTGGTGGCATTCGAGCGCTTCCGGGCACCGCCGGCCGCGGCCGAACTGGCACGGCGCAGGCCGGAGCAGCTGAGCGCGGCACAGCGCCGCATGCTCGATGCCTGGGGCTATCCGTACGTGTTCGAGACCTTTGTCTTCCATATCACGCTGACCGGCATGCTCGATGCCGCCAGCGAGGCTGCCGCGCTGGCACGGCTGTCGGCGGATAGCGGCAAGCTGCTGGAAGCGCCGCTGCATGTCGATGGCATCAGCGTATTCGTGCAGCCGCAGGCTGGCGACGATTTTATCGTCGGTCGCCACTATGGCTTCGATGGCAGTATCAACGATGGCGCCGGTGCGGCGTACCTGGACGCATGAGTACGGGAATCAAGTCTGACGGCAGTGGCCTGTTTTACGTAATGGGGCCGTCCGGCAGCGGCAAGGATTCGCTGCTGCGCGCGCTGCGCGAGCGGTTGGGTCCCGACGATCGCGTCGTGGTGGCGCATCGCTATATCACGCGCGAGGCCGATGCCAATGAAGCATCGGTGGCCCTTAGTCCTGATGAGTTCCAGCGCCGCCAGGCGCTTGGATGCCTGGCGCTGAACTGGCACAGCCATGGGCTGCACTATGGGGTTGGGGTCGAGATCGAGCAGTGGCTGGCTGCAGGATTGACGGTGATCGTCAATGGATCGCGGGAGTACCTGCCGCAGGCGGTGGCGCGATATCCGAAGCTTTGCGCTATCCATGTACGGGTCAAGCCGGAGGTGCTGGCGGCGCGGTTGCGTCAGCGTGGGCGTGAGTCAGATGAGTCGATCGCGCGGCGGCTGGTGCGGGCGGGGCAGGTGTTTGATGTTCCGGATGGCTGCATGCTGGTGGAGATCGATAACAGTGGGGCGTTGCGGGCGTCGGCGGATGCTTTGGCGCGGGTGGTGGGGGTGGGGGATGTGTAGGTGAGCTTTTGTTGCCGTTGTCGCTGCTGGTGGCATGCTGTCGGCTGTTTTAGGGCGCGCTGTCGCTGTTGATGACATGCTGTCGGCTTGTGAACCGCCCGGTTCCGCCCTCCTGGGCGGAACCAGGCGCGTCAACGGCCGGCAGCATGTCACCAGCCGCGACAGCCGCGCTCAAAGCCCAACACTAAAACTAACCCCATGCTCAACAAATCCCAACCCCCGATAAAACCGATGCGCCTGCAGCCTCCGCGCATTTGACGACAGCGCCAGCTTTCCAGCCCCAGCCTCCCGCGCCAGCCGCATGGCCTCCCGCATCATCGCCTTGCCCACACCCATGCCACGCGCGTGCGGCGCCACCACGACGGCTTCGACGATGGCCTCAGGCCGCCCGTCGTGAACCATCACGGGAAACACCAGCAGGCTGAAGGTGCCAAGCGGTATCCCGTCAGCATCCACCATCATGTAGCAACGATAGTCCGGATAGCGCCGCATGGTCGCATACCTTTCGCGCATCGTTTCCAGCGACAGCGGCGGCTCGTCATCCATGGCGGCAAGCAGCGCCGACAGGTGCCGCAATTCGGCGTCGGAACCACGCACCTCGCGTAGCGCCAGCACGGCTTCGGCCGTTTCCTGCGATCCGTTCATGCCATTCACAAAGGAGCGCGCGCGTAGCGCGCGGCGATAGCGAGATAGTGTGCCAGCGGTGGCATGGCCATGTCGACCACCTTGGCCAGGTCGTCGTAGCGGCGCAGGCGCACCGCGGCGTCGGCATGGGCGCTGGCGGCAAACGCCTCGGCGCGGGCTGCGTCATAGGGCCCGCCCTGCAACGCGAGGCTCTGCACAGAAGCGGGCGACAGTGTGTCGAAGTACGAGCGATCGACCGCGCACAGGTAGCGCTTGGCGGCGACGTGCAGCCGCACGGGCTCGGTGACATCCTCGCCGAACAGCGCCGCGAGCGCGTCGGCGGCGGCCTCCTGGTGGCGCATGTCGGTGGTGGTGCTTTCGGCCAGCATCAGGTGGCCGATGTCGTGCAGCAGGGCCGCCACGACCAGCGCATCGGGCTCGCCGGCCTGTTCGGCCAATTGCGCGCACTGCAGCGCATGGGCGGTCTGGCTGATGGACTCGCCGCCATACCATTCGGTGCCATGGCTGGTGAAGAGGGCTTCGATGCGTTCGATCGTCAGCATGTCGCTCACACCTGCACCTTGCGAATCTGCGCGGAAATAATGTCGATGGCCGACACAAACAGGATGATGATGAGCATCACCGCACAGGTCTGCCCATACTGGAAGCTCCGGATGATTTCCCACAGCACGGAGCCGATGCCGCCGGCGCCGACGATGCCCACCACCGACGCCGAACGCACGTTCGACTCGAAGCGGTACAGCGCAAACGACAGCCACAGCGGCAGCACCTGCGGAATCACGCCATAGACGATCTCTTCGACCGGGCTGGCGCCGGTGGCGCGCACGCCTTCAACCGGCCGCGGGTCGATTGCCTCGACCGCTTCCGCAAACAGCTTGGCAAGCACGCCGGTAGTGTGGATCCAGATTGCCAGCACGCCAGCGAACGGCCCCAGCCCGACGGCGACGATGAACAGCATCGCGAACACCATCTCATTGATGGCCCGGCAGGCGTCCATGACGCGGCGCGCCGGCTGGTAGATCCACGCCGGCACGATATTGGCCGAGCACAGCAACCCCAGCGGCACCGCCATCGCGACCGCCATGGCGGTACCCCACAGCGCGATCTGCACGGTGACGAGCATTTCGTCCAGGTAGTGACGCCAGTCGCGGAAATCAGGCGGGAAGAATTCCGCGGCGAATTTCGCCATGTTGTCGGAATCGCGCAGCAGGTCCAGCGGGCGCATGTCGGCGCCTTGCCAGGACAGGCCGAGCAAGGCCAGTACGACCGCCCAGGTCAGCATCATGGCAAGCGACGTGCGCGGCGGCCTGACAGGGTTTCGAGACGACGGGGGCAGGCCGGGCGTGGCAGTGGCGGTCATGGGCAATCCGGATTGAAGCAGGGAGTGAGGAAATGGCACGGGGCCGGCGACAGGCCGGCCCCGTGCAAGGCGCAGCTTACTGCGCGGCGGTGGCCGCGGCGGCCTTGTCCAGTTCGGCCAGGCGGCGCGAGACGTCGGCCAGGCGCTTGTCCTTGTCGGCAGCGGTCAGCGTGGTGTCGGTCTCGATCTTGGCCTTTTCGCGGGCCAGCTCGATCTGGCGGATCGGCACCAGCTGCGCATCGCTGGAGGGGCGGAAGCCCTGGTAGGTCAGCGCGGCCAGCACCTGCTTCTCGCGTGCGGCGTCGGCGCCCTTGCCGTAGTTGACGAAGAAGGTCTGGATCTTCTTCTTCAGCTCGGGCGACAGGTCCTTGCGGTAGACCATCGGGTCGGCCGGGATCAGCGGCGACTTCCACAGCACGCGCACCTGGTCAAAGGGATTCTTGCCCGTGTTGATGCGGTAGCGTTCCATGTTTTCGGTGTTGTTCACCGCCACGTCCACCTGCTTGTTCAGCACCGACAGCAGGTTGGCTTCATGGTTGCCGATGCGCACGGCCTTGAACAGCGTCTTCGGATCGACCTTGTTGGCCGTCCACAGGTAGTAGCCCGGCACCGCGGTGCCCGAGGTCGAATTGGGATCGCCGGCGCCGTAGCTCAGCTCCTTGCCGCGCTTGATCACGTCCTCGACGCTCTTCAGGTCGCTGTCCTTGTTGACGATCAGCAGCGACCAGTAGCCCGGGTTGCCGTCCTTGTCGATGACCGAGGCGAACACTTCGCCGCTGGCACGGTCCACCGCTTCCATGGCGGATTTGTTGCCGAACCAGGCGATCTGGACCTTGTTGAAGCGCATGCCTTCGATGATGCCGGCATAGTCCGAGGCGAAGAACGGCTTGACCGTGACGCCCAGCGTCTTGCTGAGATCGTCGATCAGCGGCTGCCAGGCGGCCTTCAGGTTCGACGACGATTCCGTCGAGATAAAGCCGATGTTCAGGCTCTTGGCGTCCTGGGCGAAGGCGGGCAGGGCCGGCAGGGCGACGAGGCCGGAAGCAACGACGGCGACAAAGGTTCTGCGAAGCATGGACAACTCCGATTGGGAAAGCTTGGGAGGAAGACTGCGGGTAAGGGCGGCGCTCAGGCCGCGGCCAGGTTCATGGTGACCATCGCCGGCGCGGGCATTGCCGCGGCGGGTTCGTCCGCATCCGTTGCGGCATCGTGCAGCAGCTCGTCGGCCTCGGTGCCGTACAGGTCGCGCAGCATGGCCGACGTCAGCGCCGCCGACGGGCCGTCGTAGACCACCTTGCCGTGGCGCAGCGCCACCACGCGCGGGCAGTAGCGCATGGCCACGTCCACCTGGTGCAGCGATACCACCACCGCCACCTTGCGCGTGCGGTTGATCTGCGTGAGCAGCGACATCACGCGGCGCGACGATTCCGGGTCGAGCGAGGCGATCGGTTCGTCGGCCAGGATCACGCGCGCGTTCTGCACCAGCGTGCGCGCGATTGCCGCACGTTGCTGCTGGCCGCCCGACAGCGTCGACGCGCGCTGAAACGCATAGTCGTCTATACCAACCTGGGCGAGTGCATCGAGGCCGGCGCGCAGTTCATCGGCCTTGAAGATGCGGAACAGGCTGCGCCATTTCGGGATGCGGGCCAGCATGCCGACCAGGACATTGGTGATCACCGGCAGCCGGCCCACCAGGTTGAACTGCTGGAAGACGAAGCCGATCTCGCCGCGCACATGGCGCACGTTGCGGGCCAGGCGGCCATCGCGCTGCACCGGGCGGCCGTTGACGAGGATCTCGCCTGCATCGGCGGTGACAAAGCCGGCCATATGCCGCAGCAGCGTCGACTTGCCCGATCCCGAGGCGCCCAGCAGTGCAACCATTTCGCCGGGGGCAACGCTCAGCGTGACCTCGTCAAGCGCCTTGCGGTCCGCGCGGAACGATTTGGAAAGCCCGCGGACTTCAATTGTTTGGGTCATGACGACTCCGTGGCTTGAATGACGTCACGGATTCTGGCGGGCGTATATGTCAGACAGATGAAGGCCGGGTGCGCCGTGCCTCCGTGTTACAGGCCGCCAAGAGCGTTCACGGTGAACGCCAGGATCCCCATGTTGAACAGGAACGCAGCCATGCAGTGCGCCAGCGCCACCCTGCGCATATGCGCGCCGTGGATGGTGATGTCCGATGTCTGGAAAGTCATGCCCAGCGTGAAACTGAAATACAGGAAGTCCCAGTAGCTGGGTTCCCTCACGCCGGGCATCTCCAGCCCGCGCCGGTCGCCGGTGGGGGACTGCAGGTAGAAGAGATGTGCATAGTGCAGCGTGAACGCGGTATTGGCGAAGAGCCAGGACAGGATCAGCGTCGCGACGATCAGCGCGACGTCGAGCCAGTGCGGCGTCCCGGGGCGCGCGACCAGCGTGCCGATCGCTACCAGGATGACCATCGACAGCAGCACGGTGATGGCCAGCAATGCGGGCCGGTTGGCGTCGTTGAGCTCGGCGGTGCGCCGCATCGCGGCGGCATCGGCGCGCAACAGCGGCAGCGCGGCGCCAAGGAAGACCAGTGCGGCGATATCGAAGCCGATCAGCAGCGCGATGCGCAGCTGCGCGCCGAGCGCTGCCGCCGCGCCTGTCGCGACGATCAGGATCGCGGCGCACACCAGGAAGCGCGGCGGCGCGAGTCGTTTGCCGATGGCAACGGAGGGAGTCGTGTGCATGGCTGAGGCGGCTGTCTGTCATAGGTCCTGGCCGTCGGCGTTCCGTGGGCGCGGCGGTAAATCGCATACCGGCCAACCGGTCGGACATAGCCGCTGCGTCGGCATGTTGCGCTGCGACGCGCGAGCGCCGATGGGCAGGGCAATGTGAGGATAATGCACCGGCCCGCCATCCCGCATCTGGCATTGAACAGTCTCGGGCGACCGACTAAGATGAACACTCGCGGCGCAAACCGTAAGTGTCGCGATCCAATCTCAAGCACCCCCCGGACAACAGGGTCTGCACCACCAGACCGGCCCTCGGAGGGCGCTAGCGCAGTCCCGTTGCAACACACTACCCATGTTTGCCGAGGAGACGCCTGTGCTGAGTCATCACGAATTTGCCACCCTGGTCCTTGTCAACGACAGCAGCGACCCGCCCGAGCTGGACCGGACCGATGTGGAAGCGCTGCTCGCGCACCAGCTGATTACGCTGGAACGGGTCGGCCCCAGCGTCAGCCGGCCGCAGGTCACGCTCCAGGGTTACCGTTTCCTCAAGGCACTCGGGCGCATCCGCGCGAAAGAGCCCCGCGCCTGCCAGTGACACCCTGACATGCGCGGCTTGCCGCCGCGGCATGCTTGCCAGTCCTTCGATGTCTGCCGGACATTCTGTTTTGCCATATGGCCCGTTCGGGAAATCCAAATAGCCAGCCGTAACCTTGTCCTGCAATCTGGCGGCCGATCGATAACAGACCGGCGCGCACACGTGCCGGCAGCATGGAGACGGCAACGATGGTGACGCAGGCAGTGCAGGGCAAGGGTTGGCAATGGATGGTGGGCGCGGCGCTGGGCCTGGCGCTCGCCAGTGGGGCGCTGGCTGCGGATGCCTATCCGTCAAAGCCGGTCACGCTGGTGGTGCCGTTCTCGGCAGGCGGACCCACCGATGTCGTGTCGCGCGCACTCGGGCAGGCGATGGCCAGGGAGCTGGGGCAGAGCGTGGTGGTGGAAAACCGCCTCGGCGCCGGCGGGACGGTCGCGGCGGCGTTCGTCGCGCGCGCGCAGCCCGATGGCTACACCATCCTGATCCACCACAACGGCATGGCCACGGCGCCGGCGCTGTACAAGAAGCTGTCGTACAGCCCGCTGAAGGATTTCGAATATGTCGGCCAGGTTGCCGATGTGCCGATGACGTTGCTCGGCCGCAAGGATCTGCCGCCCGGCAACGCGGCTGAACTGGTGAGGTACGTATCGCAGAACAAGGACAGGGTGTCGCTGGCCAATGCCGGCCTCGGCGCGGTGTCGCAGTTGTGCGGTCTCCTGTTCGAGGAAGCGGTGAACGTCAAGATGACCTCTGTCCCGTACCAGGGAACGGGGCCTGCGATGACGGCCCTGCTGGGCGGCCAGGTCGACCTGTTGTGCGACCAGACCACCTCCACGCTACCGCATATCAACGCCAACCGCGTCAAGCTGTATGGCGTGACCACGCCCAATCGCATCAAGGCGCTGCCCAATGCGCCGACGCTGCAGGAAGGCGGGATGAAGGGCTTTTCCATGAAGGTCTGGCATGGTGTCTACGCGCCCAAGGGCACGCCTCCGGCCGTGGTGGCGCGGCTGACCAAGGCATTGCAGCAGGCACTGAAGGATCCGGTGGTCGCCAAGCGCCTCGATGACCTGGGCGCCGAGATTGTGCCCGCCGACAAGCAGACGCCGGAGGGGCTGAAGACCTGGCTCAAGGCCGAAAGCGACAAGTGGCAGCCGCTGCTGAAGACGATGAAGGTCGAGGCCGACTGATCCCGCGCGGCCGCGGCCAGCGCACGCAGGTAACCAGCATGCCGCACGGCGAAGGCCGTGCGACATGTTTGCCTTGGCGGCCTGCCGGCGCCCCGCCGCGGAGCGCGCCAGCGTCTGCCGAGATGCTGCAGGCGTATTAACATGGGAATGAGCGGATGCGGCTGCTGCCCGCGCTGATGACGTCCACGCCACGATCTTCCGCGCGATGGGAGAAAAACATGGCAACTTACGAGTTCAAGGACAAGGATCTCCAGTTCCTGGCCCAGGGCGCTGACTCCTGTTTTGCGTCGCCTGACACGGCTTTCGTTGAATGCGCTGACGGCCATCCGGCGTTCACGGTGACATGGCCGGAGAGCGGATCGACGATGATGAGCCTCAAGGTGCAGATTCGGGCAAGCCAGTACGCCAGTTACCTGACGGATCCATTCAGGGGACGAGAAGTCCTGCGCAAGGCAGTCGAAGATCGTCTCGCGCTGATCCACACCGTGAAAAGCGGACTCCTGCTTGCTCCCGATATCTAGGGAGTACCCAACAAAAAAGCACCTTGCTCGGTGCTTCCAGCCATTTGGGGGCGTCCGAACCGGGTCAGCAACTCATGATCCGGCTCGGACCTGCAGGCATATGTCGCCTGCACGATCACGCTTCAACCAGTAAACCATCTGGGGAACATGATCATTTCGCTGACCTACCTCCGCTCTATGAAAGCGTGTCTCAGCCAGCACTTTGATTATAGGGCGGCCGACGAACAGGTCAACCTGAATCCGGCCGTGCCGCCCGCCGCGCGAGCCGCCTGAACCATCGATCCGCGCTACAGGGACCACCTACAGGGGCCACCTACAGGGGCCACCTACAGGGACGCGATGAACTTGTCCCACGGCGTCGCTTGCAGCGTCTCGGTCGCGGCGTGGCCGTAGCCTCGGATGATCAACGCCGCACGCTCCAGTTGCTTCAGGTCGTCCGTCTCGACAATGTCCACCACGTCAAAGCGTCCGAGTGTCAGATAGCTGTCTTTCCAGGTGACGGCAGGGCATTCGGTCTTGATCTTCTCGGCCACCGTGGCGGCGAGTTTCTTCATGTCCTTGGGATCCGTGAACGCATCAGGAGCGAGACGGCTGAGGATGACGTACGTAGTCATGGCATACCTCCGTGCGAGAAGTTGCACCGCAATCCCGCACGGCAGTCATGCGGGACCAACCGGCCGCGCGTTATGCAGAAGCGTAGTCGCGCGTCTGCCATCGCCGTTAGCCCGCGTCAACGGTTGTCATGGACGTTGCATGGTTGCAAAGTGGCACCAGGCACGCGACGGACGGTCATTTAGTCTATGTCATCGTCGCTCGCCTGCTGCCGGGCCCCGTCAACCAGTTCGGTGCGGCCTGGCTTTGGCCAGCGATGCGCCTACGAATGCAGTTCCACCACGTCTCGATCGGCCACCGGATGATCGGCGCCCACCTGCTGTCCGCTGAACTTGCCGCTCCCCCAGATGCGAGCAAATTTGAACGTCCGCGCGAGATCCGGGTGCACCCGCAGGGCGACGTCCAGTACGGTGTCGCCGCGGCGCATCGTAAAAGGCCGACTCTGGTCGACCGGTTTCCCGGGTGCCTTGGTGTAGACACGCACGATGCTCAGGGCTCTGAAAAGAAACGGCCCGATCTCGGCCAGTCCTTGTCCGCGGGTTGCCGAGGTCGCGAGCGCCGGAAAATGTACGCCGAGGAGGTCTTCGAGCACCGCTGCGTCCTCCGGGTTCGCGAGATCGGCCTTGTTGGCCAGCAACAGCGCAGGGAGGTGGACACTGAACAGGCCAGCCGCCGCCGATGCTGCAGGGCTGTCCGCCTGACCCGGCCAGCGCTCCAACAGGTTTATCCTTGCTTCGGCGAGTCGCCGGAGAATCAGTGCCAGCTGTTCAGTACAATCCGGCGCGCTCAGGTCGACCACGAGTAGTACGCCGTCTGTCACCCGCACTATGTCGGTGAGCCCGGGTTGCATGAATTCGGCTGAGACAGGTGGCAGATCCACCAGCTGAAATGCAATGTCCTCGAACGGCAACATGGCGGGAACCGGTAACTGGGTCGGGTGGGGATAGGCCTCGCCCTCGCTGCCCGATCCTGTCAGCCGCGCATGCAGGCTGGATTTTCCCGCACCGGATGGGCCGATCAGGCAGAGCTGGGCAGCGCCTTCGGGATGCACCGCATGTGACGGCCCCCTGTGGGCCGCCTTCCCGTGGGCCGCAGATTCCTGCGTCAGTTCCCTGATCCGCGACTTGATATCGGCCTGCAGACGCTCGGTTCCCTTGTGCTTGGGGATGACACGGAGCATCTCCTTCAGGCATTCGAGCTGCTCGCGCGGCTGGCGTGCCAGCCGATAGGCCTGTTCGGCCTGCTTGTACTCGGGAGTGAGGTTTGCTGGCATGGGCCGTCAGCGCTGCACGATGGGTTACGTTCCGATGTGCACGGGAATACGGCGCCGCCCGAAGTGATGCTCGAAATGCCCGAAACAGCCGGCAATCGGTTCAAAGCAGTCGGGGCAGGTTCCGGTGGGCGTGAGGCGATAGCTCTCGATCGCATGCCAGTCGCGCACGATCAACGGTGCACGGCAGGCGGGACAGTAGGTGGTCGCGCCTTCCATGTCGTGGACGTTGCCGGTGTAAACGTAACGAAGCCCCTCATCGATCGCAAGCTGGCGGGCGTGCGCCAGCGTGGAGAACGGCGTCGACGGCACGTCGCGCATCTTGTAGTCGGGATGAAACCCCGTAAAGTGCAGCGGGATGTCGGTGCCAAGTTCCCTCGCGATCCACCGGGCCTCTGCGCGGATCTCCTCATCGCTGTCATTCTTGCCGGGAATGAGCAGGGTTGTGATCTCGAACCAGACTTTGGTTGCGTGCTTCAGGTACAGGAGCGTATCCAGCACTGGCTGCAGGTGTGCGCCGGTGAATGCCACATAGAACGCGTCGGTAAAGCCCTTCAGGTCGACGTTTGCCGCGTCCATCCGGCTATAGAAATCGCGCCGCGCCTGCTCGCCGATATACCCGGCGGTTACTGCCACCGCAAGGATGCCCAGTTCGCGGCAGGCATCGGCAACGTCCATTGCGTACTCGGCGAAAATCACCGGGTCGTTATAGGTGAAAGCCACGCTCTTGCAGTGGTGGGCCGCAGCCGCTTCGGCAATGGCTTCGGGCATGGCTGCCACGGCCAGTGTTTCCATTTCACGTGACTTGCTGATGTCCCAGTTCTGGCAGAACTTGCAGGCCAGGTTGCAGCCTGCCGTGCCGAACGACAGCACGGCGCTGCCCGGGTAGAAGTGGTTGAGCGGCTTCTTTTCGATCGGGTCGATGCAGAAGCCGGATGAGCGGCCATAGGCGGTCAGCAGCATCCGGCCGCCAAGCCGCTGACGCACGAAGCAGGCCCCGCGCTGCTCGTCATGCAGGCGGCAGTGGCGCGGACACAGGTCGCACTGCATGCGGCCGTCGTCCAGGAAATGCCAGTAGCGGCCGGGATATGCTCCCGGAGAGGGCGTTTCGATTGCCGTCATGGCCTATCCCTCCTGAGGCGCGTTTCCAGGCAGGTAACGCGCGCACGCGCAGCAACCTCGCCATCGTGCCAACACCTGGAAGCGGACAAGGCGGTTCATTCGCCAAAGGGCAGTTTCATTCTAGGCCGCAGTGCGCGTGCCTACCCGCTAGCGGGTCCGGCAGTGGCGGCGACGTACCTGGTCTCAAGCCCCACCTTTCGCTCGGCGCGCAAGGCGGCCCGCCGCCCGCGCACGGTGTTGACCCCGCACAGCAGCACCAGCCCGACGACGAAGTAGCTGCCCGTAGCCAGCAGCGCCTGGCGGTGATCGCCACCCGTCAGCCAGCTTGCCATGCCATAGGTCAGCGGCCCGGCGATCGAGGCCAGCTTGACCGCAAGCCCCCAGAGCCCAAAGAACTCGGCCGCGCGCGAGGGCGGGGCCAGCAGTCCGACCATGGCCCGTCCGGCGGACTGGGCGGCGCCCAGGCACAGGCCGGCCACATTGGCGGCGAGCCAGAACAGCGGCGCTTCGCGCGCGGCATACGCCAGCAGGATGGTCAGGATCCAGCCCAGCAGCGTCAGGGCAATGGCGCGCACGTGGCCGATGCGGTCCTGCACAGGCCCGAACAGGAAGGCGCCGGCCGCTGCCGTCAGGTTGACCACCAGTACCAGCGTCAGGGTCTGCTGCATGGTGAAGCCCATGGCCTGGTTGGCGTAGATGGCGGTCAGCGTGATCACTGCCTGGATGCCGGCCTGGTAGAACACGGTGCACAGCAGGAAGCGGCGCAGGTCGCGAAACTGGCGCAGCTGGCCGAGGCGTTGCCAGACTCTGGCCCAGGCCGTGCCGATGGCCTGTTCGCCAGCCGGCGCGGCCGCCGCAGCGACCTGCGGCACGCCACGGTCGCGCAGCAGCAGGAAGGTCGGCAGGCTCGCCAGGGCAAAGATGGCGGCCGTGATCAGCATGGTGACGGGCACGAACTGGCTGGCGGCGTCGCCGCGCGCGCTGGCCCAGTTGACATAGAGCAGGCATGCGCCCAGCGTGACCAGGCCCCCGATATAGCCAAGGCTCCAGCCCCAGCCGGACACCCTGCCCAGGGCGCGGGCGGTGGAGAGCGACGGCAGGAAGGCGGCGATCAGGTTTTCGCCGCTGCCGAAGAACAGGTTGGACAGGACCACGCACGAAATGGCCAGGACAAGTGTGCCGGGCTGCGCGAAATAGAGCAGGCCGGTGAATACCACGCAACCCGCCGTCGTCACGGCAAGCAGTGTCTTCTTGGCTGCGCGCAGGTCAGCGTAGGCGCCGACGAACGGCGCGGTGAGCACCACCAGCGCATAGGAGAGGGAAAGTGCCCCGGTCCAGGCCAGCGTGGCCCACGGGGCATTGCCGGCCACGACGGCGACGAAATAGGCATTGAACAACGCGGTGATGACCACCGTGGTATAGCCCGAGTTGGCAAAGTCGTACATGGCCCATGCCCAAACTTCGCGCGGCCGTACGTCGGCGCCCAGCATTGCGGGCACGCGCGGCGCGTGCGCCTGGCCACGCGATTCGGACACGGTCATGTTCCTTCCTCCACGAGGCGGCGCCGCTTCAGCCGGAGCACGACGCCATAGACGGCCAGCGCGGCGATCACGTGCTTGAGCGTGTGCCCGCTAACCAGTCCCGTCAGCGCAGCGATCTGGTGGTCCAGTACATCGCAAACCAGGGCCAGCACATAGCAGCCGGTGATGGCCAGCACATCCCGGTCGCCAGTGTAGCGCGGTGCATAGAGGCAGAGCAGCAGCGGCACCACCACGATGGCGCAGGCCTGGATCAGCAGGTAGGGGCGCAGGTCGCCGCTGCCGCGGGCTTCGCTCCATGCCCAGTAGCCGACGCTGGCCGGCCCCACGATCAGCAGCAGCGGCAGCAGCCGCAAGCCGGCCTTCAGGCTGGCGCGCTCGCACACGTTGGCGCCCAGCCAGGCCATCAGCGCGAGCGCCAGCGGAGCCCGGTCCCACACCAGCCGCTGGTTGTCCGGTGCCAGGTGGTAATAGGCCGAGCCCAGGCCCACGAGGAAGACCGCGAGAAAAAGCACCCGGTAGGGCCAGGCCTCGGCCGGTGCGATAAACGCACGACTGCCGGTGGAGGTGGCCAGATAGCGCAGGCCAGCCGCGCCCGCGAGCAGGAACAGCAGGTTCGAGCCGATGTCGAGGCAGTGGGGCATGCCGAAGCAGACATAGGGATCGGCAAAACGATGATATTGCGGCGGCTGCGCGATGCGCGGCAGCAGCCAGGCCCCGGTGGCCATGACGGCCACCAGCAACCAGACCGCGGCAACCCTGGCGGCAGGGCGGGCTTGCCGGCAGGCGCGCATTCTTAGTGCAGCAGGTAGAGAGTCTGCGGCCCCTCGGCATAGAGCGCCATGGCCATCTTCAGGATCTCATTGCGATGCCGGTCAAAGGAGGCCAGCATCCCAGCTTCGTCAGAGCCGAGTGCGGCGTCGAAATTCATCAGTACGCGGTCGTCCACAAGGAAGGAGATTTCGCGTGCGTTGTCATAACCCCAGAACCACACGCCATGCCTGGACTCATCATAGCTGCGGCTGGGGTTGGGGAAGCTTAGTGCCATGTTGTCGTCCTGCGCTCTACGCCCTTGACCGGACCGGGCTGCTACGCTCACTACCTGCGCGGAGCGTTCGGCTAGTGCGTATTCCCTTTCATGCTCTCGGCTTCCATCGCGGCATGCAATTCCTCAAACGCCTCGATTGGCTCCATGTCCTGGTCGACGAACGCGGCCGCGCGCTCTGCGGCGGCCACCGCGTCGCGCGGGATGTCGCTCTGGCTGTCGTCCTCGGTTCTCGGCGGCAGCAGCATGTCCTCAAGCATCCCGCGCAGCTCAGGGGTATTCCATGGCTTGCCCAGCCTGGCCTTCCTCTTCAGGTAGTGACGAATTTCCGCGTCTTGCTCGGCAGTGAGCGGAAGCCCGCGAAAAGTGGGGTCCGTGTTGTAATGGATCATGATGCGCCTCCCGAAGCGGTCTGCGCTTTCAATGTGGAGATATCAAATCAATTCCTTTTGGTGAACATTACAAGTTGCGTGTCATCACTGTGCCGCGTATCCGCGGCCAACTGATTTACGTCTTCTTCTTGGCGACGCCTTCGTTCCCAACCCTCGAATGGACCGTGCTGAACGGGGTTGCCGGCACTGCCGGCTTCTTGGGCTGCTTGGGCTTTTTCGGTTCGCGAGTGCTGCGTAGTTGACTCTTGGCCATGGAGTGCTCCTGGTGCGTTGCTTGCCAAGATGGCAGTTCCAGCATACGCGCTTAGATGCATTAACAACATGACTTTCATGACTGTCCGCATGAAAGCGGCACTCGGCGATTGATCACTGCCCGACCACGGCCCGGATTTCACAAAGCGCCCGCTGCAATGGGGGAACGGCAGCGTGGTCGCATTTGCCGCGCCGCCGCACGCGGCCGTCGACACGGCTTACACGGCAGGGCTGGCCATGCGCGGAATCGGCGAGGGAGAACCCGGGCCGCGTCCACACTATGGCCATGGGTACTATGGCGCCTACCTGCGCGATCCGGATGGCAACAAGGTGCACATCGTCTGTCGTGGCGATATCGCGGATGCCTGAGGGCTGCTCTGTTCACGGGGACCGACCGGCACCGACGACGCCGGGTCAGGGCCACCTCTGCCGAGCATGTGACATTGCGCTCAGTCCGCGCACCGTTGAATGAGCCGCGTAATGGCCGGCAGGATGGATTGCCGGAATCCCTGGCCGGCGAACGTCCCGTAGTGACCCACGCCGTCAACGACCAGGTGTTCTTTCCTGTCGGCGGAAAGTCCTGCGCAGAGCGCGTGGGCCGCTTCGGTCTGGCCGCGGCCGGTGATGTCATCCTCGCCGCCTTCGATCGTCAGCAGTGAAACATTGGTGATGGCTTCGGGGTGGACACGGCGCTGGCCGACTTCCATGCAGCCGCGGCACAGGTGATGCTCCAGGAAAACCTTCTGGATGGTTTCCAGGTAGTACTCGGCCGGCACGTCGAGCACGGCGTTGTACTCGTCATAGAACTGGCGATGCCGGGCGGCCTCGTGCTGCCTGCCGTCGACGAGGTGGCGGTAATAGTCAAGATGCGCGCCGGCGTGGCGTGCGACGTTCATCGAGACGAAGCCAGCAAGCTGCAGGAAGCCCGGATAGACCCGTCGTCCGCGTCCGGGGTAACTGTCGGGTACCCGTTCGATGACATTCGATTCGAACCATGGCAGCGAATATTTCTGCGCGAACTGGTCGACCGCCGTCGGGCTGACGCGGGTGTCGATCGGCGCGGCGATAAGCGTCATGGAGCGGGGCTGGGCGTGCTCGTCGTCCTCGGCCATCTGGGCGACCGCGCAGAGCAGCGGGACCCCCGGCTGGCATACCGCCACGACATGCGTGCCGGCGCCGAGGTATCGGATGAATGTCTTGAGGTAGTCGACGTAGCCGCCAAGGTCGAAGCCGCCGGCGTCGAGCGGGACCATGCGCGCATCGGTCCAGTCGGTGATGTAGACATCATGCCCGGGCAGCAATGCTTCGACCGTCGGGCGCAGCAGCGTGGCGTAGTGGCCAGAGAGCGGCGCCACCAGCAGCACGCGGGGACCGGGGCATGGCATGTCCTTCCTGAAATGCAGCAGCCGGCAGAAGGGCGCCTCGATCAGCACGGTTTCGGTGACGGCCACCCGGTGCCCGCACGCGATGATCTCGCCGATGCCGAAGCCGGGCTTCCCATAGGACTTGGTCAGCCGGGTGAACAAATCAAGGGCGGCGCCGGCCTCGCGCATCCCTGGCAGCCAGGCGATGGACTCGCCCCAGAAATCGATGGCACGCTGACCCGCTTCGATCATGGCCCCGAACGGTCCGACCGAATGCAGCGTGAGTTCACGCAGAGCATAGAGCGCCATGGCATTCCCCGCCTTCTGAAATAATGGTTGCTGCGTTGTTCCGAGGCCGGGACCGCAACCCGGACAGGCCTCTTGTTGGTGCTTGTTGGCGCGATCGCTTCAGCGCACGAGGTGCGCCGGACAGCGGCAGGACCGACTTCGCTCAAGGTGGATGGGCGGACGGCAGGCTTGTAACGGGGGTCGGCCGGAGGGAGGCGGACAGTGCTGCGCCGGCAGGTGCTGCGCCGGCAGGTGCTGCGCACGGCCGAGATGGCGTCGATGTCGAATTGCCTGAGCGCGGGTAGCGTGCGTCTTGCCGGCACGGCCGCTCCGGCTGCTGTGGCCGGATGCCAGCGTACGGCTCAGGCCGCACGTGAATCGATTGGAATGCTGCATGACGTCCCCACTACTCAGGGCTACCGGCATCGCATCGCGATGCCAGCGGAACCACATGCATCCAAGTTACGTCATTTACATTCAGTAACACATTCGATCAAACCCTACTGCAACGCCTTGCATACCTGTTTAGCGATTAAAGTGACTGGAGCAGCATCGTGTATCGCAGTCATCGGTTAAAGGCCACCTGCCAAGTGATGCTTGATTTCCAGCGCGCCGCCGCAGCTGGCGCTGGCCGCGGTGCAATTTGTAAATCTTTGCAAACAGAGCCAGGGATGACGGCGACAGCCAGGGCGCCACGCCGCCGCCGCGCGCCGGCGCGACCCATCTTTCCGGCGACGGCAAGACCACCATCCTGGGAGTGCAGAACGAGCGCGAATGGGAGGCCTTCTGCCGTGTGGTGCTGGATCTCTACATCCGGTACACCAGCCCCACCCAGACGCTGCGCGGCGCCCCTGGCGCCACGAACAACGCCGTCGCGGCATCGCCGGGCGCCACGTGCGGCTGCACCAGGCTGCCGCCGGGAAACACGTTGTTCGCCACTTGCCCGTAGGTCTCGTAGCGCCGGTCGAACAGGTTGGCCACGCGCGCATAGACCTCGAAGCGCTTGTTCACCTTGTACGCGGCGCGCAGGTTGACGGTGGCGTAGCCGGGCACGTGCCAATCGGCGGTTTTGGGCGGCTGGCCCGGCTGCGGATCGCTGCGCAGGCCGTCCTCGTTGCCGCTGGCGATGCTGCCGGACACGGCGACCAGGTCGGCGCCGAGCGTCAGCCCGGCCAGCGCCTGCCAGTCGGCGCCGAGCTTGAGCGTGTGGCGCGGCAGGCCGGCCATGCGCATGCCGGGCTGGACCTCGATGGTGCGCTCGCCAACCGCCAGCTGGCCGGCCGCCTGGTAGGTGGCCTGCAGGTAGCTGTAGGCCAGCCGCAGCGTGACGTCGCCAACGCGCTGGCGCGCGCTCAGGTCGAGCCCCTGGTTGCGGGTGCGGTCGAAGTTGGCGAAATAGCCGAGCCGGGTGTTGGGCGCGCGCAGGAACAGGATGTCGTCGTGGTTGTCGATGCGGTAGAGCGTGGCGGTGAACTCGGTGTCCTTGCCGGGGCGCCAGCGCACGCCGGCTTCATAGGCGTGCGAGACCACCTGCTTCAGGTAGGGGTCGGCCTGCAGTCCGGCCGGCAGGCGGCACGGGCGCGTGGGGTCGGCGCAGCCGAGCTCGAGCACGGTGGGCACGCGGTTGTTCTGCGCGTAGCCGCCGAATACCGTGACGCCGCCGCCCAGCTTCTGCGCCAGCCCCAGCGCGGGATTGAGGCGGCGGTAGGTGAAGGATTCGTGCGGCTGCTCGCTGCCGTCGCTGTTGCGCAGCGTATTGCTGACGGTCGCCAGATTCCATCTCGCCGACGCCGTCAGGAAGGTGCTAGCCGTCAGCGACCAGGTGTCGGACAGGTAGGCGCCGAAGGTGCGCGCGTTGCCGCTGACGCCGGAGAACAGCGCATTCGGCTCGGCCGGGTCGGCCACGGCGCCGCGGTCGGCGGTGAACGTGCCGGGCTGCTCGAACTGCGAATAGGTCAGCCGGCTGCGGTCCAGGCTGACACCGGCGTTGAGCACGTGGCGATCGGTCTCCCTGGCGAGGCTGAGCGCCATGCCGACGGTCTGCTGGCGCATATGGGTGGTGTTGACCACGGCGGGATGCAGCGCCGCCCCTTCGGCGCGGGTCAGCCCGCAGTCGCCGCCGCGCGGGCTGCCGTCGTCATTGAAGCCGTCTTCGCAGTCTTCGGCATAGGCCTCGTATCCGGGGTTGACGTCGCCGTTGGTGGTGTCGCGGCGGCTGTTGCGCACATAGGCGAGTGCGGCCGCGCTGGTCTTGTCGTCGAACCAGTGGCGGCCGTTGACGGCGACCTGGGTCACCTGGTTGCGGGTCTGATCCGGGTGGGTATACACGGCGCGGCGGTTCGACTGGTAAATGTCGGGCAACGTCGCGCTGCCGTCGGCGCGGTAGGACGGCACCAGCCCGTTGCCGGTCAGCGTGCTGCGGCCGTGCAGCAGCGAGACATTGACGCTGTTGGCCTCGCCCTCATAGCCGGCCTTGGCGAAGACGTTGCCGAGCCGCCCCGACGAATGGTCGCGCCAGCCGTGCTCCTGGAACAGGGTGCCGGCGGCGAAGGCGTGCCAGCCACCTTCGCTGCGCACGCCGGCCGACAGGTCTGCGCGCTTGCGGCTGCCGCTGCCATAGGACAGGTCGCCGCTGACGCCCGGCGAGTCCAGCCCGGAGCGGGTGGTCATGGCCAGCGCGCCGCCCAGGCTGTTCAGGCCATAGGCCGGGTTGGCGCTGGACACGAGCGATACGCTGGCGAGCGCGGCCTCCGGGATCATGTCCCAGCTGATCACGTCGCCAAACGGCTCGTTGATGCGGATGCCGTCGAGATAGACCGAGAGCCCCTGCGGCACGCCCGGGATCGATGAGGCGCGGAAGCCCCGGTAGGTGATGTCGCTCTGGAACGGGCTGCCCTGGATGTCGTTGACGTTGACGCCGGCCAGGTTGCGGGCCAGGTAGTCGGCCAGGTTGCCGGCGCGGCTGCCGTCCAGCTCATCGCCGCGCACGGTCTGCACGGAGTAGGGCACCAGGTCGCTGGCGACGCCGATACCCGGCAGCGGCGCCGCGGCGACTACCAGCACTTCGGGCAGGACCGTGCTGTCCTGTTTTTGAGCAGCGGTGTCCAGTTGTGCAACAGCGGGCCGCTGCACCAGCATCGCCGCAGCCATGGCGATGGACGTGGCAACCCGGCGGCGGCGGGCCGCAGCATGGCGGAAAGCCTGCTCTTGCGGGGCAGGGAACGGGCTGGCTGGCATCTTGCATCTCCTCGGGCATACGCGGGGCCGCCTGCATCGGGCGGCACCTGAAATCGAACTGGCTGAGGAAGGAGCAGGTTCCGTACCTCGGGCATCGGGAAGAACTCCCAGCCTTGGCCGGAACCCCGACCACCAACGCAGACCACATCCCCCAGGAGCATGGCTTTGGCTGACATCACCGCTACCCAGGCGTCGCTGGCGCTGCGCTGCGAGGCCGTGCGCAAGGCATTCGGCGCCCGCGTGGCGCTGGACGGGGTCTCGCTCGCGGTGCGGCGCGGCGAGTTCGTGGCGCTGCTCGGTCCCAACGGGGCGGGCAAGACCACGCTGTTCCAGATCCTCAGCGGCCTGTTCGTCGCCGATGCCGGGCGCGTGACGGTGCTGGGTAGCGATATGCGGCGCGATCCGGTGCGCGCGCTGGCGCGCCTCGGCATCGTGTTCCAGCAGCCCGCCATCGATCTCGACCTGCCGGTGCTGGCCAACCTGCGCTTCCATGCGGACCTGCACGGGCTGCCGCGCCGCGTCGCCGCTCAGCGCATCGTCCGGCTGCTCGATGCGTTTGGCCTGGGCGCGCGGGCGCGCGCCCCGGTGCGCGAGCTGTCCGGCGGCAACCGGCGCAAGGTGGAGCTGGCGCGCGCGCTGCTGCACGAGCCGGCACTGCTGCTGCTGGATGAGCCTACCGTGGGGCTCGATCCGGCTTCGCGGGCGCAGATGGTCAGCGATGTCAGGCGGCTGACCGCGCAGGCGCAGGCCGGTGTGCTGTGGGCCACGCACCTGGTGCAGGAGGTGGAGCATGCCGACCGCGTGATCGTGCTGGACCGCGGCACCGTGCGCTTCGACGGCACGCCGGCGGCGCTGCGCGGCGTGGCCGGGCGCGGCGATCTCGAGAGCGCTTTCCTGGCCATGACGCGGGCTCCTTCCGCTTCTGCCAGAAGCACCGAAAGGAGCATGCCAGCATGAACGAGATGCCATCGCCAAAGTGGTTTGCCGTCACGCTGCTGCTGGTGACGGCACTGCTGGTGGGCGCCGGACTGGCCGAAGCGGCGCGCGTGGCCAGTGGCCAGGTATTCGTGTCGAGCGAGAAGGATGATGCAATCGCCGCCTTCGATGCGCGCAGCCGGCAACTGTTGGCCGTGTGGCGCCAGTGCAAGCGGCCGCGCCACCTGCAGCTCTCGCCCGATCGCGCGCGCCTGTATGTGGCATGCAGCGATGATCACCGCGTCGACGTGGCCAGCCGCAAGACGCTGGCTTCGCTGCCGGTGGGCGACGACCCGGAGCTGTTCGACCTGAGCCGGGACGGCCGCATGCTTTATGTCTCGAACGAAGAGGATGGCCTGCTGTCGGCCTACGACACCGCTTCGGGCAAGCGCGTGTTCGCCGTCAAGGTGGGCGAGGAGCCGGAGGGGGTCAAGGTCAGCGCGGATGGCAGGCGGGTATACGTGACCTCGGAGGTGGCCAACCTGGTCCATGTGATCGACGTGGCCACGCGCAAGGTGGTCGGCAATATCCAGGTCGGCAACCGGCCGCGCCGGCTGCTGCTGTTGCGCGACGGCAAGGAGCTGTGGGTCTCGAACGAGCTGTCCGCCAGCGTCAGCGTGATCCATACCGATACGCTGGAGGTGGCCCATACCATCCACTTCGCGCCGCGGGGCTTCCGCGCCGGGGATGTGACCCCGGTGGGGATGGCAGCCAGCAGCGACGGCACGCGTGCCTATGTCGGGCTAGGGCGCGCCAACCACGTGGCGGCGGTGGACGTGGCGTCGCGCCGGGTGCTGGACTATGTGCTGGTGGGCCGGCGTGCATGGGGGCTGGCGCTGAGCCGCGACAACGCCAGGCTCTATGTCGCCAACGGCCTGTCAGACGACGTCAGCGTGGTGGATACCGCCAGCAGCAAGGCGACGGCAACCCTCAAGGCGGGCCGGGTGCCGCACTCGGTGGCGATCGATGACTGAACGCCTGCGTTGCTGCCTGTCGCTGGTTGCCGCGCTGGGCCTGCTTGCGAGGGTGGCTGACGCTGCCGCTGCCGCCGAGGTGCGTATCGCAGTGGTGTCGCTGGCTGGCGACCTGCGCCATGAGGCCCGCCGCCTTGCGCAGCGCTACCCGGGGCAGCCGCAAGGCCGCGCCCTCGACGGCGCGCAGGTGGCGGCAGCGGAGGCACGCTTCGCGCTGGAGGCAGCGGGCCAGTCGCTCAGGCTCGATGCGCAGGAAGCGCGCAACGAAGCGGAAGTCGGGCCGATGGTTGCGGCACTGGCGCGGCAGGGCACGCGCTTTATCCTGCTTGACCTGCCAGCCGCGGCAGTCAGGCAAGCCACGGCCGCCGTCAAGCCAGGCGAGGCTCTGCTGTTCAACGTCTCGGCCGATGACGACGGCCTGCGCGGCGCCGCCTGTTCGCCCGTGCTGCTGCACACGCTGCCCAGCCTGCGCATGCGTGCCGACGCACTGATGCAATACCTGGCGCTGCGCAAGTGGCGCCGCGCGCTGCTGCTGAGCGGCCCGTCGACGGGCGACGCGGCGCAGCGCGACGCGCTGGTCCAATCCGCGCGGCGCTTCGGCATCGCGTGGTCGGCGCAACGGACGTTCAGGCTGTCCAACGATCCGCGCGAACGCGACCAGTCCAACCTGAACCTGCTGACCAGCGGCACCGACCATGACGTGGTGGTGGTCGCCGATGCCGATGGCGAATTCGCCCGCGGCGTGCCCTATGCCACGCAGCTGCCGCGCCCCGTGGTGGGCGCCAGCGGCCTGGGCGCGCAGGCCTGGCACTGGGCCTGGGAGCGCAATGGTGGCCCGCAGCTCAACCGGCGCTTCACGCGCGCGGCGGGGCGCCCGATGACGGGCTACGACTGGGCCGCGTGGGTGGCCGTCAAGGCGATTGCGGAAAGCGTCGCAAGGCAGCCGAAGGCCGGTTTTGCCGCGCAGGCACAGGCGCTGGTCACCGGCAAGGTGGTGGTGGACGGCTTCAAGGGCCCGCCGCTGTCGTTCCGGCGCTGGGATCGCCAGTTGCGCCAGCCGGTCATGCTGGCTCACCCGGACGGCGTCGTTGCCGTGGCGCCGGTGGAAGGCGTGCTGCACCCGAAGAACAACCTCGATACCCTGGGCGCGGACGAGGCCGACACCCCGTGCCGCGCCCCATCCTCGTAAGGCACAACCCATGGCCACCGTGCCGATCCATCGCTGGCGCGCGCTGCGCGCCGTCTGCGGGCGCGAGCTGCGCAAGTACCTGCGCCAGCCCGGGCGCCTGCTGTCGTCGCTCGCGCGGCCGCTGCTGTGGCTGCTGGTGTTCGCGGCCGGCTTCCAGAACGCGCTCGGTGTCGCGATCGCGCCGCCGTACGAGACCTACATCGAATACAAGGTGTACGTCGCGCCCGGCCTGCTCGGCATGATCGCGCTGTTCAACGGCATGCAGTCGTCGCTGGCAATGGTGTACGACCGCGAGATGGGCGTGATGCGCCTGCTGCTGACCGCGCCGTTGCCGCGTGGCTGGCTGCTCGGCTGCAAGCTGGCCGCCGGCATGGTGCTGTCGCTGCTGCAGATGGCCGCGTTCCTGCTGGTGGCGATGGCCTTCGGCATCCGCTTCGAGCCGTTGCACCTGCTGGCCGCGAGCGGCGCCATGGCGCTGGCGGCGCTGATGCTGGGGGCGCTGGGATTGTTGTTGTCGGTCCATGTGCGCCAGCTTGAGAACTTCGCCGGCACGATGAACTTCGTGATCTTTCCGATGTTCTTTGTCAGCTCGGCGCTGTATCCGCTGTGGAAGCTGCAGGAATCGGGCGCGGAGATCGTCTATCAGCTCGCGCGCTTCAACCCCTTCACGCATGCGGTCGAGGCCATCCGCTTCGCGCTGTACGGGCAGGTGGCCCCGATGAGCCTGGCGGTGGTGGCAGGCTGTGCGGCGGTGTTCTTCGCGCTGGCGCTGCACGGCTATGACCCGCAGCGTGGCATGGCCCGCCGGGGGCAGGCTTGAACCAGGCCGCGACCCGCATGGATGGCTGTTCAGATCTGGAGCAGATGCAACGCAGTGTTGCGTGCTGACACGGCTGCCAGCGCGTAATGCGGCCGCGTCCTGACGTCGCGCGCGGCAATCCTATTGGCATGGGAATTGCCAAGTGCCTGTCTGGTGCGTGTCTGGTGTATGGCGCGTTGGCGCACCGGTGGGAAACCAAAACAAGAGAGGAGAAGACAATGAGGACGTTACGAGCAGTGATGGCGGTCGCGGCAATCGCGGCTGCCGCGGCCAGCGTGGCCGCGCAGGCGGCGGTGACCGACGCCATGATCGAGAACGACGCAAAGACCCCCGGGGACGTGCTGTCGTGGGGCATGGGCCCGCAAGGGCAGCGCTATTCCGCGCTGACGCGCATCAATACGAAGAACGTCGGCAACCTCGTGCCGGCGTGGTCGTTCTCGTTCGGCGGCGAGAAGCAGCGCGGCCAGGAGGCGCAGCCGCTCGTCCACGACGGCAAGATGTTCGTGACGGCATCGTATTCGCGCATCTACGCGCTCGACCTGAAGACCGGTGCCAAGCTGTGGAAGTACGAGCACCGCCTGCCCGAAGGCATCATGCCATGCTGCGACGTGGTGAACCGCGGCGCGGCGCTCTACGACAACCTGGTCATCTTCGGCACGCTGGATGCGCAGCTGGTGGCGCTGGACCAGAAGACCGGCAAGGTGGTGTGGAAGGAGAAGCTGGAGGACTACGCCGCCGGTTACTCGTACACGGCTGCGCCGCTGATCGTCAAGGGCATGGTGCTGACCGGCATCTCGGGCGGTGAATTCGGCGTGGTCGGCCGCGTCGATGCGCGCGATGCCAGGACCGGGCAACTGGTGTGGTCGCGCCCGGTGGTGGAAGGCCACATGGGCTACAAGTACGACAAGGACGGCAACAAGACCGAGATCGGCGTGACCGGCGCCGAGAACGCCAGCTGGCCTGGTGAGACCTGGAAGACCGGCGGCGCCGCCACCTGGCTGGGCGGCACCTATGATCCGGCCACCGGGCTGGTGTACTTCGGCACGGGCAACCCGGGGCCGTGGAACAGCCATATCCGCAAGGGCGACAATCTCTACTCCGCGTCGACGGTGGCGATCGATCCGGCCACCGGCAAGATCGTCTGGCACTACCAGAACACCCCGAACGACGGCTGGGATTTCGATGGGGTCAACGAGTTCGTGACCTTCGACCTCGACGGCAAGCGCATGGGCGGCAAGGCCGACCGCAATGGCTTCTTCTACGTCAACGACGCGCGCAGCGGCAAGCTGGTCAATGCCTTTCCCTTCGTTAAAAAGATCACCTGGGCCAGCGGCATCGACCTGAAGACCGGGCGGCCCAACTTCATCAGCGAAGGCCGTCCCGGCGATCCGGCCGCCAACACCGACGCGAAGAAGGGCAAGTCGGTGTTCGCCGCGCCCGGCTTCCTCGGCGGCAAGAACCAGCAACCGATGGCCTACAGCCCGCAGACCGGCCTGTTTTATGTGCCGGCCAACGAGTGGGGCATGGATATCTGGAACGAGCCGGTCAGCTACAAGAAGGGCGCGGCGTTCCTGGGCGCGGGTTTCACCATCCAGCCGCTGAACGAGGACTACATCGGCGCGCTGCGCGCGATCGATCCCAAGACCGGCAAGATCGTCTGGGAGGCGAAGAACGGCGCGCCGCTGTGGGGCGGTGTGATGACCACGGCCGGCGGCCTGGTGTTCTGGGGCACGCCGGAGGGCTATCTGAAGGCAGCCGACGCCCGCAGCGGCAAGGAGCTGTGGAAGTTCCAGACCGGCAGTGGCGTGGTAGCGCCGCCGGTCACCTGGGAAGACAACGGCGAGCAGTACGTGGCGGTGGTGTCGGGCTGGGGCGGCGCGGTGCCGCTGTGGGGCGGGGAAGTCGCCAAGCGGGTGAATTTCCTGGAGCAGGGCGGATCGGTGTGGGTGTTCAAGCTGCACAAGAGCTGAACCCGGGCCGGTCGATGGGCGGGCACGCTGGCATCCTGATGCCAGCGTGCCGCAAAAACCAGATAGCGAGACAAGGTATGAAGAAGGAATGGATGGCGCTGGCGGCGGCGGTGCTGCTGCCTGGTGCGGCGCAGGCGGGCACGGCGGCCGATATGCAGGCACTGGCTGACAAGAACGGCTGCTTCGCCTGCCACGGCATGCAGTCGAAACTGGTGGGGCCGGGCTTCGCCGAGGTGGCGGCCAAATACAAGGGAGATAGCCAGGCAGCCGGTCGGCTGGCCAAAAAGATCCGCGAAGGCGGCAAGGGGGCGTGGGGGCCGGTGCCGATGCCGGCGCATGGGAACCTTGGCGAGGCGGATGCCAGGCAGCTCGCGGAGTGGGTCTTGAGTGCAGGGTAGGAACGCGGCAGGAACGCGCAAGAAACGCGAGAACAGCGGCGCCCGGGAGCCCGGCTGGCGTGAGCCAGGCCGGGCTTTCTTACTTGCGCCCCGCGCTCAGGCGCAGCGAGTTGCCATCGCTGCGAAACACCATCGGCTGGACTTCGCCGCGCGCCTGCAGGGCCGCCAGCCGGCCCTGCAGCACGATCTCGCTGACCTTGCCGTGGTCGGCGGAGCGCTCGCAGACCGGATCCGTCGCGGCGGGGTCGCCGGTCAGCAGGAAGGCCTGGCAGTGGCAGCCGCCGTAGTCCTCCTCCCGGTGGTCGCAGGACCGACACGGGTCCTGCATCCATGCCGTGCCGCGAAAGCGGCGGAATGCCTCGCTGTCGCGCCAGATCTCGCGCAACCCTTGCGTTGTCACATTCGGCAGCGCCAGCCCCGGCAGCATGCGCGCCGCGTGGCACGGCAGGGCAGTCCCGTCGGGCGCCACGCCAAGGAAGGTCGTGCCCCAGCCATTCATGCACTTCTTGGGCCGGGCCTCGAAGTAGTCGGGCACCACGAACAGGATCTGGCACCGCTTGCCGATGCGCGCCCGGTACTCCCTGACCACGGCCTCGGCCTCCAGCAACTGCTCGCGCGTGGGCAGCAGCGCAAGCCGGTTCTCCCACGCCCAGCCGTAGTACTGGGTATTGGCCAGCTCCAGGTACTCCGCCCCCATCTGCAGCGCCATCTCGATGATGGTGCCGACATGCGGCAGGTTATGCCGATGCAGCACGCAGTTCATCACCATCGGGTAGCCGTGCGCCTTGATCATCCGGGCCACGCGCTGCTTCAGGTCGAAAGTGCGGGTGCTGGACAGGAAGTCGTTGAGCTCGCGCGTGGAGTCCTGGAAGGACAGCTGGATATGGTCCAGCCCCGCGTCGCGCAATGCCGCGAGCCTGGCGTCGGTCAGCCCCACGCCGGAGGTGACGAGGTTGGTATAGAAGCCGAGGCCATGCGCATGCCGCACCAGTTGTTCCAGGTCCTTGCGCAGCAGCGGCTCGCCGCCGGACAGGCCGAGCTGCACGGCGCCCAGCGCGCGTGCCTGGCTGAATACGTCGCACCACTGCGCGGTGTCGAGCTCGGCCGTGTGGCGGGCATAGTCCACCGGGTTCGAGCAAAAGGCGCAGTGCAGCGGACAGCGGTAGGTCAGCTCGGCCAGCAGCCACAGCGGCGGGCCGGGCTGGCCGGGCGGGGGGGCAGCGACGGCGTCAGACCAGCCAGCCGCGTTCGGTCGCATGTTTGACAAAGGCATGTACCTCCGGGGCGATGCCCTGCACGCCGAATGCGGCCTGCAGGTCGTCGATCAGCATGTCGAGCGTATGGCCGCCGTCGCAGCGCTGCAGGATCGCGGCGGCGCTGTCGTTGAGCGTGACCATGCCTTCCGGGTAGAGCAGCACCCAGCTCCGCTGGGCCTCTTCCCATTGCAGGCGGAAGGTCCGGTGCAGCAGCGGGCGGGCAAGATCTGTCGGGTCGGCTGTCATGGCTGGTCGTGCTGGATGGCGTCGAGCATCGACCAGAGAACGTCGAGCTTGAACTGCAGGATGTCGAGCGCGCGCTGCTGCTGTTCCGGGGTGCGGAAGTAATCCAGCGTCACGCGCAGGCCATGGTCGACGTCGCGCTGCGCCAGCGGGATGCGCGAACGGAAGTAGTCCAGCCCGGCGGCCTCGATCCATGGGTAGTGGGTGGGCCAGCCGGCCAGGCGTTCCTTGTGGATCTCCGGCGCGAACATCTCGGTCAGCGACGAGCACACCGCTTCTTGCCACGGCGCGCGGCGCCCGAAGTTGACATAGGCGTCGACGGCGAAGCGCACGCCCGGCAGCACGTGCCGATGGTCGAGCAGCGTCTCGCGCTCCAGCCCCACGGCCTGGCCCAGCCGCAGCCAGGCTTCGATTCCGCCGGGCACGATGTCGGTGCCGTCATGGTCAAGGATGCGCACGACCCACTGCCGGCGCGTGTCGCGGTCGGGGCAGTTGGACAGGATCGCCGCATCCTTCAGCGGGATATTCGTCTGGTAGTAAAAGCGGTTCGCCACCCACGCGCGGATCTGCGCGGGCGAACACTGCCCCGCGGCCATGCGCCGGTTGAACGGATGGTGGATGTGGTAGCCGCTTTCCTTGGCGCGCAGGCGGGCCTCGAACTCTGCCGGGCTCCATGCAATGGGGTGTGTCATAGCGCGATTTCCATGCCGTCGCAGGCCAGCTCGATGCCATGCCGCGCCAGTTCGGCGCGTTCGGGCGAGTCTTCCAGCAGTACGGGGTTGGTATTGTTGATGTGGATAAGGATCTTGCGGGCGGCCGGCAGCCGGTCGAGGATCTCGATCATGCCGCCGCGGCCTGACAGCGGCAGGTGGCCCATGTCGGCAGCGGCCTTGGCGGAGAAGCCCAGAGCCTGCATCTCGTCCTCGCGCCAGAAGGTGCCGTCGACCAGCACCACGTCGGCGTTGCGCAGTTCCGCGAAGACGCGGTCGTCGACGCTGCCGAGGCCGGGCGCATAGAAAGCGCGGCGCCCGCTGCGGCAGTCCTCGATGCGCAGGCCGATGTTGTCGCCGACGCGTGGGGCGTTGCGGCTGGGGGAGTAGGGCGGGGCCTTGCTTTGCAGCGGCACGGCCGTGAGCCGGACGTCCTCCAGCGGCGGCACGGTGAACGGCGTGCCGTCACACGGCAGGGTGTGCGTCTGCAAGCCGCAGTAGTGCGACAGCATGCGGGTCAGCGGAAAGGCCGTGCCCAGGTCGTCGAGCACCGCCGCGGTCGCGTAGAGGGGCAAGGGCTGGCGGTGCTCGCGCAGCATCAGCAGGCCGGTGACGTGGTCGATCTGCGCGTCCATCAGCAGCACCGCCGCGATGGCGCTGTCGCGCGGCGCGCGCGCCGGCTGCAGCGCGGGCGCCTGGCGCAGCTGCTGCAGGATGTCGGGCGAGGCGTTGACCAGGACAGAATCCGGCCCGTCGCCGGACAGCGCGATCGACGACTGCGTGCGCGGCGTGGCCCGCACGGTGCCGCGGCGCACGCCGTCGCAGTTGTGGCAGTTGCAGTTCCACTGCGGGAAGCCGCCGCCGGCGGCCGACCCCAGTACCCGGATGGTTGTCATGGCGCGAGCGCTTTGTCGTGGGGCATGGCGTCACGGAGCAGGCGCATGGCCCGGCAATGTGGGCGTTGCGCCTGTCCCGGCGCGATCAGCGGTTGGCGATATACATCGTGATCTCAAAGCCCAGCCGCAGCTCGGTGTAGGCAGGGGTGGTCCAGGTCATGTCTCTCTCCTCGTATGGGATGGTTAGTGAATATCGTCGTGGCGCGGCAGGCGGGCCGCCGCATCCTTGTCAAGGCAACATCCATGCCCGACATGTCCATGGCCACCGCCTGCAACGGCGACGCTTCGGGCCGCCGGGCGAGCGCGTGCCCGGTGCCCGTGCGCGCCTGCTTACTGTGTCACGACTGTTTCAAAGTGGGACACTTGTCCAGAAACGGGACACCGCCGCGGTGCGCTCCCGCCGCCAGTGCCTGGGGGGGGTCAGCCGGGCTGGTACGGCAGCCCGCGCGCCTCTTCCATCTTGCGGTAGACCGTATTGCGCGAAATGCCCAGCGCCTTGGCCGCCGCCGAGATATTGCCGTGGTGCGCCCTGACGGTGGCGACGATGGCCTGGACCTCGACCTCGGCCAGCCGCGTCGGCTGCACGCCCGGTGGCACGCTAGCCAGGGCAGGGGCTGACGGCGCGGCCGCCCGCGCCTGCCGTTCGCGCAGGTCGTCCAGGAAATCGTCGGGCAGGTGGTCCTCGGTGATCTCGGCTTCGCCTTCCGCCATCAGCCGCGCGGTGCGCAGCAGGTTGCCGAGCTGGCGGATATTGCCCGGCCAGTAGTATTCCCGGAACATCCCCATCACCGAGCCCTTGATGCGGGGCGGCGCGCCCGCGGGCTGCTCCTGGCGCAGCAGCTTGCCCGCCACCACGTCCAGGTCGCTGCGCTCGCGCAGCGCGGGCAGGCGCACCACCAGGCCGTTGAGGCGGTAGTACAGGTCCTCGCGGAACTGCCCGCCGGCGACCATCTCGCGCAGATTGCGGTTGGTGGCGCACACCAGCGAAACATCGATATGGATCACCTTGCTGCTGCCCAGCGGCTGCACCGCGCGCTCCTGCAGCGCGCGCAGCAGCCGCCCCTGCAGGTGCAGCGGCATGTCGCCGATCTCGTCCAGGAACAGCGTGCCGCCGTTGGCCAGCAGCATCTTGCCGATGCCGCCCTTCTTGCGGGCGCCGGTGAAGGCGCCTTCCTCATAGCCGAACAGCTCCGACTCGATCAGGTTCTCGGGGATCGACGCGCAGTTCACGGCGATGAACGGACCCGCGCGGCGCGGGCTGTCGGCGTGGATGGCGCGCGCCATCAGTTCCTTGCCGGTGCCGGTTTCGCCCAGCACCATCACCGGGATGTCCTTGCCGATCACCTTGCGCAGCTTGCCGATGACGGCCCGGATCTGGGTGTCGCCGGTGTCCAGCTCATCCAGCCCCTCGGGCGCGGACGGGTCGGCGCGCGGGCGCTGTGGCGCCACGATGGCCTCGCGCGCGTCCTGGCGCGCTGCGTCGACGCCGGGCATCGCGCTCCGGCTGGTCTTCGATTCCACGCGCGCGCTGACCTTGACGCCGCTTGGCAACTGCAGCTGCACCAAGGCCGCCGGTGCCGCGCGCACCGCGTCGAACAGCTGCGACATCGACAAGCCGAACAGCGAAGAGAACGTATGCGCCTGCAGCGCGCCGTTGGACAGGCCCAGCTGGAACTGCCCGCTGCGGTTCGCCGACAGGAAACGCCCGCCCGGAGTGAACGATACGATACCCTCCACCAGCGTGCCCAGGAACTCCGCACGCGAATGGAAGCGGATGCAGACCATGTCGCGGAAGGCGTTGCCGAACAACTGGTTTTCGATCATCTGCGCCGACATCCGCACCAGCGCCATGGTGTGCTTGTGAAAGCCGCGCTGGTCGCCGGTCACATCGAGCGCGCCGACGGTCTTGCCGTAGGGGTCGAGGATGGTCATGCAGGAACAGGTCAGGAACTGGTTGGCTTCCAGGAAGTGGTCGGCGCCGTGGACCAGCGTGGCGCGGTTCTCGGCCAGCGCGGTGCCGATCGCGTTGGTGCCGCGGGACGACTCCGACCAGTCCGCGCCGGCGCGCAGCGCCACCTTGTCGGCGCGGGCCAGGAAGTCGTCGTCGCCCAGCGAGTGCAGGATCAGGCCGTCGGCGTCGGTCAGGATCACCATGCTCTGCGTGTTCACGATCTGATCGTAGAGCGTTTCCATCACCGGCAGCGCATAGGTGAACAGTGACTGGCTGCGTTCGATGCGGGTCTTCAGCTCGCTCTGCAGTACTGGGCAGAAGTCCGGCGACTCATAGGGGCGCAGGCCGTAGGAAGCGGAGCGCTGGTGGGCCTGGGCAATCAGTTCGGCGCGCTCGGGTTGCGCAGGCTCGCCCGCCGGGGCAGCTTGGATGGTCATTTCAGTGTCTCCTGTGGAAGGTCGCCCGCGATCTTTGCGCGGGTCGCTGCCGGCGCCTTCAGCGGGCGCGTGTCCGACAGTGTTGCGTCATGAAGCAAGACGCTTGCCAGAGTGTGGCATTCCGGGACACCGGCGCGGCGCTGGCTGGTGCCGTTCTGGCCGGTGCAGCCCCGGCCAGCGCCGCCGCGAGGCGGTTGCGCGTCCCGTCGGGCCCGCGGCGGGACGCTGGTATGGCTCTTGCGGAAATGGCGTCAAACACAAAACCCGTTCACCGTAGGAGACATCCATGAACACGCAGCGCCATTTGCTTGCCTTGTTATCGCTTTGCGCGGTCCTTGCCGCCCCGGCCTCCGCGCTGGCCCACGGCGACGTCACGCCACAAGCCGTCGACACCAAGGGCCTGCCACAGCTTGGCGACGAATGGCGTCCGGACAATCCCTACCGCGCCGGCGCCGCGCAGCAGGAAGCGCAGCGCATCGGCAGCTCGGCCTACAACCAGAACTGCGCGCGCTGCCACGGCCTGGAAGCGGTGTCCGGCGGCATTGCCCCCGACCTGCGCAAGCTTGACGGCGACTGCGTGTCGCTGGCCGATGCCAGGAAGAAGCAGGCCTGCATGGCCGAGATCTCGCAGTTCTACACCACCACCGTGCGCAAGGGCCGCACCCGCGACGGACGCGTCTACATGCCGCCGTTCGACGGCGTGCTGAGCCAGGAAGCGGTGTGGGCGATCAAGACCTACCTGGAATCCCGGCGCGAGTGAGCGCCGGGCATGGTCGCGCAGGCCATGGCGTTCCACATGCTGTTCCACTCGCTGTCCCAATAGCCGTCGTCGTTCACACCAGGAGAGACCTCATGCCTGCCAGCCCAGTCCGTGGCCAGAGGCTTTGCCAGACCCCCGCCATACCGGCTGCACCGGCATCTACCCGGCGCCGGCTGTGCGTCGCCTTGCTGGCGGCCGGCGGGCTGCTCTGCACGCAGCCCGCGTTGGCCGACCTGACCAGGATTCGCCAGAACGGCTCGCTCAAGGTCGCGGTCTACAAGGGCCTGCCTCCTTTCTCGACGGTGGCGGGCAGCCAGTACGACGGCATCGACGTGGCGCTGGCCAGGGCCCTGGCCGGTGAGCTGGGTGTGTCGGTGTCGCTGCTGCCTTTCGATGCCGACGAGAACATGTCCGACGACCTGCGCTCGATGGTCTGGCGCGGCCACTACCTCGGCTACGGCCCGGCGGACGTGATGCTGCACGTGCCGGTCGACCGCGCCTTCATGCGCGCCAACGACAAGGCGCTGATCTTCGCGCCTTACTACCGCGAGACCTTCGTGCTGGTGCGCGACCGCGAGCGCGTGCCGGACGTGCGCGGCCTGGACGACCTGGCGGGGCATCCTGCCGGCGCGGCCGCCGGCTCCGCCGGCGCCAACGCGCTGCTGTCCGGCGCGGGCGGTGCGTTGCGCGACAAGGTGAAGATCTACCCCGAGGCCGGCCAGGCGCTGCGCGCGCTCTTCGCCGGCGAGATCGCCGCGGCGATGGTGACCCGCGCGCAATATGAGAGCGCGCTGAAGGCCGCCGGCCAGTCCGCGGCGCGCTTTGCCACGGCGGACATCAGCTCGCCGCTGCTGCCGCCGCGCGGCTGGGCCGTCGGCATGGCGATCAAGGCCGGCGACAAGGAACTGGCGCAATCGCTGGAGAATGCGCTGGATGCGCTGCGGCGCAAGGGCGAACTGGCGCGCATCTTTGCCGGCTATGGGGTGACGATGCAGGAGCCGTGAGGCGCGGGCGAGCGCCGTTATGGGCCGGCGAGTGCCGCAGCCGCGTACAGCAGCAGCGCCACCAGTATCACCAGGGTGAAGCCGGCATGGATCGCGACCAGCGTGGCAAGGACCGCCGCCACTACCGAGGCGCAGGCGTTGATGCCCCAGGCCCAGGGCACCAGCGCTTCGTCGCGAGCCGCGACCCGGTCCAGGCCAAGTGGGAAGGGCATGCCCATCAGGAACGCCAGCGGCGCGATCAACAGCACCGCGACGGCAATCCGGGCCGGATCGGGCAACGCGATCAGCAGCCTGAAGACGGCCGGCAGCGCCGCGAGATAGATCAGCGATACCGCCCAGATGCCGGCGACCGCCAGCGTCGCCTGGCGCCCGGCGCGCGAGCGCAGGCGTTGCGAGTACCGGCTGCCGAGGCCGGCAAAGCAAAGGAAGGCACACAGCACCACCGCGACCGCGTACAGCGGATGGCTCAGGAACAGGATGAATTTCTGGATGAAGGCGATCTCGACGAACATGAAGCCCACGCCGACCGCCAGGAAATAGAAACCGACACGCCATGCGCGCGGGCCGCCGTCGGTTGCCGCGCCCGCAGCCGCAAGCATGCGGGTGCGCCGGCGCAGGACGCGGAGCGGGACCACGATCAGCAGCAACGCCGCGGCGGTAGCCTGCAGCAGCGTGGCGACCAGCACCGGATAGCCCCATTCCAGCAGCGGCAGGCCGCCCTGGGATTTCAGCGCCAGAAGTTCAGGCAGCGTGCGCCATTTGAAAAAATGGAAGAAATAGGGCTTGTCGTCGGTGGCGGGCCGCACATCGAACTTGTATTCCGACAGGAAGCGCGCACGTTCGGGGCCGAGCAAGGCCTGCGCAGTCTCGAAGAAGTAAGGCTTGTCGAGTACGTTGTAGCGATTGGCCTGGCCTGCCTGGATGCCGGGATAGTACTCAACGTCGAACGAACGGGCGCGGCAGAAGGCCTGCAGCGCGGCAAGCTCCGCCGCATCGAACTCGCCGTTCTTCACCAGCAGTGTCGCCGTCTTCCATCCGCGGATCAGCACCAGCCGCAGCGCGGGCGCCGGCACGTCCATCTTTTCCATGGCGGCCACGGCGGTTGCGAACAGCTTGGGGATATCGCGCGGCGGCAGCGTGACCCAGCGCGTGATCGCCAGCATGCCGCCCGGGCGCAAATGGCGCAGGTAGCCCTGGAAGGCTTCCACGGTATAGAGATAGCTCTCGGACAGCGCATACAGGCCCGCTGACGATGTGCTGAATGAATCGAGCAGGGCTACCTGGATCAGGTCGTAGCGGTCCCGGCTGGCCGCCAGGAAGCCGCGCGCCTCGCCGGTAAAGACGCGCACGCCCGGTGCGCTGTACGGCTTGCCGGAGAACGCGGCAAAGCGGCCCTGCACCAGTTCGATCACCTGCGGATTCAGCTCTACCGCATCGACGGCGCTGGCGTGATGCCAGATCGCCTGCAGTACGTCCGCGCCACTGCCCAGCACCAGCACCCTGGGGTCCCGCAGCAGGTGGAATGGCAGGGCAGAAGTGAGGTCGCCAAGGTACGCCAGCGGCTCGCGCCGGCCGTCATAGTGGTTGAGCGCGCTGAGCCCGTCGCCATCTGTCAACACGGCCAGTTGCTGCGGCGGCTCGGTGGTGGCATTCAGGCTCAGTCCGGGGGCGTGACGCAGCGGGATTGAGGGGCTTTCCACCACCGTGACCAGCCCGAGCGGACTGGAGCGCTGCGCCACCACCCGTGCATCGCCGATGCGCAGTATCTGGCTCAGCTCCTTGTACTCGGACGGCCGCAGCGCGATCCATGCTCCGGGTACGGCAGCCGGCACTGTCGCCGCAACCAGCAGCAGCGCCGGCAGCCACGGGCGATGCCAGCGGCATTCCACGCACGCCAGCGCGGCCGCCGCGATGCCCGTCGCGCTGACCAGCCGCAGCGCCCCGACCGGGCTCAACGCAAACAGCGCCACGATGATCCCGAGGCAACCCAGCCCGGCACCCAGGATGTCGAAGCTATAGACGCGGTGCACCTGCGCATTGAAGCCCGAAAACACCAGGCAAACACTGGTCGCCGCGCAGAAGAACGGCACGAACAGCAGCAGGTAGAGCATCAGCAGGCGCAGCGGCTGCGATGGTTCCCACAGGATTTCCAGCGGATTGAAGGCGACCTGCTGGGCAATCGCGAAACAGGCCATCGCAGCGGCGCCGAAGAGCAGGGCGCCCGCAACGAATGCCGGCATGAAATGGCGCAGCAGCGCCTGCCGCGCGAGCGCGACCAGCGCGCCGGCCGCGCCATAGCCCAGCAGGGCGACGCTGATCATCATGTAGGCGAAGTGGTGCCACAGGATGATGGACAGCAGCCGCATCAGCAGGATTTCATAGCCCAGCGCGGCGGCGGACAACAGCGCCAGGGCAAGCAGCGGCGGTCGTGGCATGGTGCCGGCGCCGCGCTATGGCTTGCTTACCAGCGGCACGAACCTGACCGGCAGGATCTGCCGGGTAGACACGGCGCCGTCGGCGGCCTTCTCGACCAGCAGCAGGTATTGCGTCATGAACTGCGCGCCCACCGGGATCACCATGCGGCCGCCCGGCTTGAGCTGGCGGATCAATGGGGGCGGCACATGGCTGGCCGCGGCGGTGACGACGATGGCGTCATACGGCGCGTGTTCTTCCCAGCCGTAGTAGCCATCGCCGACCTTGCATGCCACCTGCTGATACGCCAGCCGCTTCAACCGGTCGCAGGCCTGGCGTCCCAGCGGCTCGATGATCTCGATGGTGTAGACCGCCTTGACCAGTCCGGCCAGCACAGCTGCCTGGTACCCCGAGCCGGTGCCGATCTCCAGCACGGTATCGCCAGGCTTTGCCATCAGCAGGTCAGTCATCAGGCCGACGATATAGGGCTGCGAGATGGTCTGGCCATGGCCGATGGGCAGCGGGCGGTTGTGATAGGCATACGGCTTCTGCGCATCGGGGACGAACTCGTGCCGAGGCACCTGGCTCATCACTGCCATGACGCGAGGGTCGAGCGTGTGCTTGCCACTGGTTGTGCCGGTTTCGGCCGCGATGGTTGCAATCTCCTTCACCATGTCGGCGCGCTCGGCGGTGCTCGTGTCCCGGGCGTCGGCGCCGTGCCATGGCGGCGCCACGGCCAGGATGGCGGCGAGCAGAAGGATGGCGGGTGACGGTTTCACGGCAAGCACCGGTAGGTTGCCTTATGGACATCGTAGTCACGAAAAGGCGCGTTTCGAAGGGCTCCGGCCCGGCGGGTAATGCACATGGACCCCGCAAGTGGCAAAAGAGGCGCTTCCGGGAATTTTTGAAAAAGACTTGCTACTTTGTTTTGGAGGCCCTAATATTCGCCCCCTCCTGCAGCGCAAGCAGCACTGCAAGCCGGGCAGGAGGAAATGGGTTGTTGAGATTTACTTCGGCTGGCAGCGCCGGTCGAAGAAAAGAAATTTCTCGAAAGTAGTTGCTAAATCGTAGAAAATTCTTTAAGATCTCCTTTCTTCGCTGCTGACAAAACAGCGACGCGACAAGCAAAGCGAATCGCGAAAGTTCTTTAACAAACAAACACCGATAAGTGTGGGCGCTTGATTAACGGATGCGAAAGACTTCGGTCTTTTAGCTTACAAGTTATACAGTGCTCGCA
>Ga0209025_1000668_pt1 | contig 59317 bp, 51 predicted proteins | sample AraplaMF_Col_mLB_FD_184256 | JGI IMG/M metagenome (GOLD analysis project Ga0209025, IMG submission 184256) | Arabidopsis root microbial communities from the University of North Carolina, USA - plate scrape MF_Col_mLB (SPAdes) (version 2) | ecosystem: Host-associated > Plants > Roots > Endosphere... | reverse complement strand
GAGGTGGCGCTGGCGCTGCCGGGCGGCCAGCAGATCGTGGCGACGATCACGCATGAAAGCGTCGAGACGCTGGGGCTGGCTGCGGGGGCGGAGGCATTCGCGCTGATCAAGGCATCGTCCGTGCTCGTGGGATTGCCCGATCCGGGCATGCGGCTGTCGGCGCGCAACCAGTTGCCGGGCGTGGTTTCGCGGGTGTTGCCTGGGGCGGTCAATGCGGAGGTGGTGATCGAGCTGGATGGTGGCGGCACCATCGCAGCGATCGTCACCAATGGCAGTGTCGAGGCGCTGGGGCTTGCCGTGGGCGTGCCGGCAGTGGCGGTGTTCAAGGCGTCTAGTGTGATCCTGGGAGTGGTGGGATGAGGCTGGCATGCTGACGGGCTTCACTTCGTCGATGCGCTGGCCCTCTCCCCCACCGCTCTCCCGCAGGCGGGAGAGGGGAGCAACCCGTTGGTATGCAAGAGCGTTGGAACTTGCCAATACCTCTGGCGATCGCGCCTGCGTAGACCTGCCGAGCGCTCAGGCCACGCGCGCCGACACCGGCGCGTAGACCGGCGGATGGTGGCGGCCGGTGCCGCTGCCGAAGATGCGGCCTTCGCGGATCTCGAGCACGTGGTCGCCCAGTGCTTCGACGTCGGCGGGATCGTGCGAGATCACCAGCATCGGCACGTCCAGGCTCGCCTGCAGCGAGCGCAGCTCGGCGCGCATGCGCGAGCGCAGCGCGGGATCTAGCGCCGAGAACGGTTCGTCGAGCAAGACGATATCCGGCTGCGCCACCAGCGCGCGCGCCAGCGCCACGCGCTGCTTCTGGCCGCCGGAAATCTCGGCCGGATAGTTGCCGACGATCTCGTCCAGCCCGAAGGCATCGATCCAGCGCCGGGCTTCCGGCGGGATCGCGCCGCGGCGCGGGTTGCGCCAGCCGCGCGCCAGCCCGAAGGCGACGTTCTGGCCCACGGTCAGGTGCGGGAACAGCGCGTATTCCTGGAACAGGTAAGCCACGCGGCGCTCCTGCGGGCGGACGTCGATGCCCGCGTCGCTGTCGAACAGCGTGCGCCCGTTCAGCTCGATGCGGCCGCTGTCGGGGGCGAGCAGCCCGGCGATGGCGCGCAGCGTCAGGCTCTTGCCGGCGCCGGACGGCCCGAACAGCGCGATGCGGCGGCTGTCGGAGTCGAAATCGATATCGAGCCCAAACTGCCGGTCGGCCGACACCATCTGCTTGCGGATGCTGACATGCATGCCCATGGCGTTGCTCACCGTACCGCACGCGGGCGCAGGCGCCGGCGTTCGTAGAGTTCGGCGGGATTGCGCGCGGCGGCGGGCACCAGCCGCCCGGCGACCACCAGCAGCAGCACGCATGTGACCGAGGTCACCAGCACCAGCAGGTTGGCGGTGTTGTCGTCGCCGGCCTGCACGGCCTCGTAGATCGCCACCGACAGCGTCTGCGTGCGCCCCGGCAGGTTGCCGGCGACCATCAGCGTGGCGCCGAACTCGCCCAGCGCCCGCGCGAAGGCCAGCAGCACGCCGGCGATGATGCCGCGCGCGGCCAGCGGCAGGGTCACGCGGAAAAAGATGCCGGATTCGGAGACGCCCAGCACGCGCGCGGCGTTTTCCAGCTGGTGGTCGACGCCCTCGAACGCCGCGCGCGCGGACTTGAGCACCAGCGGGAAGGCCACGATGGTCGAGGCCAGCACCGCGCCCTGCCAGGTAAAGACCAGCTCGATGCCGAGGCTGGACAGCCACTCGCCAAACACGCCACGCCGGCCCACCAGCACCAGCAGGTAGTAGCCGAGCACGGTCGGTGGCAGCACCAGCGGCAGCGTCAGCACCGCGTCAACCACGTCGCGCAGCGGCGAGCGCCAGCGCGCCAGCGCCCACGCCGCGCCGACGCCGAGCACGGCGTTCAGCGCGGTGGCCCAGCCCGCGACCTTCAGCGACAACAGCAGCGGGACCCAGATGGCATCCATGGCGTGGCGGAAATCAGGGTTTCAGGAAGCCGTAGCGCGACAGGATCGCCTGGCCCTCCGGCGACGCCACGAAGTCGACGAACTGCGCGGCTTCCTTCTGCTGGCGGGTCTGGCTGGTGATGGCGATCGGGTAGGTCACCGGGGTGCGGCTAGGCACGCGCACGGCCACCTTGACCTTGTCCGGCATCACCGTGGCGTCGGTGGCGAAGACGAAGCCGGCCTCGACCTCGCCGCGCGCCACGTAGTCCAGGCTCTGGCGCACGTTCTGTGCCGGCACGCCCTTGGCGGCGACCGCGTCCCACAGCCCGGCGGCTTCCAGCGCGCCGCGGGTGTAGCGGCCGACCGGCACCGAGGCCGGGTTGCCATAGGCGATGCGCTTCACTTCCGGGCGGGTCAGGGCCTGCAGCGAGCCGATTTTCAGCTTGCTGTCCGACGGCACGATCAGCACCACCTCATTGGCGGCGAAGTCGCGGCGCGAGGCGGACGCGACCACCTTTTCGGCCTCGGCCTTGTTCATCGCCTCCTGGTCGGCCGAGGCGAACACGTCGGCCGGCGCGCCCTTGACGATCTGCTGCATCAGCACGTCGGACGCGCCGAAATTCAGCACCACCTTGGTCCCGGGATGGGCGCGCTCGTACGACTTGGCCAGCGACTTGAAGGCGTTGGTCAGGCTGGCGGCCGCGGAGACCACCAGGTCGGCGCCGAAGGCCGGCCCAGCGGGCAGGGCCAGCGCCAGGGCGGTCAGCATGGCACCGGTGGCGCCGGCAAGAACGGAGCGGCGCCCGGTGCGGGCGGAGCGGAACGCGGACATGGGAATCCTAAGCGAAGCGGCCAGGAAAGCTGGTGCTGGAATGGGTGGACTGTCAGGCGCAATATACGTCCGTATATAGCGGTGCGTCAATGATGCGCCGTGCCCGATGCCATGGTTATTCGGGCGCGAATAAGTGCTGTATCAGGGGCTGCGTATGTTTCCCGGGGCCGGAGGAGGTTCGGGCGAGGGTGGGGGGCTGGCGCCATTGCAGCGCCAGCTTGTCCGGCTTCAGGCCGGTGGCGTGCCTTCCTTGAACAACGACTTCAGCTGGGTGCGCAGCTCAGGGGTGTCCTGGTGCTGGTGCACCGCGACCGCGTGCTGGACCGCGGCTTCGAGCAGTTCGTCTTCACTGTCGGCGCTCAGCGCAACCGTGCAGCCGATGTCGCTCGGGAACTCGCGGCAATCGATAAACTTGCGTCCCATGGTGCCTCCTGTCACCGGCCGCGCGGCCGGTGTATCCAGTATAGGCAGGGGGGCCGGCTACTACAGCACCGGCGTCAGCACCTTGCCATCGGCCAGGAGCGCATCGAGATTCTGCAGGGTCAGCGCGGTCATCGCGGCGCGGGTTTCGTGCGTGCCGCTGATGTTCGTGCGGCGGCGGGTTATGCTGCGGCTTCCCATTTCTTCCGTGACGAACATCGCCATGAAAACCATCTACCTGGCCGGCTTCGACGTCTTCCGCAAGGATGCCATCGCCTGGGGCGAGCAACTCAAGTCGCTGTGCGCGGCGCATGGCTTCACCGGGCTGTATCCGCTCGACAAGGCGGCGCCAGCAGGCCTGTCGGCGCGGGACACGGCGCGCTGGATCTATGACGCCAATATCGCGCTGCTGCGCCGTGCCGACATGGTGATGGCCAACCTCGACGATTTCCGCGGGCCGGGAGAGCCAGACTCGGGCACGGCCTTCGAAGTGGGGTTTGCGGTGGCGCTGCAGAAGCCGGTATGGGGCTACAGCGCGGATCCGGGAACGGTGCGCGACCGCGCCACGGTGGTGACCGATGAGGACGGCCGGCCGCTGGATGCGCGCGGGTTTGTGGTGGAGGATTTCGGCTTGCCCGTGAACCTGATGCTGGCGTGCCCCGTGAAGCTGGTGCGGGGCGGGGCGGCGGAATGCCTGGCGGCGATGGCCGAGGCCATCCACCGGCGTGCGGCCGAAGCGGCGGCAAGGCGCGAGCGCGATGCGGCGGTGTGGGGGGATGACTGAGAGCGTTTCTCTACCGCCGGTTTGCTCCCCGCTCCCGCTGAGGCGAGAGGGAGAACACACCTTGCTTAGGCCAGATCGGGCGGCTCAGGCGCGCCTTCCTTCCGGCAAGCTCCGTCGCATTCGGCTTATCGGCGAAGTGCCTCCACTCCCGCGGCAATGTCCTTCGCCGTGCTTGCCACGATCTCGCGGTAAGCCGCCACCACGCCATCGACCTCGCCGGGCGCGGACAACTCCGCCTGCGTGCGGCCGCTGACCACCTTGCCGTCCGGGAGCCGCCGCACCGTCCAGTTGATCGTGGCGCCCGCGCGCTGCCCGACATCCGCGTCGAGCCGCAGCACTTCCGTCGTGATCCGGTACAGCGGCTGCACGTCCGACAACCCCTGCTGGTAGGTGTCGACGGCGCCCAGAGTGGCCTGCAGGCGCTGAGACAACGCGTCGCGCAGCTCATCCGGCAGCGGCGACGACCAGCGCGCCAGGTCGAGCAGGCGCAGGCTGGCGTCATTGCCGCCGTCGCGCACCACCAGCTGCGGCCGGTTAAGCCGCTCCGGCACGCGCACCGGCGCGACTTCCAGCCACAGCGTGTTGGTCGACGCCGCCGGTGTCGCCGCCGGCAGCGTGGCGACACCCGCAGGCCCCTGGGCCAGCGTGTAATAGCGCGGTTCCGGCGAGGCACAACCGGCGAGCACGGTGGCGCCGATTGCGCCGATTGCGCTGGCAATGGCGCGGCGTGCCAGCACGGAGGCAAGTGCGGAGTTTTGGGGATGGCGCTTCATCAGTCTTTCTCCGGCTTGCCGCGCAGCAGCGCTTCGGGATGGCGTTCGAGGTAATCGGTCAACGTGCGCAACGACGTGGCGGTGCGCGTCAGTTCCTGCAGCATGCGGCGCGTGTCCTGCTGCAGCGGCGCATCCGACGCCAGCGTGCCGTTGGCCGCAGTCAGCGTCTTGCGCGCGTCCTGCAGCGCCGCCAGCACCTGCGGCGCAACGTCGCCGTTGAGCTGTTGCACCAGCTGGTCGGCCGTGTCGAGCGTCTTGTTCAGGCTCGCCACGGTGGTACGCAGGTCCTGGCCGATCTGGTCGAACGGGATCTTGTCGATGCGGTTGACGATATCGCCGACCTGCGCCTGCAACTGGTCGAAGGTGCCCGGCGTGGTGGCGAACTCGGGGATCGGCGCATCCAGGTCGACCTTGGCGGGCGGCGCCTTTGGGAAGAAGTCGAGCGCCACGTACAGCTGGCCGGTAAGCAGGTTGCCGGTGCGCAGCTGCGCGCGCATGCCGCGCTTGAGCAGGCCCTCGATGATCTGACGGGCGCGCGCGCGGTCTTCCACGTCGCGTTCGCGGAAGCCCATGCGCGACGGGTACAGCTCGACCACCACCGGCATGCGGAAAGCCTTCTTGTCGCGCTGGTATTCGATGCCGATCGAGCGCACCTGCCCGACGATCACGCCGCGGAAGTCCACCGGCGCGCCCGGCGACAGGCCGCGCACCGACTGGTCGAAGTTGAGCACGGCCAGCGTCGGCGCCAGTTCCTCGGGCTCCTTCATGGCGTCGGACTGGTCGGCGGCCAGCAGGAATTGCGTGTTTTCCGCGGCGGCGTCGGTGGCGGTGGTGCGGTCCGGCGCCTGGAACGCAACGCCGCCCAGCAGCACCGTCACCAGCGATTGCGTCGACAGCTTGAGCCCGCCGGCATCGAGCTTGAGGTCGACGCCGCTGGCATGCCAGAAGCGCGTGTCGGCGGTGACCAGCTTGTCATAGGGCTTGTTGACGAACACGCGCAGCGTGATGTCGCGCCCGTTGGGCTCCAGCTGGTAGGCCACCACCTGGCCCACCTGCACGCGCCGGTAGTAGACCGGCGAACCGATGTCGAGAGAGCCCAGCTCCGACGCGCGCAGCACGAACTGCTTGCCGGATGCGTCGGTGGTCACCACCGGCGGCACTTCCAGGCCCTTGAATTCGCGCGTGGTCTCGCCGGACTTGCCGGCATCGACGCCGATATAGGCGCCCGACAGCAGCGTCTCCAGCCCCGACACGCCGCTGGCGGCGAAACGCGGGCGCACCACCCAGAAGCGCGTGTCGGCCACGGCGAAGTTCTCGGCGTCCTTGGTCAGGTCGATCGAGGCGATCACGTGCGAACGGTCGCGCGCGAGCCGCACCGACTTGACCAGGCCGATATCGACGTCCTTGTAGCGCACCGCGGTCTTGCCCGGCGTCAGGCCCTCGGCGGTGCGGAAGCTGACCGTGATCTCCGGCCCGCGCGAGGCCAGCGTGTGCACCAGCAGCGACACGCCGACGACCGCCGCGACGATCGGGATCAGCCACACCAGCGATGGCAGCCAGCGCGCGCGGCGCCGGCGCTCGGGCCGCGGCAGGCCGGGTGCGCCAGCGGGATTGGGCGGATGTTGTTCAGTGTCGGGCATTGTCGTCTTCCAGCGAATCCCACAGCAGGCGCGGATCGAAGCTGAGCGAGGCCAGCATGGTCAGCACCACGACCGCGCCGAAGGCCAGCGCGCCGCCGCCTGGGATGATGGTGGCCAGCGCCCCGGCCCGCACCAGCGAGGCCAGCAGCGCCACCACGAAAATATCGAGCATCGACCAGCGGCCGATCACCTCCACCAGCCCGTACAGCCGGGTCTGCTGCCGGATGCGCCAGGTCGCGCGGAAATGCACCGACAGCAGCAGGAAGGTGAGGATCACCATCTTCAGGAGCGGCACGATGATGCTTGCGATCAGCACCAGCACGGCCAGCATGCGCGAGCCGGATAGCCACAGGTAGATCACGCCGGACAGGATGGTGTCGCGCTGGGTGCCGAGGATCGATTGCGTGACCATGACCGGCAGCATGTTGGCCGGGATGTAGAGGATAAAGGCCGCCAGCAGGAACGCCCAGGTGCGCGCCAGGCTGTCCGGCTTGCGGTGGTGCAGCGTGGCACCGCAGCGCGGGCAGGGCTCGCCTTCCAGCGTGCGCGGGCTGACCAGGTCGCAGGCGTGGCAGGAGAGCAGGCCCAGGCGGCTGGCGGTTGGCACCTGCGGCAGCGGCTTGCGTTCGTCGTCGTCGGTCAGTCCGGCCACCACCTCGCGCGCGAGACGGCGCGGGTGCGCCAGGCGGTCGGGGCGCGGCGGCCGTTGAGGTTGCCGCGGGGTCGCGTCCGTCATTGTCCTTTCCCGCTTGTGCCGCCCGCCGCGTCCGCCTCATCGTCCGGCGTTTCCAGGTAGCGCCACAGGTCGCGCGGGTCGAACGAGAGCATCGCCGCCAGCACGATCACCAGCGCGGCGAACGACCACAGCGCAATGCCAGGCAGCACGCGCGCCATCGTGGACAGCTTCACCAGCGTAACCAGCACGCCGATCATGAAGACCTCGATCATGCCCCACGGCCGCGTCTGGCGGATGCCGCGCACGATGCGGTCGAAGCCCATGGGCATGCGGTGCCGCGCCATCGGCACCAGCAGGTAAGCCATCATCAGCAGCTCGGACAGCGGGAACAATATGGTGGTGGCGAACACCAGCACCGCCACCAGTGCCATGCGGTCCTCATACAGGGCCTGCACCGCGCCCAGCAGCGTGGTTTGCGTGCGCACGCCCTTGAGGTCCATCTCGACGATGGGGTAGGCGTTGGATACCAGGAACAGGATCAGCGCGGTGATCACCAGCGGCAGCAGGCGCCGGTAATGGCGCCGGCTCTCGCGGTACAGCTCGCCGCCGCAGCGCAGGCACAGCGCGCGCTCGCCGGGCGAGATCGGGGTGCGCTCGTAGACCGCATCGCAGTATTCGCACGCCACCAGCCGGTGCAGCGCGGCGGGGGAGGTATCAGGCAATGCGGGGGCGTTGTCGGGACCTGCCATCAGCCGTTCAGCCGGGGTGCTTGCCGGTGGTCGCCGGCGGCACGTCGGGGTTGTCGACCACGGCGGGGACTGCCGGCGTCGCCCCAGCGGGCGTCGTCACCGCGGGCACCGCTGCCGGCGCGCCGCCCGGCTTCAGGTCGTGCGCGAGATCCTGCGCCAGCTCGTCCTGCGAGCCGATGGTCCAGTCGCGCAGCAGCGCATACGCCACCGCCAGCAGCGTCGGGCCGATGAACACGCCCAGGAAGCCGAACGCCAGCGCGCCGCCCAGCACGCCCAGCATGATCCAGATCAGCGGCATGCCGGTGCCCTTGCTGATCAGCAGCGGCTTGACGATGTTGTCCGCCATGCTGACCACGCCCACGCCCCAGATCACCAGGAAGATCGCCCAGCCGGTGGAACCGGTGTGGTACAGCCACAGCGCCGCCGGCAGCCACACCAGCGGCGGGCCCACCGGCACCACCGACAGGAAGAAGGTGACAAAGCCAAGGATGGCCGCGCCCGGCACGCCGGCGATCCAGAGCCCGACGGCGGCCAGCACCGCCTGGATAAAGGCCGTGCCGAGCACGCCATAGACCACGCCCTTGACCGTGCTGCCGGCCAGTTCCAGCAGGTGGTCGGCACGCTCGCCGGCAATGCGGCGCATGCCCGCGCGCAGCCACGCGATGGCGAACTCGCCGCCGGTATAGAAAAAGAACGCCAGGATGATCGACAGCGCCAGCTGTCCCAGCCCCGCGCCGATCGACAGGCCGGCGCCGAGCAGCACATGCCCGACCGGCGCGATCAGCTTGCGCAGGTTGGCCACCATCTCGGAATCGGCGTTGACGATGCTGTTCCACGAGCCTTGCAGGTAGGTGCCGACATAGGGCAGGCTGCTCAGCCATTGCGGCAGCTGCGGGATGCCCTGCTCCATGTACCGGTTGACCAGGGCCGCCAGGTCGTCCACGTGCGCCGAGAAGCTGGCGCCGGCGTAGACAAAAGGCCCGAGCACGATCACCGTGGCCAGCAGCACGCAGATCAGCGCCGCCAGGCTACGCCGGTTGCCGAGCCAGCGCGACAGCACCATGTACGGGTACCACGAGCTGTAGGCCAGGATCGCGCCCCACAGCAGTGCCGTGGTGAACGGTGCGAGCACCAGCAGTGACCCGCCGATCAGCACGATCAGCGCAAAGACTGCAGCGATCTTCTCGATTAACTGGCCGGAACTCATTGATGGCTCTCCCTGGGCCCGCCGGTGTGACGGAAACGGCGTAAATATAGCCTACGCCGGGGCGGGCGATGCCAAAGGGCTGCTGGAAGGGTGCTTCAAGCGCCACCACCGCGGTGCGCCGGCGCAGCATGCCCGGACGCATCCACAGTGCCATAGCTTTGTGACGTTGAACAGCGCGGCTTCCGTGCTGTCAAGGCAGGAGGGAAGAGGCGCCGGGCAGGGCCGGCGCCGGGGGCGTGCGGGCTTCAGCCCGGCACGGCCATCACGCCGCTCTTGAGCAGGGCGGCAACCAGGTCGGACTGCGTCACCATGCCGACCACGCGGTGCTTGTCGTCGATCACCGGCGCATGGTGCAGGCCGCCGTCGGAGAAGGCCTGCGCCAGTTCCACCATCGGCTGGTCGGGGCGGGCGGTGACCACGGCGCGCGTCATCAGGTCGCGCACGGTGCCAGCCAGCCGGCGCGCGCCGGTATCGCGCTGCGCGGCGAAGAAATCACTCTGCGTGATGATGCCCTCGAGCCGGTTATTTGCATCGACCACGGGCAGCGCCTTGATGCGGTGCCGCGACAGCAGGTGACCGGCCTCGTGCGCCGGCTGGTCCGGCCGCACCATGACGACGTCCCGCGACATGATCTCGCTGCACAGCACGTTGCCGAAGTGGCGCCGGTACGCGTGCAGCTGTGCCGCCACCAGGATGGCTTCCAGGTCGTCTTCTTCGATGTCGAGGAATTCGCCGCGTGCCTGCAGGGCCGCGTCCAGGTCGGCGCGGGTAAAGCCCACGCGCTGCGTCGGCGGCACGTCCCTGGTGCCATGCTGCACCGCAGGCTCGGGCGGGCGGTGCGGGTAGCGCCGCCGCGACAGGTTGTTGAAGGCCAGCGCCATCAACAGCAGCAGCATCGAGTTGAACAGCACCGGCACCACCACGAAGCCGAAACCGAGCGCGCTGACCGCCGGCCCGCCGAATACCGCGGTGATGGCCACGGCGCCGCTGGGCGGGTGCACGCAGCGGAACTGGAACATCACGGCAATCGCCACCGCCACCGCTGTCGCCGCGGCAATGCCGGGATCCGGAATCCAGCGCGCGCAGGCCACGCCCACCAATGCCGCAAACAGGTTGCCGCCGATGATCGACCACGGCTGCGCCAGTGGCGAAGACGGCACCGCGAACAGCAGCACCGCCGAAGCGCCCATGGGCGCGACGAACCAGGGGTTGAATCCGCCCAGCGTCTGGTGGCTGATCCATTCGGTGAAGAACAGGCCAAGCAGCGCGCCAAGGCAGCTCTTGATGCGCTCATGGCGGTTGGCAGCGACCGGCAGCGGGACAAAAGTGCGCAGCCATGCACGGGTATTTTGCGCCAGCGAGGCGTCAACGGGGGCGGTTGGCATTCTTGGACGGGGGGCGGCTTGGAATGGTGCACGTAATATATCACGGGATGATATATTTGGCCGCCTTTGGTGCAGTGCATCCCTGAGTTGGGGCGTGATGCACCGCACAAGAGCAAACAGGACAAGAGCAAAAGGAGTCGCCCCCTATGACGTTCCCTGCGTCACCCACCGCCGCGCCCTTCGAGAAGCGCGACTACGCGGTCAACCGCCGCCTGCTGATGCTGTCGGCGATCGCCTTGGGCATCGGCGCGCTCAGCACCGTCGCGGCCAGCGTGCTGGTCAACCTGATCCGCTTCTTCACCAACCTGTTCTTCTACCAGACGCTGTCGCTGGCCGAGCGCTCGCCGGCGGACCATGCGCTGGGCGTGTGGGTCATCGCGGTGCCGGTGGTCGGCGGCCTGGTGGTGGGGCTGATGGCGCGCTACGGCAGCGACAAGATCCGCGGCCACGGCATCCCCGAGGCGATCGAGGCGGTGCTGTTCGGCAAGAGCAAGATGTCGGCGCGGGTGGCGGTGCTCAAGCCGCTGTCGTCGGGCATCGTGATCGGCAGCGGGGGGCCGTTCGGCGCCGAGGGGCCGATCATCATGACCGGCGGCTCGCTGGCGTCGCTGCTGGCGCAGTACCTGCACCTGAGCGCCGGCGAGCGCAAGGCGCTGCTGGTGGCCGGGGCGTGCGCGGGCATGACGGCGATCTTCGGCACGCCGGTGGCGGCGGTGCTGCTGGCGGTGGAGCTGCTGCTGTTCGAGCTGCGCCCGCGCAGCCTGCTGCCCGTGGCGCTGGCCTGCGCGGTGGCGGGCTTCCTGCGGCCGCTGCTCTTCGAGGCAGGCCCGCTGTTCCCAATGCAGACCGCGGCCGCTGGCACGCCCGCGCTGGCCTCGTGCGTGATCGCCGGACTGTTGTGCGGCGCACTGGGCGCGGGGCTGACGCTGGCGCTGTACCGCACCGAAGATGCGTTCTCGCGCCTGCCGCTGCACTGGATGTGGTGGCCGGCGATCGGCGGGCTGGTGGTCGGCATCGGCGGGTATTTCGAGCCGCGCGCGCTGGGCGTGGGCTATGACGTGATCGGTGACTTGCTCAACCACCGCATTGCCATCGGCATTGCGCTGGGCCTGCTTGCGGTCAAGGCAGTGATCTGGATCGCTGCGCTGGGTTCCGGCACGTCGGGCGGCGTGCTGGCCCCGCTGCTGATGCTCGGCGCCGGGCTTGGCACGGTGCTGGCGCCGTGGCTGCCGGGCGGTTCGCCCGAGCTGTGGGCGCTGGTGTGCATGGCCGGCGTGCTCGGCAGCGTGCTGGGCGCGCCGCTGACCGCGATCGTGTTCGCCTTCGGGCTGACGCATGACACGCAGGCGCTGCTGCCGTTGCTGCTGACGACGGCGGTCGCGTACGGCTTCTCGGTGCTGACCATGAAGCGGTCGATCATGACGGAGAAGATCGCCCGGCGCGGCCTGCATATCTACCGCGAATACGGCGTCGACCCGCTCGAGCGCGCCCATGTGGGCGAGCTGATGACGCATGAGGTGGTGACGATCGACGCCAACTTGCCGGTGGCCGATGCCATGGCGCGCTATTTCGGCGAGCACGCCGCGCATCGCGCCTATCCGGTGGTGGCGGACGGGCGCGTGCTGGGGATGCTGGAACGCGCCGCCATCCGCGGCGCGGCCGCCGGCGAGGTGTCGCCCGGCCTGCGCTGCCGCGACCTGCTGAGCGCGCCGGCGCAGGTGCTGCTGCCGGAGCAGACCGCGCGCGCGGCGGCAGGCAGCATGGCGGCGCTCAGCGTGGCGCGGCTGCCGGTGGTGGAGAGCGCGGACAGCATGCGGCTGGCGGGCATCGTGTCATTGCGCGACCTGCTGCGTGCGAGTTCGCAGGTTCACCATGAGGAAGCGCGGCGCGAGCGGCTGCGGGGTCGGGCGGCGGGCTGAAGACGTCGGCCTGCAGGGGGCGGTCGAGCTAGCTGCGACCCAGGCCAACGCTCCCTCCCCCGCAGTGGGAGAGGGAGCAAAACCGGCGGTATCCGGTGTCGCTACTTGTAAGTCGACAACAAAATACTCGTCTCCGTAGCACTGATCCCGTCGATCAACCGTATCCGGTCCAGCGTCCGGTCAAATGCCTCCAGCGTATCCGCGCGCAGTTCCGCAATGATGTCCCAGCGCCCGTTGGTCGTATGCAGCGCCTGCACGTTGGGCTCACCCCTGAGCGCCTGCAGCACCGTGCGCGCCTTGTTTCCCTCCACCGCGATCGTCATCCACGCCCGGATCCTGTGCGCCTCGGCCTCGGGCCGCAGGCGCACGGTGTAGCCGACGATCAGCCCTTCCTTTTCCAGCTTGTCGATGCGGTTCTGCACGGTCGCGCGCGACACGCGCAGCGCCTGCGCCAGCGCGGTGACCGGCGTGCGCGCGTTGTCGCGCAGGAGGGAGAGCAGCTGTTGATCGGTAGCGTCCATGGGTTTGAAGGCCGTTCTGTCGATTTGCCAATGAAGCCTGGCATTTTGCGCGAAGCAAGGCGCAAATTGCACAACTTGCTGGCTATTAGTTAACACCAGCCTGCACCAGAATGCAATCGACTGAATTCTTTCCAGAACCCCAAAGAAAAGGAGCCGCCGTGATCCACACCCCCACGATCCTGCTTGTCGAGCCGACCTTCTACGACGTGTCGTACAGCATCAATCCGTGGATGGATCCCGCCGCCTGGGCGCGCGATCCGCGCGGCATGCACCGCAACGCCATGCAGTCCTTCGAAGCGCTGCGCGCGGCGCTGGGCCGGACCGGCCTCACGGTGGAAGTGGCCGCGGGCGCCCCCGGCCTGCCCGACATGGTTTTCCCGGCAAATGCCGCCGTGGTGCTCGACGGCCGCGCACTGCTGGCCCGCTTCCGTTACCCGCAGCGCCGCGGCGAAGAAGCGCCGTTCGCGCAAATCTTCGGCGCGCTGCGCGAGCGCGGCCTGCTCGATGAAGTGGCGCTGCTGCCCGAAGGCTGTTTCCAGGAGGGCGCTGGCGACTGCATCTGGGATGCTGGCCGTGGTCATTTCTGGGCCGGTTTCGGGCCGCGCTCGTCGCACGAGGCGGCCACCGCCGTGTCGGATTTCTTCGGCAAGGAAGTGGTGGCGCTGGAGCTGGCCACCGAGCAGAGCTACCACCTCGACGTGTGCTTCTGCCCGCTGTCCGGCGGCGAGATCCTCTATTACCCGCCGGCATTCAGCGAAGCGGCGCTGCGCGAACTGCGCGCACGGCTGCCGGCGCGCCTGCGCATCGAGGCCAGCGCCGACGACCTGAGCCACTTCAGCGTCAACGCCGTCAACCTGGACGACCAGGTGGTGATGACCCGCACCACGCCGCACCTGCGCACCGAACTGGGCCGGCGCGGCTATCAGTTGCACGAGGTCGACCTGACCCCATTCATGCTGTCCGGCGGCGGCGCCTATTGCATGACGCTGCGGCTCGACCGCAGCAGCGGGCCCGGCATCGCCGCGGCCGCGGCCTGATGCATCCGCCATCGCCAGCCAGGGAGACAATCATGAAAGAGACCGCCCGGTCGCTGTTCCTCGACGCCAACGACGTGGCCCGGCTGGTGGCCGCGCTCGGCGTGCAGCCCGCCATCGTGCAGATGGCAGAGCATGTCCGGCAGGACTTCCTGCGCTGGGATGCCTTTGACAAGTCCGCCCGCCTGGCCAGCCATTCCGCGCGCGGCGTGATCGAACTGATGCCGGTGAGCGACGGCATCCAGTACGCGTTCAAGTACGTCAACGGCCATCCGCGCAATGCGCAGCATGGCATGCCGACCGTGATGGCGTGCGGCCTGCTGGCCGAAGTCGAAACCGGCTTCCCGCTGATGCTGGCCGACCTGACGCTGGCCACCGCGCTGCGCACCGCCGCCACCTCGGCGCTGGCCGCGCAGGCGATGGCGCGGCCGGGCGCACGCACCATGGCGCTGATCGGCAATGGCGCGCAGGCCGAGTTCCAGGTGCTTGCGTTCCACGCCATGCTGGGCGTGCGCGAGATCGCGGCCTACGACATCGACCCCGCCGCCACGGCACGGCTGATGCGCAACCTTGCCGGCGTGCCGGGGCTGTTGATCCGTGCCGCGGAGTCAGTGCAGGCCGCGCTGGACGGCGCCGACATCGTGTCCACCGTGACCGCAGACAAGACCCGCGCCACCATCCTGACGCCGGCGCAGGTGCGCCCGGGCATGCACCTGAACGCGGTCGGCGGCGATTGCCCCGGCAAGACCGAGCTGCATGCCGACATCCTGCGCCGGGCGCGCATCGTGGTGGAGTACGAACCGCAGACGCGCATCGAAGGCGAGATCCAGCAGCTGCCCGCCGATGCGCCCGTGACCGAGCTGTGGCAGGTGCTGGCCGGCGCCGCGCCGGGCCGCGCCGCGGCCGACGAAGTGACGGTGTTCGATTCGGTGGGGTTTGCGCTGGAAGACTACGCCGCGCTGCGCTGGCTCTATGCCGCCGCGCATGCCCGGCGCGCGGGCAGGGCGGTGGAGCTGGTGGCGATGCCGCCGGATCCGCGCAATCTCTATGGCTGGATGATGGCGCGGGCCGAAGGCCGCGACGCCGGGCTGGAACCGCAGAGGCTGGCGTCGCTGGCCTGACCGTGACGCGCTCCGGGCCGGAGCGCCCGACTCAGCCGGCGCGCCCCATCATCAGCTGGGCGCGCAGGAAGCCTTTCACCTCTTCCAGCGACGGCGTCTTCAGGAACACCATGATGCCCCAGTGCTGCAGCGCGTCGGCCACGCCTTCATAGGCCTGGCGATTGGTGATGACCGCAAAGATCACGTGCTGGCTGGCAAAGAAATTCTGCAGTTTCTCGACGGTGGCCGACTCGGCGTCGTTGAGCTCGTCGACGTAGTACAGCACCACGCGCGGATGCGCGCTGACCGAGGTAATGACGGTGTCGAGCACATCGTCGACCACCACGCTCTTGAGCGGCAGCCCCCACTTGCCCAGCTGGCCGTGGATGCGCTGCGCTTCCTGGTGGTTGGGGTGGAATACCACCAGGTCGAGGCCATGGGGCGCCGCGGCTTCGGGCCCGATGCGCGTCGCCAGCAGGCGATGCACGGTTTCCTTGTGGATGCGCCGATGGCCGCCGTTGGTCTTCCAGGCGCCAAGCTCGCCACGCTCTACCATCTTCTGGACAGTGCCCAGCGAGACATTGAGAAGTTTTGCCGCTGTACGCGTACTGTAGTAAGGCTTTTCAGCCAGTGCCGGATCCAGTTTCATCCAATCACCCGTAGTCCTGAAGGCAGTCCGCGCCGGAAAGGCGCACGCGGTACCAAGGCACCTGCGCCGCGTATTGTCACTGCCAATGGTTGACTGACCCAGTGTCCTGGCCCGATCACCCGCCGGCCGGACGATTATTTATCGTCGATTTGACGCTTTTGTCATTTCCCGCAGACTGCCTGCAGTTGATTGCTTTGCATGCCCGGGTCCGGATTTGCCGGAAGCCCATAATATGCCGCAAAGGTCAGGTAATCAGTAAGAAAAAACTACAAATTCATCGAACTTTTGTTTTTCAACGCACACTGAAGACCGTGGCCGGCCGCGGAACTCGCTGTCAGTAACTGGAGACACCGTGCTGCCCGGGGTGGTTCCCCGCGCTACTGTCATCTTTGTTGCGTCGGCTGAATTCAGCCGACGCTCCAGACCACATCTGTCACGGCATGATGCATGCAGGATGCGGGACCGGCGCTACCGGTCTTGCAGGCCGTGCTTGCGCACCTTGTCGAACAGCGTGGTCTTGGCCACGCCAAGTGCCTCGCTGGCGCGGCTGAGATTGCCGTCATGCCTGCGCATGGCATCGGCGATCAGCGCGCGCTCGAACTGTTCGACCGCCTGCGCCAGCGGGAGCGCTTCCGGGGCGGCAGTGCCCTGGCCCGGGTTGCAGCCCAGCCCCAGGACGTGCCGCTCGGCCAGGTTGCGCAACTCGCGCACATTACCCGGCCAGGGGTAGGCAACCAGCGCCGCCAGCTCGGCCGCGCTGGCGGGCATGGCCTCTCGCTCGAAGCGCAGCGCCGCCTGCGCGACGAAATGCTCGAACAATGCCGGCACATCTTCGCGTCGCTCGCGCAGCGGCGGCAGCTCGAGCGTGATCACGTTCAGGCGGTAGTACAAATCGGCGCGGAACTGGCCGGCATCGGACAGCGCGCGCAGATCGGCCTTGGTCGCCGCCACCACGCGCGCGTTGACCGGCACCGGCTGGTTCGAGCCGAGCCGCTCCACCACGCGCTCCTGCAGCACGCGCAGCAGCTTGATCTGCAGCGGCATCGGCATGCTCTCGATCTCGTCGAGGAACAGCGTGCCGCCTTCTGCGTGCTCGATCTTGCCGATGCGGCGGCGCGCGGCGCCGGTGAACGAGCCCGCTTCATGGCCGAAGATCTCGCTTTCGAACAGCTGCTCGGGCAGGCCGCCGCAATTGATGGCGACGAAGTGGCGCGCATGGCGCTGGCTGGCCTCGTGCAGGCAGCGTGCCACCAGCTCCTTGCCGGTGCCGGTTTCGCCGTGAATCAGCACGTTGGCGTCGGTGCCGGCGAGGTCGGCGATCAGCCGGCGCAAGCGCTCGACCGCGGGCGAATGGCCGATCAGGCGGGTTTCGAGTTTTTCGCGTCCGGCCAGACGTTCGCGCAGTTCTGACACTTCCAGCGCGAGCCGGCGCTGCTCCAGCGCGCGGCGGGTGGCATCGACCAGCTGCTCGGGCGAGAACGGCTTCTCCAGGAAGTCGTAGGCGCCTTGCTTCATCGCCTGTACCGCCAGGCCCACGTCGCCGTGGCCGGTGATCATGATCACCGGCAGCGCGGGGTCGCGTTCGCGCAGCTGCGCCAGCAGCGCCATGCCGTCCATGCCGGGCAGGCGGATGTCGCTGACCACCACGCCGGCGTAGCCGGGGCCGGCCTCGCGCAGCGCCGCCTCGGCGCTGCCCACGCCGCGCGTGGCCAGCCCTTCCAGGCGCAGCGCCTGCTCGCAGCCCAGGCGCACGTCGGCATCGTCCTCGACGATCAGTACGGTCAGTTCAGCCGGCATGTCTGGGATCCTGTGCCCTCGTCTCGTGCGGCGCCAGCGGCAACGCCAGCGTGAAGGAGGCGCCGCCGTCGGGGTGGTTGGCGGCGGACAGGCTGCCGCCGTTCTCGTTGAGGATGCCGGCCGACAGGGTCAGGCCAAGCCCCAGCCCCTGCCCGGCGGGCTTGGTGGTGAAGAACGGCTCGAACAGCCGCGCAAAGGCTTCTTCGGACAGGCCTGCGCCGTTGTCGCGCACGGTCAGGTGGACCATGCCGCCGGCCACGCGCGCATGCAGCGCAATGCGCGGCGCGGGCCGGCCGATGACCGCATCGAGCGCGTTGCCGAGCAGGTTGACCAGCACCTGTTCGAGCCGGTTGGGGTCGCAGACCACGGCCAGCTCGGGGTCGATGTCGCGCTGCAGTTCGGGCTGCACGGCTTCCACGCGCGTCTGCAGCAGGAACAGCGCGTTGTCGACCGCCTCGCCCAGCCGGGCCTGGCGGCGGCCGTTGCCCGACTTGCGCGCGAACGACTTGAGCGCGCCGGTGATGCGGCCCATGCGCTCGACCAGCCCGATGATGGTGTCAAGGTTGGTGCGCACGGTGCCATAGTCGCCACGCTCGAGGAACTTGCCGGTGTTGCCGGAGAGCGTGCGCAGCGCCGCCAGGGGCTGGTTCAGCTCGTGCGCGATGCCGGTCGACATCTGGCCCACCGCGGCCAGCTTGCCGGCCTGCAGCAGGCCGTCCTGCGCCTGGCGCAGCACGGTTTCGGCGCGGATGCGCTCGGTCACCTCGGCCTGCAGCCGGTGGTTGGCGGCGGACAGGTCGGCGGTGCGCTCGGCCACCTTGCGCTCCAGTTCGCTGTTGGCCGCTTCCAGCGCGGCGCGCGCGGCCAGCCGCTCGTTGACGATGCGCCGGCGCACGTTCCAGGCCGAGCCCAGCAGCAGCACGAAGGCAGTCAGCACGCCCGCCAGCGCGGCGCTGTTGAGCGCCGCCACGCGCGCCTGCGAAGTATTGGTCAGCAGCGTCAGCTGCCAGTCGGTGCCGGGCAGGGCGGCGTGCTGCGCCAGCATCGGCGGCCCGCTGCGCAGGCGCACCAGCTCGTCGCTGCTGCCGCCGTTTCCGTTCGCAAGCTTGCGCACCGAGACCAGCGGCAGCTGCGGCAGCGGCGCGCGGTTGTACTGCAGGCTGCGCGACAGCCGCTGGCGCGCCTCGTCCGACAGCGGGCGCAGCGCGGCCAGCTTCCACGACGGGTCGGAGGCGAGGATCACCACGCCGTTCTCGTCGCTCAGCAGCATCTGGCTGTCGGCGCCCTGCCAGCGGTTTTCCAGCGGCTCCAGCCCGATCTTGACCACCGCCACGCCGGCCGGGTTGTCACGCTCGCCCAGCGGCGCCGACAGGTAGTAGCCTGATTCGCTGCGCGTCGTGCCGACCCCGTAGAAGCGGCCGAGCTGGCCTTCCATCGCGGCCTGGAAGTAGGGGCGGAAGCTGAGGTCCTCGCCCACGTAGCTGTCGGGGCGCTGCCAGTTGCTGGTGGCCAGCACCTTGCCGTGGGCGTCCAGCACATAGACCACCCTTGTGCCGGCGCGGGCATTGAGCGAGCTCAGGTATTCGTTGGCGCGGGCCACGCGCGCGGGGTCGTCCGGGCGCAGCAGCAGTCCGGAGATGCGCTCGTCCAGCGACAGCAGCCCGGGCACGTAGTCGTAGTGCGCCAGCTCGCTCTCCAGCGCCTGCGTGTACAGGCGCAGCTGCACCTGGCCGCGCTCGGCCTGGCGCGCCAGCGCGTTGTCGTAGCTGTAGCGGTAGCCGAGCGCGCCGGCCAGCCCGATCAGCACGGCCAGCGCCAGCAACGCCAGCAGCGGCGCGGCGCCGCGCAGGCCGTGGGGCAGGCGCGAGGGCGTGGAAGGCGTGGCGGCGGGCGCGCGCGGGGTATCGCCGGGAGGGTGGAGCGGGCCGGTCATCAGGAAGTCTGGTCAGGCAAGGGCGAAGCGGCCGCGCCAGCGGGACAGTGATCCATGGCAGTCTTTTCGGGGATCCGGGCGGCGCGGGTGCCTACTTTTACCACACCGGCACGAGCGTGCCCGTGTCATGGATGCAAAAAGGCCCGGTTGCCTTGTCGGCAACCGGGCCCTGGCACGCCTGGCAGGCTGTGTTACTTGCCGGCCATGGCCTGGACCGATGCCAGGCCGGTGGTGGTATCCGCGACGACGGGTTCATCCTCGTCAGACAGTACCGGCGCGCCGATGGCGCCTTCGCTTTTGGCGACGACGGCGGTGGCAATGGCATTGCCGAGCACATTGGTCACGGTGCGACCCATGTCGAGTACGTGGTCGATGCCCAGCACCAGCAGGATGCCGGCCTCCGGCAGGCCGAACATCGGCAGCACGGCGGCGACCACCACCAGCGAGGCGCGCGGCACGCCGGCGATGCCCTTGCTGGTGACAAGCAGGACCAGCAGCATGGTGATCTGCTGGCTCAGCGACAGTTCGATGCCATACACCTGGGCCACGAACAGCGCGGCGAACGAGGTGTACATGATCGAGCCGTCCAGGTTGAACGAGTAGCCCAGCGGCAGCACGAAGTTGGTGATGCGCTCCTTGACGCCGAAGCGGGTCAGCTGGTCGATCACCTTCGGGTAGGCCGATTCGCTGCTGGCGGTGGCGAAACCGATCATCAGCGGCGCGCGCATGCCCTTGAGCAGGCGGAACACGTCACGGCCCAGGAAGAAGTAGCCGCCGGCGATCAGCGCCACCCACAGCAGCGCCAGCGCCAGGTACAGGCTGCCCAGCAGCTTGGCGTAGACCACCAGCACGCCCAGGCCCTGCGCGGTGATCACCGCCGCGATCGCGCCGAACACGCCCACCGGCGCGAACGCCATCACGTAGTTGGTGACCTTCAGCATCACGTGGCCCAGGCCCTCGATGCCTTCCAGCACCGGCTTGCCCACGCCGTCCTTGACCGTGCCCAGCGCGAAGCCGAAGAACAGCGAGAACACCACGATCTGCAGGATCTCGTTGTGCGCCATCGCCTCGACGAAGCTCTTGGGGAACATGTGCGCGATGAAGTCGCGCAGGTTCAGCGCGCCGGTCTTCAGGTTCGAGGCAGCGTCCGCCGCCGGCAGCGCGAGGTTCATGCCGTGGCCGGGCTGCAGCACGTTGGCCATCACCAGCCCGAGCAGCAGCGAGGTGACCGAGGCGGCGATGAACCACATCATCGCCTTCATGCCGATGCGGCCGACGGCGCGGCCGTCGCCCATGCTGGCGATGCCGGCCACCAGCGTGGCGAACACCAGCGGGCCGATGATCATCTTGATCATCCGCAGGAACACATCAGTCAGGATGGACAGGTGGTCCGCAATCGATTTGGCGGTGGCGGCGTCCGGCGACATGTTGTGCGCGGCGGTGCCGACCAGCACGCCTAGCAGCATCGCAATGAAGATCAGGGTGGGCAGTCGATTCAGTTTCATCGTGGATCAGGCCTGTGCGTCCGGTCCCCGCGAACAGGGGCGGACGTCGGTATGTCGGAATGGCGAGCGGCTTTGGAGGGCGCCGCGCGGGCCATGCGGATTTTTTTTCAGCGCGGCAACAGGTGCCAGCGAGTCGCCCGGGCGGCGAGAGGGGGGATGGGCAAGGCGGGGTCAGTCATGTGTTTCCTCCTTTGTTTTTTGGCGGGGCCGGCGCGTTGGGAAACGTGCCGGCCGACCTGTCTGGGCGCTGTTAGCGGCGGCCTATATTGCACGCGGCGTGCCAGGCGAAGGGGCTCGCTCCGGCTATGCAAACCGTTGAATTAAAAGGAGAAAATGAAGTGATGCCGGCGCACTATTCGGGGATCCGGACGGGTGGTGGGGAGTGGCGTTCGGGAATCCGAATGGCGGTGTAGGTGTAAACCCGGGGATTTTGAGGGGGCTGGAGAAGCTGGAGGGGGAGAATTGCCGCCGGTTTGCTCCCCTCTCCCGCTTGCGGGAGAGGGGTCGGGGGTGAGGGCAGGAGTGTCCACGGCTGACGCCCGTGGGCTAGAACCGAAGGCCTTGCTTGATGTGGTGCCTGGCTAGACCACCCCTCACCCCAACCCTCTCCCCTGAGGGGAGAGGGAGAACACCTTGCTTAGGCTAGTTCGGGCGGCTTGGGTGCACCTTGCCTACGCTGGTTCGGGCGGCTCGGGCGTATCTTGTTTTGGCCAATTCGTGTGTTTGGTGCTGCCGTTACCCACCCAGCAGCCTGTAGCACAACCGCGCCGCCACCCGCGCCCCACACCCATCCCGGTCGTACAGCGGATTGAATTCCGCGATATCCGCCACGCGCAGCTTGCCGCTGTCGCGCAGCCGCGTGGCGATGGCTTCCACCACCGGCAACGGCACGCCGTAGGCGGCCGGTGCCGAGACGCCGGGCATCACTGCGGCGGGCAGCACGTCGAGGTCGATCGTCAGGTAGACATGGTCGGCTTCCGCGACCCATTCATCCAGCGCCGCCAGCCGTGCGTCAAGGTGGCGCTCCTGCAGGTCCACATCCTCGACATAGCGCACCCCAAGCGTGCTGGCGCGCCCGAACAGCGCGGCCGTATTGCCGAGCCGGCTTACGCCCAGGCAAGCGTAGTCGAAGCGCAGGCCGCGCCGCTGGCAGTCGATGGCGATCTGGTCGAAGGGTGTGCCCGAGCTGGCGGGCCGGCTGCCGCGCAGGTCGAAGTGCGCGTCAAGGTTGACCACCAGCACGCGGCCGCGGTCGCCGTGCGCATCCAGGTGCGTGCGCAGGCCTTGCCACGTGCCCCAGGCCACCTCGTGGCCGCCACCGATCACCAGCGGCCAGGCGCCTACCGCCAGTTCGGCGGCGACGGCCTGGCCCAGCCGCTGCTGCGCGTCTTCCAGCGCATCGCCGTCGCAATGGATATCGCCGCCGTCGATCAGGCGGCCGATGCCGTGCGCCGGCACGCCCGCCAGCGCGCGGCGGATCTCGCGCGGGCCGCCGGCGGCGCCGGGGCGGCCCTGGTTGCGCAGCACGCCGGCATCGCAGCAGAAGCCCAGCAGCACCGGCACGCCGGGTGTGCGCGGCGTGGCCGGGCCGCCGACGATGTCGAACAGGCGGCGGGTATCGCCGGCCTCGCCGGCATCGCGCCGGCCGCGCCAGACCGTGTCGCTGGCCTGCGCGAGTTCTGCCAGGTCGCTCATTTCAGCCGGCGTCCCAGGGTTTCGGGCACCATCGCCAGGCCGATCAGCGAGACCAGGCCGCAGCCGATCACGTACAGCGCCGGCGCGTTGGCGTCGCCGGTGATCTGGATCAGGCGGGTGGAGAAATACTGCGCAAAGCCGCCGAAGATCGCGATCGCCACGCAATAGGCGATGGACAGGCCTGTGGCGCGCAGGCGCTGCGGCAGCACCTCGCTGACCAGCACCATCGACGCCGGCGCGGTCATCGACATCGGCACCGACAGGCAGCCCACCACCAGCAGCAGGCGCGCCAGCGACGGCTCGGCATTGATCAGCACGAACGCCGGGTAGATCATCACCAGCAGCGCCACGCGCGACCACAGCACCACGGTCTTGCGGCCGATGCGGTCGGCAAGCCAGCCGGCGAACGGCGACAGCGCCACCTGCACCAGCGCGGCGATGCACGCGGCCCAGATGCTCAGCGACAGCGGCATCTTCAGCACGCTCACGGCGTAGTTGCTGATGTAGTAGACGACGATGTAGGTCGACGAGGCCAGGCCGATCATCAGCAGGATGCTGGCAAGCACCTCGCGTGCGTGCGCACGCAGCAGCGGCCACTGCGCGGCGTGCTCGCCGTGGCGCGCGGGCGCGGCGGTCTCTTCCAGACGGCGGCGGATCAGCAGGCCGACGGGGATCACCAGGATGCCGATCAGGAAGGCCAGGCGCCAGCCCCATGCTTCCAGGTCGGCCGGCGCGAGCACATTGCTCAGCACCAGGCCGGTGATCGCGCCCAGCAGCGCCGCCAGGCCCTGGCTGAACGGCTGCCACGCGGTATAGAAGCCGCGCGTGCGGTCATCGGCGTATTCGAGCAGCAGCGCGGTGGAAGCGCCCATCTCGCCGCCGATGGCGAAGCCCTGCACCAGCCGCGCGATCACCACCATGATCGGCGCGAGGATGCCGATCTGCGCGTACGGCGGCGTGACCACGAAGATCAGCGAGCTCAGGCCCATCAGCCACAGCGTCAGCGCCACCGCCGGCTTGCGGCCGGCGCGGTCGGCGTACATGCCGATCAGCAGGCCGCCGAGCGGACGCATCAGGAAGCCGACGCCAAAGGTGGCGAACGACATCAGCAGCTGGCCGGTGGGGTTGTCGACGGGGAAGTAGAGCCGGCCGATCAGCGTGGCAAAGAAGCTGTAGACCACGAAATCGTAGAACTCGAGGCCATTGCCGATGGTGATGGCGGCAATGGCGCGCGTGCGCGACAGGGCTGGGGTGTGGGCGCCGGCCTGGGCGCCGGCTACACCATCGTAGGCGGGCGCAGTGATATCGGATGGCATGCGGTTGTCTCCTGTAGGAATGCGTTGGCTTGCTCCCCTCTCCCACGCCAGTGGGAGAGGGGAGCAAACACAGGGTTCTTGAACGCTGGTCAGCCGCCCAGCATCGGCAGGTCCAGGCCCTGCTCGCGGGCGCAGTCGACGGCGATCTGGTAGCCGGCGTCGGCATGGCGCATCACGCCGGTGGCGGGGTCGTTGTGCAGCACGCGGGCGATGCGCGCGGCGGCTTCATCGGTGCCATCGCACACGATCACCACGCCGGAATGCTGCGAAAAGCCCATGCCCACGCCGCCGCCATGGTGCAGCGAAACCCAGGTCGCGCCGCTGGCGGTGTTCAGCAGTGCGTTCAGCAGCGGCCAGTCGGACACGGCGTCCGAACCGTCCTGCATGGCCTCGGTCTCGCGGTTGGGGCTGGCGACCGAACCCGAGTCCAGGTGGTCGCGGCCGATCACGACCGGCGCCGACAGCTCACCGCTGCGGACCATCTCGTTGAACGCCAGGCCCAGCTTGGCGCGCAGGCCCAGGCCGACCCAGCAGATCCGCGCCGGCAGGCCCTGGAAGCTGATGCGCTCGCGCGCCATGTCGAGCCAGCGGTGCAGGTGCTCGTCATCGGGGATCAGTTCCTTGACCTTGGCGTCGGTCTTGTAGATGTCCTGCGGATCGCCCGACAGCGCGGCCCAGCGGAACGGGCCAATGCCGCGGCAGAACAGCGGGCGGATATAGGCGGGCACGAAGCCGGGGAAATCAAAGGCGTTGGCCACACCTTCTTCCTTGGCCATCTGGCGGATGTTGTTGCCGTAGTCGAAGGTCGGCACGCCCAGCTTCTGGAAGTCCAGCATGGCTTGCACGTGCGCGGCCATCGATGCCTTGGCGGCCTTCACCACCACGGCGGGTTCGCGCTGCGCGCGCTCGCGGTACTCGTCCCAGGTCCAGCCCGCCGGCAGGTAGCCATTGAGCGGGTCGTGCGCGCTGGTCTGGTCGGTGACCATGTCGGGGCGCACGCCGCGGCGCACCAGCTCGGGCAGCACTTCGGCGGCGTTGGCGCACAGCGCGATCGAGATGGCCTTGCCTTGCGAGGTGTAGCGGTCGATGCGGGCCAGCGCGTCGTCCAGGTCGGTGGCCTGCTCGTCGACATAGCGGGTCTTCAGGCGGAAATCGATGCGGCTCTGCTGGCATTCGATGTTGAGCGAGCAGGCGCCGGCCAGCGTCGCGGCCAGCGGCTGCGCGCCGCCCATGCCGCCCAGGCCCGCGGTCAGCACCCAGCGGCCCTTCAGGTTGCCGTTGTAATGCTGGCGCCCGGCTTCGACGAAGGTTTCATACGTGCCCTGCACGATGCCCTGGCTGCCGATGTAGATCCAGCTGCCGGCGGTCATCTGGCCGTACATGGCCAGGCCCTTGGCGTCGAGTTCGTTGAAGTGTTCCCAGTTGGCCCAGTGGGGGACCAGGTTGGAGTTGGCGATCAGCACGCGCGGGGCGTCGCGGTGGGTCTGGAACACGCCGACCGGCTTGCCGGACTGGACCAGCAGGGTCTGGTCGTCTTCCAGGCGCGTCAGGGCTTCGACGATGCGGTCATAGCATTCCCAGTTGCGGGCGGCGCGCCCGATGCCGCCGTAGACCACCAGTTCCTTCGGATTCTCCGCGACCTCGGGGTCGAGGTTGTTCATCAGCATGCGCAGCGGGGCTTCGGTCAGCCAGCTCTTGGCGGTGAGCTTGGTGCCGCGGGCGGCGCGGATTTCGGTGTCGCGGAAGCGGGTGGTGGTCATGGGACGGGCTCCTTCGGTGTCTCTTTGCTTTGCCTTGGGGGTGTCGCTTTTTGGGCGACGCATAGGCATGTATAATCTTGTATATACAGGTAAGGATGTATCGGGGTTATCCCGTAGTTTTGACATCGTTTATTGTGGCTGTGGAGTTGCGGTCGCTTCCCGGGAGCCTAAGCTCGCATATATGGTCGGCGTAGCTGGTAAGGCACTTTTTGTCCGCGCGACAAAAAGGATGGGTGGCTGGACGGCGATTTGGCCTTCTTTACTTCGTGGGGGCTCTGGCCCTCACCCCCGGCCCCTCTCCCGCAGGCGGGAGAGGGGAGCAAACAAGCGGGCAAGGGAAAGGCTTGCGGATTCACCGGCGATAGCGCCAAGCGAGCAGCGACGCGTTCTGTGCCCGAGTTCATGACCTAAGATACTGCCCGCGCGCAGCGCAGCCGTAGGCGTTCCTACGTTGCCGCTGGTAGCAGGGGCCACCCACAGCTCTGGGCTCGTTCAACCACCGCGCCAATCCCTGCCACCGTGGCGCACCACGGCGGCAGGCAGTCCTGCCATGCAACGAAGCAAAGCCCCGTACAAAAGCCTCGGCACACTACGATAAGAGTGGCCGCCCGCAGGGCCGTAAACGCGCTTTCTGGTGACTCTTTGTCGCTCGGACAAAGAGTTGCCCGCCCTTTAGGGCGGAACAGGGCATATCAAATATCCGCCAGATGCCAAGCCGCGGCGAAAAAAATCATGAGGTAAACCGCCCCTCAAGCCGATGCAACGACCCCGGATGCACCAGCCTGACAGACGTCACGACCCTTCCTGCAGACCATGTCCGCCTCCGGATCAGCAAACACGGCTCGCCCTTGTCGATGTCCAGCAATGCGCATTCCTCGGGATGCGCCAGCACGGCTTCCACAACGTGCTCCCCTTCCGTCAGCGGCGCGACGCGCGTCAGGTATTGGTAGGGCGTTTCCCGCGAAAAATCCTGCTCAAGATAATCGGGCGCAACCAACGCATTGACATAACGATCCTCCAGCTGAATCGCCACATCATCTTCGTAATGAACAATCACGGAGTGGAACACCCGCTGTTCCAGCGGCACATCCAGCGCAACCGCCTGCGCCGCGCCGGCGCGTTCCTCCTGCACGCTGACCACGCGCGCATGATGCCGATGTCCCCGCGCAGCAATATCATCCGCAATATTGTTGACCGCATACAGCGCCGTCCGCAGCTTGGGCTCGGCCACAAACGTCCCCACCCCCTGCAGCCGCACCAGCATCCCCTCCGCGGTCAACTCCCGCAGCGCCCGATGCACGGTCATGCGGCTGACGCCCAGCGCTTCCACCAGTTCTGCCTCGGAGGGCACCCGATGGTGGGGCGGCCAGCTGCCGTCAGCAATCCTGCTGCTGATGTGTTGCTTGACGCGCGCATAGAGCGGCGCGGGCGTGGATGCGAGCGGCAACGGTTTCCCCCGGGTGGCGACAGCCGCCGAATGTATCACGCCCCCTGGTGTTGTTCGACGCCGCGCGGCCCGCACGCTTGCAGGAATGCATCGAGAGGAGTCGGCCGCCCGATCGCATAGCCCTGCGCATAGTCGACGCCGATCGCGCGCAGCGCGTCGAGCGTGCGTTCGTCCTCTACCCATTCCGCCACGGTCTTCACGCCAAGCCGGTGGCCGATATCGTTGATCGAGCTGACGATCTCGCGGTCCACGGCGTTGTCCGCCAGCTGGCGGATAAAGCTGCCGTCGATCTTCAGGAAATCGACCGGAAACTGCTTCAGGTACGCAAACGACGAAAGCCCCGAGCCGAAGTCGTCGAGCGACACGGTGCAGCCCGCGCGCCGCATGTCTGTCACCAGCAGGTTGGCCGCCGCCATGTTGTTGATCAGCGCCGTCTCGGTGATCTCCAGCCGGATCCGGCTGGCGGGCAGCGCGCTGGCATCCAGCTCGGCATGCAGGAAGGGCAGCAGGAACGGCTCGCCCAGCGAGTTGGCCGACAGGTTGATCGACACCGACAACCCCGGCACCGCACGCAGCCGCTCGCCGTAGCCGTGCAGCACATTGTGGATGACCCAGCGGTCGACGTGGCCCATCAGGTCGTAGCGTTCGGCGGCGGGAATGAAGGCGCCGGGCAGGATCATTTCCCCGTTCTCGTCGACCATGCGCACCAGGATTTCGATGTGGCGATGTTCACCACTTCCCTTGCCGGCGGGCTGCAGAGCGCGGATTTCCTGCGCGAACAGGCGGAAGCGGTTGGCTTCCAGCGCCGAGTGGATGCCCGCGGCGACTTCCAGTTCGCGATGGTGGCGGCGCGCGTCGCTCTCGTCGCGCCGGTAGACCGAAACCCGGCTGCGGCCGGCGGCCTTGGCGGCGTAGCAGGCGACGTCGGCGCGGCTCATCAGTTCGCTGACGGGCGGCACGTCACGGTCGATCGCGGCGATGCCGATGCTGGCGCCCACGTCATAGACCCGGCCTTCCCATGGGAAGCGGCGACCGCGGATGGCATCGATCACACCCTCGCAGACCTGCTCGGCCTGGTCCACGGTGCAGTCCTTGAGCAGCAGCGCGAACTCGTCGCCGCCGAGCCGCGCCAGCAGGTCGTCGGGGCGCACATGGTTGCGGATCAGGTAGCCGAGCTCGCGCAGCAGCACGTCGCCGGCGCCGTGGCCGGCGGTGTCGTTGACGATCTTGAAGCGGTCCAGGTCGATGAAGCACAGCGCGGCGCGGTGGCCATGCAGCCGCGCGGCGTCGCAGGCCTCGCGCAGGCGCTTTTCGAACCAGGTGCGGTTGGGCAGGCCGGTGAGTGCGTCATGCATGGCCGAGCGCGCCAGCTCGCGCTGCAGCGCGCGCGCGGTGGTGATGTCCTGGAACACCAGCACCGCCCCCAGCACCTCGCCGGCGGCGGTCAGCACCGGCGCGGCGGAGTCCTGCACGTCGTGGCGTTCGCCGGTCAGGCTCTGCAGCACCGCGCCGTCCTGCAGGTAGGCAGGCGTCAGCGTGCGCAGGCAGGATTCGACCGGGCTGGGGATCGGATCGCCGGTGGCTTCGTCGACGATGCGGAAGACCCGCTCCAGCGGCAAGCCGCTGGCGCTGCCCATGGTCCAGCCGGTCAATTGCTCGGCGATCGGGTTCATGAAGGTGACGTGCATGCTGGCGTCGGTACAGATCACCGCGTCGCCGATCGAGCGCAGCGTGATATGCAGGCGCTCCTTCTCTTCGAACAGTGCCTCGGTCAGGCGGCGCTGCTCGGTGATGTCCCAGTTGGTGCCGACCAGCGCATGCGCCATGCCGTCGGCGCCGCGCGTGACCATGGCCATGGCGCGCACATGGCGCACCGCGCCGTCGGGGCGCCGGACACGGTATTCAGTGTCGAACGGCGCGGCGCCGCGGATGGCCTGGCGCATCTCGGCACTGACGCGGCCGACGTCATCCGGATGCAGCATGGCGATCCACTGCCCGGCCTGCGGCGCGCCCTGTGCGGGCTCGGTGCCGTGCAGCGCATGCATGCGCGCATCCCAGGTGATGACGGTGCTGGCGAAGTCCCATTCCCAGATGCCGACACCGCCGGCCTCCACCGCCAGCTGGATGCGGCGCGACAGCCGTTCCAGCTCTTCCTGCGCCAGCTTGCGCGCATGGATGTCTTCGACCTGGGCGATAAAGTGCTGCGGCGCGCCGGTGCGCTCGTCGCGCGCCAGCGAGACCGCCAGCAGCGCCCAGCGGTACTGGCCGTCCTTGTGGCGGTAGCGCTTCTCCATGCGGTAGGACTCGATCTTGCCGTCCACCAGCATCGCCGCCTGGCGCAGGTCGTCGGTCAGGTCGTCGGGGTGGGTCAGCTGCTGGAAGGTGATGGCGCGCAATTCCTCGGCGCTGTAGCCCAGCAGCTCGGTCATGGCGCGGTTGACGGTCTCCCAGCGGCCGTCCATGCCGACCAGCGCCATGCCGATCGCCGAATGCTCCATGGCCTGCCGGAAGCGCTGCTCGCTGCTGCGCAGGCTGGCGCGGCCATGGCGGTTCTGTTCGGTCAGATAGGCGATGCAGACTGGAAACACCATGATCACCGCGGCCGACAGCGGCACCGCTTCATGGTGGTGCCCGGCCAGCATCAGCGCCTGCAGCGACAGTGTCGCCACCAGCGTCAGCAGCGCGGTGGCGAACGGGTTGCCGGCAAGCGCCACCAGCACCAGCGGCAGCGACATCGCGGCAAACGGGTCATTGCCCTGCCATTGCGCGAGCGCGCCGATCGCCAGGCACAGCGCCAGCAGGCCGGCCTGTGGCACCAGTACTGGCCGCGCGAAGGCGGCGCGCACGCGCCCGGGCGTCATCGACAGCATCATCGGCAGCAGCAGCGCCATGCCCAGCGCGCTGGCCTGCCACCAGGTCCACCACACCGACGCAAAGGCAGTGCCGTGCAGGCTCGCGATGGCCGCGGCACCCGCGCTGGCGCCCAGCGCCGGCGCGACGATGCCGGCAACCGCCAGCATCACCGCGAACGACGCCAGCGGCCCGTGGCGGAGCAGCCCGGCGTGCCGGTCGAGCAGCCGCAGCAGGCCGGTGGCGCACAGGATCTCGGCCAGGTTGGCGCCGGCCAGCATCAGCGCGCTGGCGGTGCTGTCGCCGGCGGCATGGTTGGCCAGCAGGTTCGCGCCCAGCATGCCGGCCAGCAGCCACGGCGCCTCGCGACGCGGGCGATGCAGCAGCAGCCCCAGCGCGAAGGCGTTGGGCAGCCATACCGCGGCCACGTTGCCCGGCAGCCGCGCCAGCCACAGGCCCGCCGCCGCCAGGGCGAAATAGCCGGCACCGGCCAGCAGCAGCGGCTGCCAGCGGCGCTGCGCGGCGGAATAGACAGTGGCGGCCTGGTGGCTCGGCGGGGCCGTATCTGGCGTCATGGACGGGTGCGGTGCAAAGGACGGTGCGAATCGGTCGGGCCCGGGCGGCAGGTCTGGCGCGCCTTGCCGGGGCAGTATCGGCCCGGCAAGGCGCGCGGACGGACTGCCGCCCAGCGTAGCGGCAACTGTAACGGGGATGGGCACCTGAGCAAAAGCCGGACAGCAGGCTGCCGTGGGCGTTGTTGCCACTGGTGTTCGCGCCGGTTTTTTGGTAGGCGGCGGGCCGGGACGGGAGTGGGGCGAAGGCCGGCGATGACCTCGCGGGTAATCGCGGCGCTCCGCCGCGGCATCCATCATGCAGCCATGGCCTGCCAGCCGGGCCGACCGGAACCCCAACCAGCACACAGGAGAACACCATGTCAGCTGCCGTCGAGTCTTCCCAGTCCACCGCTTCCACCATGCCCGCCGATCCCGCCACGCTCGCCGACCGCTACCTCGCCGCCTGGAACGAAACCGATCCCGCGCGCCGCCGCGAACTGATCGCGCTGGCGTGGACCGAATCGGCCAGCTATGTCGATCCGCTGATGCGCGGCGACGGCCATGCAGGCATCGACGCCATGATCGCGGCGGTCCAAGGCAAGTTTCCTGGTTTCCGCTTCACCCGCGTCAGCCCCGTCGACGCGCATGGCGGGCACCTGCGCTTCAGCTGGGAGCTGGGGCCCGCGGGCGAGCCCGCGCTGGTGGTCGGCACCGATTTCGCCACCGTTGCCGCCGACGGCCGGCTGGCGCGCATGACGGGCTTTATCGACCGGGCCCCCGCCGGGCTGGCCTGAGCGCGGCGGGCGTCCCAGGCGCGCCTGTGTGGCCTGGCCCACCGACAGCCCCCCCTCCGCTGGACGCATCCTGCTGCATCCGGTGCGGCGGACAGGGGAGCGAAGATGGCGCGTGTTCTGCGAGTGGCGGCGTGGGGGCTGGCCGTCGTGGCCGCCGTCGTGGCGGTGTTGGCGTATGCCGCGGTCTGGGTCGGCGAGCGCAAGGCGTCGCGGATCGTGGCGGTGCAGGTCGCGCCGCTGCCCCTGCGCGACGACCCAGCCGCCATCGCCCACGGCAAGTACCTCTATGAATCGCGCGGCTGCATGGAGTGCCACGGCGCCGGCGCCGGCGGCAAGCAGGTGTTCGACGATCCCAACGGCCTGCGCGTGCGCGCGCCCGACCTGACCCGCGCCAATCCCGCCATCGCCGCGTACCGCGCCGAGGACTGGGTACGCAGCGTTCGCCATGGCGTGGCGCCGTCGGGCCGGCCGCTGCTGATCATGCCGAGCGAGGACTACAACCGCCTCAGCGACGAAGACCTCAGTGCGCTGGTGGCCTACCTGCGCAACCTGCCGCCAGGCATGGGCGCGCCCGCCGAAGTCAGCCTGCCATGGATGGTGCGGGCGCTGTACGGCGTGGGCATGGTGCGGGACGCGGCTTCCAAGATCGACCACAGCCTGCCGGTGCAGCCGGCGCAGGCGCCGGCGCCCACGGCGCAGTATGGCGGCTATGTCGCCAATGCCTGCCTGGGCTGCCATGGCCACGACTTCAGCGGCGGCAAGATTCCCGGCGCGCCGCCCGACTGGCCGCCGGCCGCCGACCTGCGCCCGGTCTCGGGCGGCGCCATGTCGCGCTATGGCCAGGCCGGGGCGTTCATCGAGATGATGCGCAGCGGCAAGCGGCCCGACGGCTCGCAGATCAGCAGCGTGATGCCGTTCGACTCGTTCGGGCGCATGAACGATACCGAGCTGACGGCGCTGTACCTCTTCCTCGCGGATATGCCGCGGCGCTGACGGCGCGCTGTCACTGCACCCCGCGCCTCATTGCCTTGCCAGCCGGCGTCCCGCGGCGATGCCCGGCAGCTCCACCCAGCGGTGCAGCAGCAACGCCAGGCCTAGCGCCAGCCCCGCGTCGATGGCAAAGCGCAGCAGCTGCAGGCCGGTCTGGTCCGGCGTCAGCTCGGGCATCAGCCGCTTGACGCCTTCGATCACCGTGGGATGCACCAGGTAGAGCGCGTACGACAGCTCGCCCAGCCACACCAGCGCGCGCGGCACGCGCAGCATGCCCGTATGCTCGGCCGCGACCGCGCCCGCCAGCAGCAGCGCCGCGGGCACGCCGCGGCCGGCCAGGCTGAAGTCCGGGCCGACTAGCGGCAGCGACAGCGCGAACGCCGCGCAGCCGGTGGCCAGCATCGCCAGCGCGACCGGCGGCGTCAGCAGGTGGCGCCAGCGCGCATAGGCCCAGGCCAGCAGGCAGCCGAGCAGGAATTCCAGCACCAGCGGGTTGCTCGCCATCGCCAGCCACGGCGACGCGAACGCGTAGCCCTGTGCAGGATCGGCGACCAGCGTGCCGAAGCGCCACCACGGCAGCACCAGCGTCGAGAGCGCGAACAGTGCCAGCACCACCCACAGCGCGCGCCGTCCGGCCAGCAGCAGCCCGAGCGCGAACGCGGCATAGAACGCGATCTCATAGTTGAGCGACCAGCCCACGTACAGCGCCGGATAGCCGTAATAGGGCGCATGCGCGGTGGTGGTGGGCAGGAACGCCAGCGACGCGGCGAACAGCGCCGGCGTCACCGGGTTGAGCAGCAGTGCGTGCAGCACCGACATGGCCCAGTACGGCGGCGCCAGCCGGAACGCGCGGCGGACCAGGAAGCTGAGCGGCCGCTCCGGGCGCGGCCGCGCCAGCACAGCGACCCAGGCAATGATGAAGCCGCTGATGACGAAGAACACATCGACGCCGACATGGCCGCGCTTGATCACGTTGGCGGTCAGCCAGTCCAGCACGGGTGCGTCGGCGCCGCCCAGCGCGAGGCCGGAGTGGTAGACGACCACGAAGGCCGCGGCCAGGCCGCGCAGTGCCTGGATGCTGTCGAGCCGGGCAATGGCAGGGGAGATGCGGGAGGTGGCGGGAGCGTCGGCGGCGCGGGAACTAGAAGCGGGCCGCGCGGCGCGTGGCGGGGCTGGCGTACCCGTCACCGGATGGTGGCGTTCTGGAATAGTCGGCGGCACTGTTTCAGCGGCAGGAATCCGCAAGCGATGAATCCATGAGGGACAACGGCCGTATGCACAAAGTTCGTGCAAAAACCCTCGTAGTGCGCGTAGGCGCATCATTCGCCCCAATGCGGGTCGCAATGCCTCCGGCAAGGTGACCGGAATTGCACTATCCTCACTTGTCCCATGCGCCATGCTGCGCGCACGGGCAGTGCCCCCGCATCCTCACGCGTTCGCCATGCGCCGCCCTTGCCGGCGCGGACGGCGCGCGGGCCCGGGCACACGCCATGACCAGTGGGCAACGTACCCAAGGAGTGTCCCCCATGACCACCCTCAACATCAACGTCAACGGCAAGACCCGCACGGTCGACGTGGATCCGTCCACGCCGCTGCTGTGGGCGCTGCGTGACAACCTCGACATGACCGGCACCAAGTTCGGCTGCGGCATGGCCGCGTGCGGTGCCTGCACCGTGCATATCAACGGCCAGGCCACGCGCAGCTGCGTGACGCCGGTTTCCGCAGCGGCGGGCGCCAGCATCACCACCATCGAAGGCGTGGACACCGACAAGGTCGGCCGCGCCGTGCTCGACGCGTGGGTCAGGCACGATGTCGCCCAATGCGGCTACTGCCAGAACGGCCAGGTGATGAGCGCGATCGGCCTGCTGCGCAGCAAGCCGCGCCCCACCGACGCCGACATCGACCAGGCCATGGCCGGCAACCTGTGCCGCTGCGGCACGTACCAGCGCATCCGCGCGGCGATCAAGGACGCCGCGCGCGCGCTGGCCTGAACGGGAGGAACCGATCATGCGAATCCGAGGCATTGAAGCACTGGCCGGCGGCCACGGTGGCCAGGGCGTCCAGGGCGACAACTGCGGCACGGCGCAAGGCGGCATCGCCACGCTGAGCCGTCGCGGTTTCCTGAAACTCACCGGCCTGGCCGGCGGCGGGCTGGCGCTGGGCGTGGCGCCGCTGGCGCAGGCACAGGAGGCGGGCAAGCCCAAGGCGCCGCCGTCGGCGCCGCAGGCTTTCCTGATCATCGCGCCGGACAATACCGTCACGGTGGCGGTGAACCGGCTGGAATTCGGCCAGGGCGTGCATACCGCGCTGCCGATGGCGCTGGCGGAAGAACTGGACGCCGACTGGCGCAACGTGCGCGCGACGCTGGCCCCCGCGGGCGACGCGTACAAGGATCCCGCCTTCGGCATGCAGATGACCGGCGGCTCCACCGCGCTGAATCACTCGTTCCAGCAGTACCGCGAGCTGGGCGCGCGCGCCCGCGCCATGCTGGTGACCGCGGCCGCGCAGAAGTGGAAGGTCGACCCGGCCGGCATCAAGGTCGAGCAGGGCGTGCTCACCTCAGGCAGCCACCGCGCCACCTTCGGCGAACTGGCGCAGGCGGCGATGGAGCTGCCCGTGCCGCAGCAGGTCACGCTGAAGGACCCGGCGCAGTTCCGCATCGTCGGCAAGCCCACGCAGCGGCTGGACGCGCGCGGCAAGCTGGCGGCGACCACGCCGTTCGGCATCGACACGAAGCTCGACAAGATGGTGGTGGCCGTGGTCGCACGCCCGCCGCGCTTCGGCGGCAAGGTGAAGTCGTTCAACGCCGACAAGGCGCGCGCGGTGCAGGGCGTGCATGGCGTGATGCAGGTGCTCGTGGACCGCGGCGGCACCGGCGTGGCGGTGGTCGGCAGCGGCTACTGGCCCGCCAAGATGGGCCGCGACGCGCTGGACATCCAGTGGGAAGACGCGGGCTCCAAAGTGTCGTCGCAGGCGTTGTTCGACGGGTATGCGAAGCTGGCCGCGCAGCCGGGTACGGTGGCGCGCGCTGGCGAAGGCGATATCAATGCGGCCATCAACGGTGCCGCGCGCAAGATCGATGCGGAATTCCGCTTCCCGTACCTCGCGCACGCTCCGATGGAGCCGCTCAACTGCACGCTGCAGCCCGAGGTGTCCGGCGGCAAGCTGCAGGCGGTCAAGGTGTGGGTGGGGTCGCAGTTCCAGACCGTCGACCAGGCCGCGATCGCGCGCACGCTGGCCCTGTCGCCCGACAAGGTCGTGCTCAACACCATGATGGCCGGCGGCGGCTTCGGCCGGCGCGCGGTGCCGACCTCCGACTACCTTGTCGAAGCGGCCAATGTGCTCAAGGCCTGGGTGGCAGCCGGACATGCCGAGCCGCTCAAGGTGGTGTGGAGCCGCGAAGACGATATCCGCGGCGGCTACTACCGTCCGCTGCACCTGCACCGCGCGCGCATCGGCTTCGATGCGCAGGAAAAGGTGGTGGGCTGGCAGCACACCGTGGTCGGGCAATCGATCCTGAAGGGCACGCCGTTCGAACCGTTCATGGTCAAGAACGGCGTCGACGCGACCATGACCGAGGGCATCGTCGAGAACGATTACGACCTGCCGCTGCAGATGTCGGTGCATCACCCGCAGGTGGACGTGCCGGTGCTGTGGTGGCGCTCGGTCGGCAACACGCATACCGCCTTCGTCAAGGAAACGCTGGCCGACGAAATGGCCGCGGCCGCGAAGCAGGACCCGGTGGCGTTCCGGCTGGCGCGCCTCGACGAAAAGAAACACGCGCGCCATCGCGCCGCGCTCCAGCTGGCGGTGGACAAGTCCGGCTACGGCAAGCGCAAGCTGCCCAAGGGGCACGCGTGGGGCGTGGCGGTCCACGAGTCGTTCAACAGCGTGGTGGCCTATGTGGTCGACGTGTCGCTGGTGAAGGGCGAGCCGCGCGTGCACCGCGTGACCGCCGGCGTGCATGCCAACCGCGTGGTCAACCCGCTGTCGGCCGAAGCCCAGATCCAGGGCGGCTGCGTGTTCGGGCTGGCGATGACGAAGCCGGGGTTTGCCATCGAGATCGAGAACGGCGCCGTGAAGAACAGCAACTTCACCGACTTCCCGCCGCCCCGTATCACCGATGCGCCGGTGGTGGACGTGTTCTTCGTGCCATCGCAGGACAACCCCACGGGCCTGGGCGAGCCGGGCGTGCCGCCGATCGCGCCGGCGGTGGCGAATGCGCTGTTCCGGCTGACCGGGAAGCGGCAGCGGCAGCTGCCGTTCGTGCTGGCCTGACGCAGGCGTGCCGCGGCGCCCCTGCACCGGGCGCCGCGCCCGCGCATCCCCCGAATGCGGCTGGCGGGTGCGCTTGTTGTCATCGCACCAGTGTTTGCGCCAGGGTGGCTGCACCCTATTGCGTTTGCGCGCCGGCCCGCGTAGAACGTGGAGACACTGCGCCCGCCCGGCCGCCGCCCGGCAGCACCGGGCCGGCGCGCCGGACGTTCGAGGTGTGGCCATGGAGACCCAGGAAAGTACCCTAACCCTTGCGCTGATGACGGAGCCCGCGCGGGCCCGCGTGTGCCGCGCGCTGCTCGACGCGGGCGAGAACGGGCTGCCCGCGGCCGACCTGGCCCACATCGCGCAGGTCAGCCTGGCGCGCGCCGGCCACCTGTTCCAGGAGCTGGTGCAGGCCGACGTGCTGGCGCTGTCGATCCAGGAACGCAAGGTCTGCTACGTGCTCAAGGCGCGGCGCGCGGTGACCGAGGCGCTTGGCCACATCGACGCTAGCGGCCTGGCCGACTGAGTGCATCCGGCGCCGCGCGCGGACGGAAATGCCAGCGATTGATGCCGGCAGTCCATGCGGCCGCTATTTCTGTACCTGCCTGCGCGCGCGCTCGCGCGCCGCCTGCATGTCCTGCATGAGCCGGTACGCCGCGTAGTACTTGAAGATGTTGCGCACGTAGGTGGTGGTCTCGATGCCGATCTTCTCCGCCACCACGATCTCGACATTGTTGAACCACTTGTCCGGATTCAGCCCGCGCCCCGCTGCTTCCTTGCGCATCTTCGCGATATTGCCCGGCCCGGCGTTATAGCTGGCAAAAGCGAACAGCGGCCGGTCCGTTTCCGAGAAATGCGCGTCCGGGAAGTACTTCGTCATCAGCCGGTCCATGTACTTGGCGCCGGCGTGGACATTGGCCTCTGCCATCCGGATGTTGCCGACATTCAGTTCCTTGCCCGTGGCCGGCATGATCTGCATGATGCCGACCGCGCCGACATGGCTGCGCGCCTCCTGGTTCAGCTGTGACTCCTGGAAACCCTGCGCGGCCAGCATCAGCGGGTCGAAGCCATAGTCCTTGCCATACTTCTCGAAGAAGGCGATGGTCTGCTGGAAACGCTTGTACTCGGCATCGTCGGTGTTGTTCTTGATCTGCTTGACGCGCTGCATGGTCTGCTTGAGCAGGTACTCCGCCACGCCCTGCTTCTTGACGTAGTTGACGTAGAAGTCATCGATCGCTTGCCGCAGCTGCGGGCTGTTCTTGCGGAAGGCCCAGCCGACAAAGCCGCCTTCGCGCACGGCCAGGTCCTCGCGCACCTTGATGTTCGGCAGGATCTGCGCCCACGTCGCGGCCTTCCAGTCATCGACCACCACGATCTGCAGCACGCCCGCGTTGAGCATCTCGAGCACGTCTTCGTCTTCGAGCGCGTCGGGCAGCATGACCAGCTTCATCGGCGCCTTGCCGGCGTGGCGCAGGCTGTCGTTCAGCACGGTCAGGCTTTCGAAATAGCTGCTGGCGCGCCGGACGTGCACGGTTTTTCCGGCGAGGTCGTCGAGGCGCTGCAACGCCGGCGCCTTCGGCCCGGTGACCACCAGCTCGCGCACCGGCTTGCGGTCGCGCGGCGCGGCGAAATCGACCTGCTTCAGCCGGTTCTCGGTCTCGGTCAGGTTGCCGGCGGCGATGTCACCGAGCCCCGCCATCAGGTCAGGCAGCAGGCGATCGCGCGTGGTCGGAATGATGATGACGGTCAGCGGGCGCTTGCCGAGCTGGTCGGCGTATTTCTTGTTCAGGTAGCGCTCGAAGCCACGCACCAGCTCCGCGGTCAGCCCGCGCTCGCGCCCCTTGTCGCTGAAGTAAAGCGTGCGGCTGTATGGCACCAGCACGCGGATGACGCGGCTCTTGAGCATCACGTCGAAGTCGCCGGTACGGGGCTTGTTGGCAAGGCTCAGGCCACGTGGCTGGGCGGGTGCCGCCTCGCTCGGCGCAGCGGTCGCGGCAGGGGCCGCCGCAGCGGGCGGCGGATTTTGCGAAGGGTTTGTTTGCTGCGCTACGGCAGAGGGTCCACACAGGCTGCACGTGCCCACCAGGCCAGACAGAAAGAGGCCTGCCAACCAACGGGAAGGGTGGACAGCGGACATGGCGGGGAATGCAAGCCGCGCAAGCAAGCGCGCGGTTTGCCCATAAGGAGTCTAGGCGCGATACGGCGGCTTGCAAGCGGGAAGCCGTGCGCAGGCTGCGGGAAGCGCAGGTTTGCGCAGTTGGGGGGGGAACGCGTTTGAGACAGGGGAAGAAGATGGCCGGCTTGCGCCGGCCATCTCTCATTTGCAGCTTGCGCGATTACGCTATTGCTTCGGGGCTGCCATTTCCTGGCGGGCCGCGGCGTCCGCGGCCTTGTTCTCGACCTTGCGCTCCTGCTTGGCCTCGCCGACTTCTTCCTTGTACTCGCCCTTGGCGGCCTTCTTCTTCGCCTTGTATTCGTCGGAGGCGCGCTTGCGTGCCTCGCGGCGCTCGACCAGCGGGTCCTTGGGCGGTTCGATCTGGGTCATGCCGGGCGGCACGCCTTGCGCGCCGGCCGGGGGTGCCGCGGGCGCGGCCGTGGTCTGGGCGAAAACGGTGGCACAGCTGAGGCCTGCCAGGCCGGCGGCAATCGCGCCGACAATCTTGGGAAGGCGAGCGGGCTGTTTCGGATCCATGGAAAACCTCCAGAGTTGTTGTCGGACGCGCCGGCAGTGGAGGGGCCCGGCGCGGCTGGGACCGCGCATCGCCACGGTGGCGGCGATGCAGCGGTAGCCCTCAGTCTAGGCAGCGGGCTCACATTGCGCTGTCGGTCGAGCGCTGATGCGGTGCCGGCATTACTCTTACACGGCGGCATTGAGGTATGGCCGCAACAAACTCCGGTTAAGGGCGCCACCGTCACTCCAACCCCATCGCGCACCGCATCGCGCGGCCTCCGGCGCGGATTTCAGCGAGGCGGCGACAACGCCACGCCGGTAGCGCGGCGATCCCTTCACAGCATGCCGTAGCGCGGCGCAGGCAAGGGCTGCCGCCAGCGGCGAGCGGTCATATCACCCCTTCCGCGCGCAACGCCTGCATCTCCTGCCGGGTCAGGCCGAACCTGGCGTAGATCTCTTCGTTGTGCTCGCCGACTGAAGGCCCGGTTCGGGGCGCGCCGGGCTCGTACCCGGAAAAGCGCGGCACGTGGCATGGCGCGGGAACCGAGCCCAGGTCCGGATCGGGCAGGCGCACGATCGCCTCGCGCGCGCGGAAGTGCGGGTCCTCCAGGATGTCCTCGATGGTGAAGATCTTGCTGAACGGGATCTGCTGCGCTTCCAGCGCCGCCGCGACGGCGCGGTAGTCATGTGCCGCGAACCAGGCGCCGATCGCGTCATCCAGCGTGTCGAGGTGCCGCACGCGCGCCGGGTTGGTGGCGTAGCGCGCATCGTCCGCCAGTTCCGGCTGGCCGATCGCCACGCACAGGCGCCGGAAGATCGGGTTGGACGACGCCACCATCGACACCCATTGGCCGTCGGCGGTCGCATACATGTTGGACGGCGCCGTGTACGTGGCCAGGTTGCCCGCGCGCTGGCGCACCTGGCCGAGCTGTTCGTATTCCACCGCGAGCGGCTCCAGCAGGCGGAACAGCGCCTCGGTGGCGGACAGGTCGATATCCCGCCCGGGCGCTGCGGGATCGCGCCGGCGCTCGGCCGCGGCGGTGGCGATGGCGAACGCGCCGAACAGGCCGGCCACCACGTCGCCGGCGGGATAGTTCATGTGCAGCGGCGGACCGCCCGGCTCACCGGCGAGGTTGGTGAAGCCGCTCATGGCTTCGAACACGCGCGCGAAGCCGGCGCGCGACGCATACGGGCCGGTCTGGCCGAAGCCGGTCAGGCGCAGGATGATCAGGCGCGGGTTCGCTTCGCGCAAGGTCCCGGCGTCGAGGCCCCAGCGGTCGAGTGTGCCGGTGCGGAAGTTCTCGACCAGCACATCGAATTCGGGCAGCAGCCGGAGGAACAGCGCGCGCCCCTGTGGCTGCCGCACGTCGAGCGAGATGCCGCGCTTGCCGCGGTTGGCCACCTTCCAGTAGAGCGGCAGGCCGTCCTTGACCGGTGCCAGGCCGCGCAGCGGATCGCTGCCATCGGGCAACTCAAGCTTGACCACGTCGGCGCCCATGTCGGCGCACAGCGTGCTGGCGAGCGGCGCGGCCAGCACCGTGGCCATGTCGAGGATGCGCAGTCCGGCGAGCGGGCCGTCGGTCTTGCCGTTGCCGTTCACAAACGAGGTCTGGTTCATGCTTCCACCTTGATGTCGCGCGCCTTGATCAACGCTGCCCAGCGCGTTGCCTCGGCCACCAGCAGCTGGTCGAATTGCCTGGCGTCGAGCGGGAGGATTTCCGCATCCAGCGCCGCCAGCCGGTTGCGAACGTCGGCGGTGCCCATCGCCGCCTGCAGCGCGGCGCCGAGGTAGTCGACGATGGCGGGCGCCGTGCGTGCGTGGACGGCCAGGCCATACCAGGATTGCACCAGCGCGTCGGCATAACCCGCCTCGGCGATGGTCGGGACCTCCGGCAGCGAACGCGTGCGCCGCGCGGCGTTGACGGCGAGCGGCCGCACGCGTTTCGACTGGATCAGCGGCAGCACCAGGTTCTGCGACACCAGCGCGAACTGCAGTTGCCCGCGTCCCAGGTCCAGCACGGAAGGCGGCTGGCCCTTGTAGCCGACGTTGGTCACGCGCACGCCGGTGGCTTCGAAGAACAGCTCCTGCGCCAGGTGCAGCGAGCTGCCGGCGCCCGGCACCGGCACGTTGACGGCGCCCGGCCGCGCCTTGGCCCACGCCGCGAACTCCTTCAGCGTCTTCACGGGCACATCGTTGTGCACCACGAACACCGACGGCACCGCGGCCACCGCGCCAATGGCGCGGAAGTTCTGCACGCGGATGCCGGAGTCGGGATAGAGCGTCTGCGCCACCGCCAGCACCGGCGTGACGCCGAGCATCGTGTAGCCGTCCGCCGGTGCGCGGCTGGCGAATTCGATGCCGATGCGGCCATCGGCACCGGGCTTGTTCTCCACGACCACACGCTGCGGCAGGTCGAGCGACATGCGGTCGAGCGCGGCGCGCAGGGTGACGTCGACCACGCCGCCCGCCGGGTAGGGCACCACCGCGCGCAGCGGCCGCTCGGGGAAGTTGCCCGGGCCGGTGCCGGCGCGGGCCAGCGCCGGCAACAGGCCGGGCGCGGCCATCATCAGGGCGGTGTGGAACGCAGTCCTTCCGAATGCTCGGCGATCCATGCTGTCTCCTTCGTTCTTGTATCGGTGTTGGTGCCTGCCGGTCAATCCGGCAGGTAAGGGCGCAGGCAGTCGAGCGACTGGCGCGTCTGCCGCACCAGCCGGTCCATGATCTGCGCCACGGGCTCGACTTCCTGCACCCAGGCAACGCTCTGGCCGGCCGCCTCGTACATCAGCGGGGCGATCTCGTGTTCTTCCACCGCCGCCAGCAGCCGGCCGGTCAGGGCCTGCTGGTAGGGCATGTCGAGCGGCGCCGGGGCGTCGGCTGCCGCCCATGCGTCGGAGAAGGCGCTGCGCACCACGCGGCAGGGCTTGCCGCTGTGCGCACGCGTGATCACCGTGTCTTCGCTGCCGGCTGCCAGCAGCCGTTCGGTCAGCGCGGCCGGCAGCCGATGCTCGGCGCTGCCCAGCCACACGGTGCCGAGCCACGCGCCCTGCGCCCCCATCGCCAGCGCCGCGGCGATCTGGCTGCCTTCGCCGATGCCGCCGGCGGCCAGCACGGGGCGTCCCTCGGCGGCCGCGATGATCTGCGGCACCAGCGTGAAGGTGCCGATCGTGCCAGTATGCCCGCCGGCGTCGTAGCCCTGGGCGACCAGCACATCGACGCCGGCCGCGATGGCCTTGCGCGCATGCTTGACCGCGCCGACCAGCGCCATGGTGGTCTTGCCGGCGCGGCGCACCCTGGCGATGGTGTCCGCCGGCGTGCCGACACCGGCGGCGAATACCTCCACCTCGCTCTCCGCCACGGCGGCGACCTGTTCCTCGAACAAGGCCTGCGAGCGCACGTACTGCGAGAAGAAGTTGCCCGCGGTGGCTGGCGGCACGGCGAAGCGCTCGAACAGGCCGTCGACGAAGCGGCGATGTCCTTCAGGAATTGCAGCGCTGACATCTTCCGGGGTGGAGACGCCCGGCAGCGTGGTGGGCAGCAGCAGGTCCACGCCAACCGGCACGTCCGGGCACAGCGCGCGCAGGTCGCGCAGCTTTTGCGCCAGTTCGTTGGGGCCATCGCGTGCCGCGGCATACACGCCGAGCCCGCCGGCATTGGAAATGGCCGCGGCGACTTCGATGCTGTGCGCCAGCCCGAACACCGGGTAGCGGATGCCCAGCCGGCGGCACAGCGCGTTGGCCAGGCTCTGGTCAGTAGTGCTTGCCATCATTGTGCTCCGAACAGGTCCGGCTCGAAATCGAGGCAGGGGTGTTGCGGCATTGCCGAGGCGGTCTTCATCACGTGCCGGCCGATCAGGTTCTTGTGGACCTCGCTGGTGCCTTCGCCGATCTGGTTCATCTTGGCGTCACGCAGGAAGCGCTCGATCGGATACGCATTCAGGTAGCCGTTGCCGCCCAGCAGCTGCGCGCAGTCCACTACCACGCGCATGCACAGGTCGGTGCTGTGCATCTTGGCGATCGAGGCGTGGATCGAAGTCTCAGGGTCCTTGCGGTCGTAGCGCTGCGCCGAGCTGTAGACCAGGCAGCGGGCGGCTTCGATGCGCGCGGCCATGTCGGCCAGCATCCACTGGATGCCCTGGTGCTCGCCCACCGCCTTGCCCGATACCTGCCGGTGCCCGGCGTATTGCGCGGCAATCTGCAGCGCTCCGGTCATCCGCCCCAGCGCGATCGCGGCATGGCCGATGCGTGCGCGCACCAGTGTGTCCTGCGCCAGCGCCATGCCCTGTCCCTCTTCGCCCAGGCGATGCGAGACCGGCACGAACACATCGTCGAGCCGGACTTCGGCGATCGGCACGCCATGCCAGCCGAGCTTGGGAATGATCGGCGATACGCTCAGTCCTTCGGCATCGCGCGGCACCAGGAACGCCGTCAGTCCCTTGCTGCCGCCGGGACCGTCGGCCAGCGAAGCCACCACGACAAACATGTCTGCCACGCTGGCGCGGGTGATGAATTTCTTTACGCCGGCGAGCCGATAGCCGCCGGGGTGCCGGCTGGCGACGGTGCGCAGCCGCGCGAGGTCCGATCCCGCACCGGGCTCGGTCAGCGCGAAGGCTGACTGCTTGCTGCCGCTGGCCAGCAGCGGCACCGTCTGTGCGCAAAGCTCCGCGGAACCGCCGGCAACGATCGGGCGCGACGACAGGTCGGTGCCGGTGACGAGCGATGCCGCCGTGCTGCACGTCCGCGCAATCTCTTCGATGATCCTGACGCGCAGCAGCATCGAGGCGTCGGTGCCGCCGAGCGCGGCGGGAAACGCCGTGGCGATGACGCCGCTTTCCGCCAGTGCGCGGAAGGTGTCCCAGGCGAATTCGTCGTTGCGGTTCACCGCATTGGCCCTGGGGCCGATGTGGTCCCGGACCAGTGCCTGGACACGGGCCAGCATGTCGTTCTCCGCCGCATCGAGCGGCGCCAGCGGATGGTGTTCGGCGGACAGGGGCATGAGGCGAAATCTCCTTGGTGGTGGTGTGCGATTGCCTCTAACGATAGAGAGGCGGTATCCTCGGATCAATGCCGGTATGGGAAAGCAGATATCTCTACAGGAGATAACAGGAGAGGCTATGCAAACGGATGCGGGACATGACCTGACGCTCAAGGCGTTGACCACGTTCGTCGCGGTGGCGCGCACGGGCAGCGTTTCGGGCGCCGCGGCGCAGCTCGGCCTGGCACAGTCGGCGATCAGCCGGCAGGTCGCCGAGCTGGAGAAGATGTTCGGCGGCCCGCTGTTCTACCGCACCGGCCGCGGCGTGCGGCCGACCACGCTGGCCGCGCAGGTGCTGGCCGATGCCGAGCCGCTGCTGGACGGCGCCAGGCAGCTGGTCGAGTCGGCGCGCGGCCGTGCCGGCAATGTCAGCGGCATGGTCACGCTGGGCCTGGTGCCGGCGGTGGCGCCGCTGCTGTCGAGCCGGCTCTACGCCGCCGTGCAGGAGCGGCTGCCCGCGGTGAAGCTGCGCATCGTGGAAGGCTACAGCGGCGAGATCGAGACGCGGCTGACCCAGGGCAGCATCGATCTCGCCGTCCTGAACCGCTATCGTGCCGAAGGCCGGAACAGCTACCGCCGCCTGCTCGATACGCCGCTGATGCTGGTCGGCCGGCGCGAGGCCGTGCAGGCCCACTGGCGCGCCGCGGGCGGCAGGCCGGCTTCGTTGCTGCTGCGGCAGATCGGCGGCGTGCCGCTGGTGCTGCCGGTGCCGCCCAACGCCATCCGCAACCTGCTGGAAGAGGCTGCCGCCGCGCACCGCATCGCCCTCAACGTGTGCATGGAGGCAAGCTCATCAGTGGTCATCAAGCGCATCCTGTCCGACCATGCCGCGTTTTCCGTGTTGCCGTACCACGCGGTGGCGGCCGAGCTGGAGAGCGGGGAGTATGACGCCGTGCCATTGGCGGACCGCGCCATGCGGCAGAGCGTGGTGCTGGCGACGAGCAGCCAGCGTCCCTTCACCGCCGCGGTGCGGCAGGTGGCGCAGATGATTCCCAAGCTTGCCGAGGCGCTGATCGGCGAAGGGAAGTGGCGGCGGTGACGGAGATGTCTGGCGCGGGACGCGGCGTGCCGCTGTGAGAGCTGGGACATCGTCACAAGCCGGTTACATGAGGCTGGGTAGGGATCCAGCCGATGCATGTCTTCGCTGCCATGCCCGCCTTGGCGCATTTACGTCTTGTTGAGCCCCATGCAAGCCTCGACAGACCGGATGGCTAGGTTGGGGGCCCCGCAGCAGCCGGCGCGTCCAGGCTTCGCTCCAGCAGCGTCAGATCGTCGCGCAGCAACTGCAGGATAGCCGCCGGCCCGGGCTTGTCCAGCGCGCGGCTGGCCGGCAGTTCGACCGAGCGCAGCGCCATGTCCGCAATCTGGCCCGCTACCTCATCCACGGAAGCCTGTCCGGCGGGATTGAACCACCACGCCGTCCAGTTGCACATGCCGATGATCGAGAATGCGGCGATCTTGGCGTCCACCACGCGAAAGCTCCCATGGTCGATGCCGAACTCGATCGCCTGCCGGAACTGTTCGAGCACCGCGCGGCGCGCCTGTTCGGCCATCTTGCGCTGCTTGAGCGGCAGGTTGTTCTCGTTGCGTTCGACCACGCGGAACTGCAGCGGGTGCGTCAGGATCAGCGTGGCGTGGCGCAGCACCAGGTGGCGCAGGATGCCGGCAGGCGTGCGCATGGCCTCGGGGATGGCCTCGGTGGCCAGTTGCGCGGCGGTGCGCGTGACCGCCGTAGTCAACTCCTCGAGGATGGCTTCCTTGCTCTTGAAGTAGTAGTAGAGCGCCGGACGGCTCAGCCCCACTGCGTCCGCGATGTCGTTGAGTCCGGTGCCATCGAAGCCGCGCTCGATGAAGAGGCGCGTCGCGACCTCCAGGATCGAGTCCCGCAGCGCGTCGCTCTTGCTCTGTGCCTTTGCCATGTAACCGCCATTCAGTTTTTCGACGCGAGCGTCGAGAAGCCATCACGATAAACAAAATGGCGCGGACCCGCCACCCCGGCGCACCGGGGCCTTGCCTGGCAACTTCCCTGTTAGTGCATTGAAAGGCGCCTGCAAACGGCTTCGGCGCTCTCGTAAAAAAATTTACGCACACGTCGAAAAATGGACTATTCTGTAAAAAACGGAGTGAATCGATGAATAGTTCCCAGACGCCCCCCAACGAATCGCCCGCCGCTCGCGGGCCGATTGCAGGTTTCCTGAACACCGACTGGAACCCGCGCGATGTGCCGCCGGGCACGGTGACCCGCAACGTCGTGCTGCGCACGGAGGATGGTGCGGCCACCGGCGGTTCGCTCTATGCCGCAGGCCGGCCCGATACGGTGGTCTGCATCATGCATCCGCGCGAGTTCATGGCCTGCCACTACCTGATTCCCGACATCGTGGAAGCCGGTTACGCGGCGTGGTCGCAGTCGCCGCGCTCGGTCGGCAACGACCTGCGCCTGGAGCACGAGTTCGCGCTCTATGACGTCGCGGCAGGCGTGCGTTTCCTGCGTGAAGCAGGCTTCCGCAACATCGTGCTGCTCGGCAACTCGGGCGGCAGCGGGTTGTATGCCCTGTACGTCCAGCAATCGAATGCCGCGCCCGAAGCGCGCATCGGCCGGACGCCCGGCGGCCGTGCCACCCATCTCGCCTCGGCATTGCTGCCCGCCGTGGATGGCGTGGTCTTCGTCGCGCCGCATCCGGGACAAGGCATGCTGCTGCAGTCCTGCATCGACCCGTCCGTGACAGACGAGCGCGACCCGCTTTCCGTCGATCCGGCGCTCGATGCGTTCTCCGCCGCCAATGGCTTTGCGCCGGCCCCGCGGTCGTCCGCGTATCACGCCCACTTCGTCACGAAGTACCGCGCCGCGCAGGCGATGCGGGTACAGCGCCTTGACCACCTGGCCCGGACGATGATTGCCGAGCGCATGGACGCCCGCGCCGAAGTGAAGCGCAACCTCGGCACGGTCAGCGATGCCGTGCGCCGGCGCGCGGCCCACACACAGCTCTTTCCCGTCTGGCGCACCGATGCCGACCTGCGCTGCTTCGACCTGTCGCTCGATCCGTCGGACCGCAAGTACGGCTCGCTCTGGGGCGCGGACCCGTTCATATCCAACTATGGCTCGGTCGGCTTCGCTCGCGTGTGCTCGCCCGAGAGCTGGTTGTCGACATGGTCGGGTCTGTCGTCGAACGCGGCGCTGTCCCGCACGGGCCCGGCCATTCACCAGCCCACGCTGCTGATCGAGTACACGGCCGACCAGGCCTGTTTCCCCAGTGTCATCGCGGACATCTTCCAGAGCATCGGCAGCGTCGACAAGCACCACCACCGCGTTCGCGGCGACCACCACGGCCGCGCGCTGGCCAAGGGCGAGGAACCCGGCCGCTATGCGACGGGCCGTCTGCTGCAGACGTGGCTACGCGAGAGCTTCCCGCAATAACTTCCTGCAATAACTTCCTGCAATAACTTCCCGCAATAACGCACCAGACACACACCAAGCCCATTCCGATCCGGAGACGTAACGATGCATGCAAGAACCGCCCCACCCGATGCCGCCGCGCCGCTGCGCCTGCGCGGCGTCGACCATACCGCCCGCCCCACCTGGCGCCTGAAGGAGACCGTCACGTTCTATCGCGACATCCTGGGGCTGCCGTTGATCCACACGATTTCGGCGCGCGGCTGGGGTCCTTCGACGCACCCCGATTTCCTGCACTTCTTCTTTGACAGCGGCAGGGGCAGCACCATTGCGTTCTTCTACTACCTCGGCAGTGACGAGCCCGGCGCGTTGGCGGGTCGCGGCACCCGTCCGCCGCTCCCGGACGACCATGTGTTCGACGCCACCCACACGGCCTGGCTGGTCGATACGCAGGAAGAAATGCTGGCATGGAAGACGCGGCTGGAGGAGCGGGGCGTGGTGGTGTCCGCGGAAACCGCGCACGAGGTGATCGAGTCGATCTACTTCCGCGACCCCAACGGCTATTTCATCGAGATCACGCGCAAGCTGCGGCCGCTGGCAGCGCTCGATGCACGCGATGCCGATGCGACGCTGGCCGCCGCCATCGAACTGGAGGACGAAGCCCGCACCCGGCATGCGCGCGTGACGAGGATCGACGCCATCTGGAGGCGCAAGGCAGAGATCCTCGGCCGCCGCCTGGACCTGGACCAGGAGTGTCACGCATGAGCCCGACCACCCTACGTATGTTTGTGCTGAACGTTCCCGAGTTCGCGGTCCTGACAGAAGCCGCGCGCCGGCTGCCGGCGTGCCGGCTCAGCGATCTCGGCGACTATACGGTGATCGCTTCGGATGAACCGCTCGAATTCGGGCGCCGCGCCCTGGGCCTGAAGCCCGCGGTCTGGTACGGGCTGTTCACCGGCGGGCTTGACGGCAAGATCGAACGTTTCGACCGCGATATCGTGCGCATCGTGCCGCGCGATCCGGCGATGGCGTGAGTGCCGGAGGAGGCCATCATGACCGGTATTCATTTTCCGATTGAAGGCGTGGTGTACTGCCCGCCCGCCGACGCCGCCCGGTATTTCGAAAGCGGCGCATGGGTCGACGACACGCTCGGCGGCGCACTGCGCAAGACCGCCCGTCGCACGCCGGACCACCCGGCCTTCATCAGCGATGAGCGCTCGATCACCTTTGCCGAACTGGACGCGCGCAGCGAGCGTCTTGGCGCCGCACTGCATCAGCTTGGCCTCAGGCCTGGTGATCGCGCCATCTTCCAGATGGGAACCACGATCGACACCGTCGTCGCGTTGATGGGCTGCTACAAGGCCGGCATAGTTCCCGTGTGCGCGGTGCCCCAGTACCGCGAGGTCGAGATCGGCCAGCTTTCCACCCAGTCCACGCCGCGAGCCTATTTTGTGCAGGCCGATTTCAGTGCCTTCGACCTGACCGGCTTTGCCCGCGGCATGGCCTGCCGTCACCCGTCGATCCAACACCTGATCGTTGCGCGTGGCGGCGGTTCCGCCGCACAGGGTTCGCTTGCCGAGCATGGCATGGACGCACTGATCGACACGATCTCCTACGAGCAGGCCGTGAAAGTACTGGCGGGGGTCCCGATCGGCAGCGAGGACGTGCTCAGCTTCCAGTTGTCCGGCGGCACGACCGGCGTACCGAAGATCATTCCGCGCTTCCACGCCGAGTACATCGGCCATGCGCTGGCCTGCATGCGCCTGCTCGGTCAGACCGCGAAAAGCCGTCTGATCTGGTCGCTGCCGCTGCTGCACAATGCCGGCCAGCTCTATGTGCTGGTACCGGTCGTGGCGGGCGGCATGACCTCGGTGCTGATGCCGCGCGTCGATATCCAGCGCATGCTCGATCTGATCGAACAACACCGCGTCACGCATGGTATGTCGATCGGGCCGGTGGCGCCGCAGATGATTGCGTACCAGGACATTGCGCGGCATGATCTTTCGTCGCTGGAGCTGTTCGGCACGATGACGCGTGCCGACGCGCTCGAAGCGCATCTCGGTGTGCCGTGCTTCAACCTCTTCGGGACGACCGAAGGATTACTGCTCGGTGCCGGCGCGCGGTTTTCCGCCGCGATACGGCATCGCACCCAGGGCTTCTCCGGTTGCCCGGATGACGATCTCCGCCTGCTGGTGCCGGGCACGGACGAGGCGGCACTGCCGGGAACGCCCGGCGAGTTGTGCTTCCGCGGTCCATCCAGCCTTCGCGGCTACTACAAGGCGCCGGAAGACACCGCCCAGTCACTGACTGCGGATGGTTTCGTGCGCTCCGGCGACCTCATGACCGAGCACGTGATCGACGGCTACCGCTGCTTTGCGTTTGAAGGCCGCCTGCGCGACAACGTGAACCGTGGCGGCGAGAAGATCGGCTCGGAAGAAGTGGAGGCGTATGTCAGCCGGCATCCTGCGGTCGCGGACGCCAAGCTTGTAGCGATGCCGGACCCGTTGTACGGAGAGAAAGGCTGCATCTACGTGATCCTGCGCGCTGGCCATGCCGCGCCGGACGTGGCGGGATTGGCTGCGTTCCTGGTGGAACAGGGACTGGCAAAGTTCAAATGCCCGGAGCGTATCGAAGTGGTCGCGGAGTTCCCGGTGACCCGCGTCGGCAAGGTCGACAAGGCCGCACTGCGGGCCATGATCGCGCGCCAGCTCGCGGCGGAAGCCGCTGGCGGAGCCGGCGAAACGGGGAGGAAATCGGCATGACACCTGCACCGAAGCCGTACTGCGAAACGAGCGCGCACGCCAACCCATCCAACCAAGGCTGACCAGCATGAACAGTCGTACCTACCGTATCGGGCAGATCGTGCCCAGCTCCAACACGACGATGGAGACCGAGATTCCCGCCATGCTGCGCGCGCGGGAGCAGGTCTGGCCGGAGCGCTTCACGTTCCACGCGAGCCGCATGCGCATGCATCGCGTCGTCCGCGAAGAGCTGGAAGCGATGAACCGCGAAGGTCTGCGCTGCGCCGCCGAACTGGCCGACGCGCGCGTGGACGTGATGAGCACGGCGTGCCTGGTCGCCATCATGGCGATGGGGCCGGGCTACCACCGCCAGGTTGAGCAGGACTTGCTGCGCGTGGCGCGCGCGAACCACTGCGATGCGCCGGTGATGACGTCGGCCGGCGCGCTGGTGGTGGGCCTGAAGTCGATGGGCGCGCGCCGTATTGCGCTGATGGCGCCGTACATGAAGCCACTGACCGAGGCCGTGGTCCGGTACATCGAGCATGAAGGCATTGAAGTCCTGGATGCCTTGTCCTTCGAGATCCCGGACAACCTCGAAGTCGGGCGCCGCGATCCCATGCAGTTGCTGCAGGACGTCAGGCGCCTCAACACCGCCAATGCCGATGTCGTGGTGCTGTCGGCCTGCGTGCAGATGCCGTCGCTGCCGGCCATCCAGGCAGCGCAAGATGCCATCGGCCTTCCCGTCACGTCCACCGCTGCCTGCACGGTGCGCCAGATGCTGGAGCACCTGGACCTGGCTCCCGTCGTCCCCAATGCCGGTGCGGCCCTGGCGCCGGCAAGCAAGTAGGAGGCTTACCATGAATGTCGTCGTCATCGGAGGCGGGCCCGCCGGCCTGTACTTCTCGCTGCTGCTCAAGCAGCGGCATCCTGAAGACCATATCGTTGTGCATGAGCGCAACGAAGCAGGCGCCACCTACGGCTGGGGTGTCGTGTTCTCCGACATCGCGCTGTCGTTCCTGCAGGACGCAGATCCGGCGTTCTTCAGGAAGTTCACCGCCCATCACCAGCGTTGCGACCATATGGAAGTGATCCACCGCGGCGTGGCGGTGCCGCTGCGCGGCAACCATTTCTCGCGCACCTCGCGTATCGACCTGCTGCGCGTGCTGCAAGATGCATGCACCGCGGCCGGCGTCGAGATCCGCTATGGCAGCCGCGTGAATGATCCGGCGGAATTGCCTGACGCCGACCTGGTCGTGGCGGCCGACGGCATCAACAGCGAGGTGCGTACGCGGCTGGCCGAGCATTTCCAGCCGAGCTTCGACGTGCGCCGCAACAAGTTCGCGTGGTATGGCACGCATCAGCTTTTCCATCCGGTTTCGCTGATCTTCCGCGAGACCGAGTTCGGAGTGTTCATCGCTCACTCGTACCAATACAGCGATGCGTTGTCGACGTTCCTGGTGGAGGTGGATCCGGACACATGGCATCGCGCCGGACTGGATACCGCGACCGAGGATGAGAGCCGTGCGTTCTGCGAGAGGGTGTTTGCCGAAGACCTCGGCGGGCATTCGCTGCTCGGCAATCGCTCGAACTGGTTCCAGGCCAGCGTGGTGCAAAACGAGCACTGGTCGCACGGCAAGGTCGTGCTGCTCGGCGATGCCTTGCGCAGCGTGCATTTTTCTCTGGGCTCAGGAACCCGCATGGCCATGCAGGATGCCGTAGCGCTGTGCGATGCAGTCTGCGCGCATCGAGACGACGTGCCGGCTGCTTTCCAGGCATTCGAAGACTCGCGCCGGGATGCATCGGCGAAGTTCCAGGATGCGGCTCGCCGTAGTCTCGACTGGTACGAATCGGTCGACAGCAAGATGCACCTCGATCCGGTGGCGTTCGCCTACGACTACATGCTGCGCACTGGCAGGGTCACGCACGAGGACCTGCGCCAGCGGGATCCGGCGTTCATCGCCCGCGTGGAAGCGGGTGGTTACCACTACCCGGACATGGATCCAGCCTCGGCATAGCCGCGCGCCGCAGCGCGGACCACGCAGTACCGCACAAGCCGAAGCATAGCGGCGGTGCGCCAACCTTCCCAGGAGACAAAATAACCGCCCCATCCGCCCCCAAAGATGTGGCGGCGGCCGCGCACATGCGCGCCGCTGTCAACGTACGCGAGTTTATCGACGCTGCGAGGCTTTCGCCCTTGCAGTTGCGCATCATGCTGCTGTGTTTCGCGATCGTCGCCCTTGACGGCTTCGATATCGCGATCATCGGCTTCCTTGCTCCTCATATTCGAGGCGAGTGGTCGCTGTCCATGGTGGCATTGGGCCCGCTGTTCTCGGCCGGATTGCTTGGACTGATGGCCGGCGCTTTCCTGTGCGGGCCCATGGCCGATCGCATTGGCCGCCGCCGCGTGTTGATCATGTCGGTGGCGTGGTTCGGCGCCGCGTGCCTGGCGTCTGCGGCGGCTTCCGGCATTGGGTGGCTGATTGCACTTCGCTTCCTGACCGGGCTTGGGCTCGGCGGCGCGATGCCCAACGCCATCACGCTCACGGCGGAATTCAGTCCGTCGCGTCGCCGTGGCACCTTGTTGACGGTGATGTTCTGCGGGTTTTCGCTCGGGTCGGCGGTGGGCGGGGTGGTGACCGCCTATCTCATCGAGCATGTGGGCTGGCGCGGCGTGCTGGCGCTGGGCGGGGTGCTCCCTCTGTTGCTGGTGCCGGTGCTAGCGCTGGCATTGCCGGAATCGGTGCGTTACCTGGCGACACGCGAGGGCATGCAGGCGCGGATCGCAGCCACCCTGGCGCGCATCGACGCGGCCCGGATCACGCCCGGACTTCGCTACGTCGCCGACGAGCCGGATGGCCCCGGTTCGCCGGTCGGCCAACTCTTTGCGTCCCGCTATCGGATGGGAACGCTGTGGCTCTGGATTGCTTTCTTCTGCAGCCTGCTATTGCTTTACCTGATGATCAACTGGCTGCCGATCCTGGTACAGCGCAGTGGTCTTTCCCTGAAGGAGGCTTCAATGCTGGCAGGTCTTCTGCAGGGCGGCGGCGTTGTCGGGGCCATCGTGCTGGGCATGCTGCTCGACAAGTTCAACCCTTACGCGGTAGTTGCCAGTGCTTATACGCTTGGGGCCATCGCGGTGGCGTGCCTGGCTTCAGTGAGCGCACCCATGGCAATGGCGGCGGCGATCTTTGTCACGGGCTTCTGCGTCAGCGGCTCGCAGGTCTGCGCCAACGTGCTGGCGTCGGCGTTTTATCCGACCACAAGTCGTGCCACGGGGGTGGCATGGGCGCTCGGCATCGGGCGGGTCGGTGCGATCGCGGGCTCGCTCGGTGGCGCTTTCCTTCTGTCGGCGGGCTGGAGCAACGCAGCGCTTTACCTGCTCCTGGCGGTACCGGCAATGGTGGCGGCAATCGGCATCTACCTGACCGGGCGTGTTCAGGCCGTTCCCGGCGCGGGGGATACCGGACCGGAACTCGCGCGGGTCGAGCCTGCCGCACAACTTCACGAGTAAGGCATGGGCGGCGGGCAGGGCGGCGGCCCCGGACCCCATGGATCGCTCGTGCCGGTAGTCGGCGCCAACCGGACGAATGTGCCGGTGATCCGTCCGGGAGATCCCACGCCGGGGACGGTGGCCATGACCGAATCGATGAACACCCACCTCAATTTCCCCCGTCCGGGAAAACCCCCATCAAACCGCTGTCTTGAAATGGCCATACCCCGTCCCTATAATTAGCACTCGTCGGGGGTGAGTGCTAACAGCATGAAGCGCCCCTTGCGACACCTGAAAATTTCAGTTGGCCGTCGCCTCGGTTAGCCGGCCGATTTGTGATTAAACACTCACTTTTGTATCTAGGAGTCCGTATGAACCTGCGTCCTCTGCACGACCGCGTGATCGTGAAGCGTCTGGACAACGAAACCAAGACCGCGTCCGGTATCGTGATTCCCGACAACGCTGCCGAGAAGCCCGATCAAGGCGAAGTGCTGGCAGTCGGTCCTGGCAAGAAGGATGACAAGGGCAACAACATCGCCCTCGACGTCAAGGTCGGTGACCGCGTGCTGTTCGGCAAGTACGCCGGCCAGGCCGTGAAGGTGGAAGGCCAGGAACTGCTGGTCATGCGCGAAGAAGACATCATGGCCGTGGTGAACAAGTAATTCACCAACTGACCGCCACCCGTACAGATTTCAGGAGATTCAAGAATGGCAGCTAAAGACGTAGTGTTCGGCGACGCCGCACGTGCCAAGATGGTCGAAGGCGTGAACATCCTCGCCAACGCCGTTAAGGTGACCCTGGGCCCGAAGGGCCGCAATGTGGTGCTGGAGCGCAGCTTCGGCGGCCCGACCGTGACCAAGGACGGCGTGTCCGTGGCCAAGGAAATCGAGCTGAAGGACAAGCTGCAGAACATGGGCGCCCAGATGGTCAAGGAAGTCGCTTCCAAGACCAGCGACAACGCCGGTGACGGTACCACCACCGCTACCGTTCTGGCCCAGTCGATCGTGCGCGAAGGCATGAAGTACGTTGCCGCCGGCATGAACCCGATGGACCTGAAGCGCGGTATCGACAAGGCTGTCGCCGCCGCCGTGGAAGAGCTGAAGAAGGTCAGCAAGCCCACCACCACCAGCAAGGAAATCGCCCAGGTTGGCGCCATCTCGGCCAACAGCGACACCTCGATCGGTGAGCGCATTGCCGAAGCCATGGACAAGGTCGGCAAGGAAGGCGTGATCACCGTCGAAGACGGCAAGTCGCTGGCCGACGAGCTGGAAGTCGTGGAAGGCATGCAGTTCGACCGCGGCTACCTGTCGCCGTACTTCATCAACAACCCGGAAAAGCAAGTTGTCCAGCTGGACAACCCGTTCGTGCTGCTGTTCGACAAGAAGGTTTCGAACATCCGCGACCTGCTGCCGGTGCTGGAGCAAGTGGCCAAGGCTGGCCGCCCGCTGCTGATCATCGCTGAAGACGTCGAGGGCGAAGCCCTGGCAACCCTGGTGGTCAACAACATCCGTGGCATCCTGAAGACCGCCGCCGTCAAGGCCCCGGGCTTCGGCGACCGCCGCAAGGCCATGCTGGAAGACATCGCCATCCTGACCGGCGGCACCGTCATCGCTGAAGAAGTCGGCCTGACGCTGGAAAAGGCGACCCTGAACGACCTGGGCCAGGCCAAGCGCATCGAAATCGGCAAGGAAAACACCATCATCATCGATGGCGCCGGCGACGCAGGTGCGATCGAAGGCCGCGTGAAGCAGATCCGCGCCCAGATCGAAGAAGCGACCTCGGACTACGACCGTGAAAAGCTGCAAGAGCGCGTGGCCAAGCTGGCCGGCGGTGTTGCCGTGATCAAGGTTGGCGCTGCCACCGAAGTCGAAATGAAGGAAAAGAAGGCCCGCGTGGAAGACGCCCTGCACGCCACCCGCGCTGCGGTGGAAGAAGGCATCGTCCCCGGTGGTGGTGTGGCCCTGCTGCGCGCACGCGCTGCCATCTCGGGTCTGCAAGGCGAGAACGCCGACCAGAACGCCGGTATCAAGATCGTGCTGCGCGCCATGGAAGAGCCGCTGCGCCAGATCGTGCTGAACGCCGGTGAAGAAGCCTCGGTCGTGGTGGCCAAGGTCATCGAAGGCAAGGGTAACTACGGTTACAACGCTGCTTCGGGCGAGTACGGAGACCTGGTGGAAATGGGCGTGCTGGACCCGACCAAGGTGACCCGCACCGCGCTGCAGAACGCCGCTTCGGTGGCTTCGCTGATGCTGACGACCGACTGCGCCGTTGCCGAAACGCCGAAGGAAGAGTCGGCTCCGGCAATGCCGGGCGGCATGGGCGGCATGGGCGGCATGGAAGGCATGATGTAAATCACGCCGGACTGCCGGGCCAGACGGCCTGACTGTCAGAGAAACCCCCGGGGGCGCGAGCCCTCGGGGGTTTTTGTTTTGGGCGCCTGCGATGGTGGCCCGGCCTACAGCTCGACCACCTTGTTCCAGTCGAAGGCCGGGTTCTCGGGCGTGCCGGTGCGGCGCGAGATATAGCCGCGCGGATTGCAGACCACCCGCGCCGCGTCCAGGCAGTAGTCGAAGCTGGTATGGGTGTGGCCGTGCACCCAGAGATCGGCTTGCGCCACCAGGTCTGGGCGACGCGAGACGAAGCCGGCCGAGACGATGTCGTGCGCATAGCGCGCGTCGAGGCTGCCCAGGTCGGGGCCGTGGTGGGTCACCACCACTGTTTTGCCGTCGAACGGTTGCGCGAGCGTGTCCTCCAGCCAGGCCGTGGCGGCGCGATGCCGCGCCAGCGCATCGGACGGCAGGAAGGCGCGCGACTGGCCGTCGTCGCCGGCGGTGGCAATCAGCCGGTGATCGACCATCACGCGCGAACAGGCTTCCATGGCCTCGTCGATCCGGCTTTCGCCATAGAGCGCGTAGTCGGTCCACCACGTGGCGCCGATCACGCGCAGGCGCTGGCCGTCCGCGCCCTCGAACGTGGCCACCGCGCCGTTCAGCAGCGTGACGTTGCCGGCCTCGGCGGCGCCTTCGGCCATCTGCTGGTCCACTTTGTCGAACGTGCTTTCGTAGTACTCGTGGTTGCCGGGCACATAGAGCACCGGCGCATCGAACACGCGCGCCGCCCAGTCGATGCCGTCGCGGCCATTGGCGATGTCGCCGGCCAGGATGACGAGGTCCGCCGCGCACGCGGGCACGACGTCGGGCAGGTTGTGTTCCAGGTGGATGTCGCTGAGGACACGCAATTTCATGCGGACTCCCGTGTGGGGGGTGGGATGGTTGCGTCGATTTTTGAAAAAAAACGGCGGTCCGGTCAAGCCTGGCGGCGAGGCTGCCGGCGTGGATTCAGCCGGGCGGCGGCCAGGCGGATTCCCGCACCTGCTCGCGCAGCCAGCCGTGGAAGCGCTGGATCGCCTTTTCGCGCGGATTGCCTTCGCGCCAGGTGACCCAGTAGTGCAGGCTCGACGGTATGCGGGTGGTGCCGATCTGAACCAGCTGGCCGCTGGCCAGGTAATCGTGCGCAAGTTGCGCGCGGGCCGTGGCCACGCCCAGGCCGGCCACGGCCGATTGCAGCATCAGCCCGGCGTCCTGGAAGATCGGGCCGCGTTCGGGTTCGTCGGGCGGCAGGCCCGCCAGCAGCAGCCAGTCGCGCCACGGACGCAGCGCGAAGCGCAGCATCGGCAGCTTCGGCAGGTCTGCCACGGTGAAGCCGGGGTACTGCGCCAGCAGCGCCGGACTGGCTACTGCGATCACATAGTCCTCGATGAGGTTGTGGCATTCGAAGCCCGGCAGGTCCACGCGCTGGTGCCAGATGCCGACGTCGACCGAATACGGGTCGGGTGGCGAGATCTCGGCATGCAGGCGCAGGTGCAGGTCCAGTTCCGGCGCCAGCGCGTGCAGGCTCGGCAGCCGGTGGATCAGCCAGGCATTGGCCAGGTCCGCCATCACGCTCACATGCAGGCGCACCACGGGCGGCCCGGCCACGTTGCCGGCCTCGCGCAGCGCGGCTTCGAGCTGATCGAGCGCGCCGCGTACCTGCTCGGCCAGCCGGGCGCCGGCACTGGTCGGGGTCATGGTCAGTCCGGTGCGCCGGAACAGCTTGGTGCCGAGGTTGTCTTCCAGCGCGCGAATGTGATGGCTGATGGCACTGTGCGTCAGGGCCAGTTCTTCGGCCGCGCGAGAAAAACTGCGGTGCCGCGTGGCGGCTTCCAGGGCGCGCAGCGCCTGGAGCGGGGGCAGGTGACGGGGCAGATGAGGGGGGCGGTCGTTGGCCATGGCGATTTGCGTGTCGTCAAATTCTACTCACAATTGCCGCGGGTATCTTTCGCTGGTCTTGCACCAGCGTGGTGATCACAATGCAGGGCATGACTGCTTCCACTGCCCATCCCACCCGGCCGGCCGCCCCGGCGGCCTCGCCCCAACACGCCTCGCCCGCGCGCTGGCGTGTGCTGGCGTTCTTTTCGCTGGGCTTCCTGGTGTCGTACATCTTCCGGGGCGTGAACCTCGGTTTCGCGCCCTACCTGACGCGCGAGCTGGGCCTCACGGCCGGCGACCTCGGCCTGCTCACAAGCTTCTACTTCCTGGGTTTTGCCTGCGCGCAGCTGCCGGCCGGCATCCTGCTGGACCGTTTCGGCCCGCGTCGCACCGAGGCGGCGTTGCTGATGCTGGCCGTGGCCGGCGCGCTGGTGTTCGCATGGGCGCCCGGCATGGTCGGGCTGGCCCTGGGCCGCGCCATGATTGGCGTGGGGGTGTCGGTCTGCCTGGGCGCGGCCATCCAGGCGTTGTCGATGTGGTTTCCGCTGTCGCGCATGCCGCTGCTGAATGGCCTGGTCATGGCCATCGGCGGCCTGGGGGCCGTGGTGGTGGGCGCGCCGCTGTCGTGGCTGCTGTCGTGGACGGACTGGCGTACGGTCAGCGCGGGCATGGCCGCCGTGTCGTTCGGCATGGCCGTGCTGCTCTGGTTCGGCGTGCCGGACGTGAAGCGCGTGGGCAAGGAGAGCTTTGCCGACCAGCTGCGCGGCACGCGGTTGATCCTGGGCAGCGAACGCTTCTGGCGCGTGGTGCCGCTGACGCTGCTGAACCAGGGCATTTTCCTGGCTGTGCAGACGCTGTGGGTCAGCGCGTTCATGCGCGATGTGCAGGGGCTCTCTGCCGGCGAGGGCGCCCGTCTGGTGTCCGTGATCGGTATCGCGATGATGGCCGGCTGCGTGGGCGCCGGGTGGGCTGCACGCCACCTGGAGCGGCGCGGCATCAGCCTCTACGCGTTTGCCGGCTTTGGCATGATGGGGTTCATCGTGGTCCAGCTGCTGCTGATGGCGCGCCTGCCGTTCTTGCCGCTGGGCTTGCTGTGGGGCGCCTACGGCGTGTTCGGTTCGAGCGGCATCCTGACCTACGCGCTGCTGGCGCGGCGCTTCCCCGATGCGCTGATCGGCCGCGCTACGACGGCCATGACGCTGACGGTATTCCTGG
>Ga0209025_1000667_pt1 | contig 59351 bp, 55 predicted proteins | sample AraplaMF_Col_mLB_FD_184256 | JGI IMG/M metagenome (GOLD analysis project Ga0209025, IMG submission 184256) | Arabidopsis root microbial communities from the University of North Carolina, USA - plate scrape MF_Col_mLB (SPAdes) (version 2) | ecosystem: Host-associated > Plants > Roots > Endosphere... | reverse complement strand
TGCCCTCATGGTTCGAACACTACAATACCCTTCACCCGCATAAGGCATTGGGGTATCGCTCGCCTCGTGAGTTCTTAAACCGTCAAACAGAAACCTGATCCTGTCCGGTTTTTAAGGGGCAACTCCACTATGACCATGGATTTTCCATCCATCTTAAATCCTAGCAAGGTGGCCGCATAGAGGGTGATCATGCAATTCGATTTCACCGTGCTGGCACGTTCGGAGATTGATACGATTGCCGCTTAAGCAGGATGAAAATCATCATTACGCGCAAAAAATGAATAGGTTCCAACGTCCAGTGACGTTGCCCTGAGGCTCTAGTCTTCCTCAAGATTTGGTCAAAAACGATGGCGGCTGGCCGCCGCATTAGAGGCGTTACGCTCTGATGCAAACTCTGCTTGCGCCTGCGTCCTTATTGAACTAGCATCTACGCAATCGATTGCATTCCGCTTATCGTTGACCGCTATGTCTTGGGAGGAAACAAGGCTGATGAATGTTATGGAAAGCGAGCCGCGCTCGCAGCTATTGAGCACTTCGCGTGCAAATCCACTGATCGTCTCCAAGGGGCTCACCGTAGGATACGATCTATTCCGCGAGCGACAGAGGCTCACGGCACTGACCGACATCAATCTGACGATCAATCGCGGCGAGTTCATCGTCCTGGTCGGGCCATCGGGTTGTGGAAAGACAACCTTTATCAACGCCATCTCGGGTTTGGTGAAACCGTGGGCGGGCAGCATCACCGTCAATGGTAAGCAGGTAACCGGCCCCGGACCGGACCGGGCCATGGTTTTCCAGGACTATGCGCTTATGCCATGGCGGACGGTGGAATCGAATGTCCGCATGCCGTTCGAGTTTCAGAATCTGGGGCTTTCCCAGGAGGAGATGGACGAGCGTGTTCGTCGGTACATCAACCTCGTCGATCTCACGGGTTTCGAAAAGTCGCTTCCTCATGAATTGTCCGGGGGAATGAAGCAGCGGGTCGGCATCGCTCGCGCACTGGTTTCCGAACCGGACATTCTTCTCGCCGACGAGCCATTCGCTGCCATCGACGCCATGACGCGCGAAGCCATGCAGAGCGAGATGGAGCGCTTCGTCGCCAAGACACAGCAGACCGTCGTTTTTATCACTCATTCGATCGACGAGGCAATCATGCTGGGTGACCGCGTCGTGGTGATCTCATATCGCCCCGGACGAATTAAGGAGGTGGTTGACGTCAACATCCCACGGCCGCGCTTCAATGAAGATGTCAAGACGCTGCCAGAATACACCAGGCTGCGCGATCACATCTGGCGGCTGGTCAAGGAAGAGGCGATCCAGTCTTCTCGAGGAGGAAAGCGATGAGTGTGAGTGGAGAGGTTAAAACCGTGCTCTCAACCGATGCATCGGATCGAATTACCAAAACGAAATGGTCTTTTCGTGAACTGTGGAGGCGCTACGGCGCCTGGGGCATAACAGCTGTCAACCTGACCTGCTTTTTCCTCCTCTGGGAAGCTTTCGTGAGAATGGGCTTTGTCAACGAGCTGTTCCTGCCGAAGGCAAGCGACATGTTCGCTGCACTCTGGCACGGGCTGACCACCTCGGCCCCACCGGGTGCATCGGTGTCCGGGAGCATCCGCGATCACCTGCTTTTCACATTGACGAATCTGGGCATCGGGCTTGCGATCTCGTGCATGCTGGGCATCCCGGCGGGATTGCTGATGGGCGGCAACAAATATGTCGAGACTATCCTTAGTCCGTATATTTGGGCGCTTGCCTCGGTTCCGCGCGTAGCGCTCGTGCCACTATTTATCCTGTTGCTCGGTTTCACCGTGAAACTGCAGATAACGATCGTCGTGCTGTCGGCGATCTTTCCCATCATCATCAATGCATGGGCAGGAGTAAAAACGACGGATAAATCGCTTCTGGCGGCCGCCAGAGTTTTCGGGGCGAATCGCTGGGAACTCTATACCAAGGTCGTGTTCCCCTTCACGCTGCCGTTCATAATCGCCGGCGTCCAGCAAGGTATCGGCCGCGGCCTAGTAGGCGTCGTCATAGCCGAGATTTTTGGCGGCTCCAGCGGCCTTGGCTATTTGATCAAACGCGCTGCCGACACATTCAACTCGTCGCTGATGTACTCCGTCCTCTTCGTGTTGGTGGTGGTTTCTCTCGGGCTCGTTCAGGCGACCCGCTGGCTGGAATCCTATGTCGCGCCATGGCGCCGGATCGACAGCCTCTGACGAATTATAATTCCGGATAACCAATGGGAGGGAATGAAGAATGACAAAAATCAACAAAACCCCGGGAGTGGGCTTGCGTCGCCGAGACGTGCTGCGGAGTGGCGGTTACAGCGCGCTTGGCGTCATGCTTGCCTTGGCCACCGGCCGTGCCGCCCTTGCGCAGAACGCCGGGCCAAGCCTGGGCAACATAAAGGCTAACCTGAGCACACTGCGCTACGGCGAGATAACTCCGAACTATGCGGATGCTTGGCCGACGACCATCGCCAGCCTGAAGGGCTATTTCAAGGAGGTGGGCATCAGCAACATGAAAGCCACCATGACCGAGGAATACATCGCCGGTCTCGTGAGCAACAGTCTCGACATGACCCACAGCGACACAGACAAGGCCCTCTCGGCCGCTGTCACGAGCAACATGCCGATCAAGATCATTGGCTGTTTCCGCCAACGGGAGCGTTGGATTCTTGCAGCGCGAAAAGGTATCAACACGCCTTCGGATTTGAAAGGCAAGAAGGTCTCCGGCGGAGCGCTGGATGGCCACAACACGTGGGTGCTGAAGCAGATTCTGATCAAGATGGGGCTCGATCCTGAAAAAGATGTCGAGATCGTTCCCATGACCGGTGCCTCCAACGCCCGACAGATGGCCGTTATCACCGGAATCGTCGATGCCGCGGTGCTGTTCCCCCGACATCGCGCCGGCGTCGAGGATGCGGGCGGAAAATTCATCCATGACGAACTTGTCCCGGCACCATCGGAAACGGTCATCGCATTGGAACCCTGGCTTGCCGCGAATGAGGACACTGCCATTGCATGGATGGTTGCCGACATTCGCGCAAGGCAGTGGCTCTTCGATCCGGCAAACAAAGACGCAGCGTACAAAATCATGCGCGATGCCGGTTACGAGATCCCACCGGCGTTCGAAGCTCAATACAAAGAAGAACTCGATGTGATCAGCCCGGACGGAGGCTTCGACAGCGCCGAGGTTATGGACACGTTCATCGCGGAGTTGAAGGCGGCCGGGGACATTTCGGCTGAAATCAATTGGCGTGATCATATCGATCTAAAATACCTGTGGGCAGCGCAAGACGCGCTCGGCCTGCCGCGGCGCCCCGCATCGCTGTAGTCAATTTGGCGCGGGGCGAACCGGCGCGCGCCAAAGATATTTGGAAGCCGAACGAGCAGCAAAATGCCTCGACCGGCATGGCCGTTAAAAAGGGAGCCGTTTCATGACTGATGCCTTCGTGCAGAACACCCCACAGGGATGGACGACGATCTATGATCATCCGGGAAAGGTGCAGAGCAAGTTCATTACGGTAGATGGGTACCGTACCCACTACCGGGAAACTGGGGCCGCCCCGAGCCGGCCGCTCGTGCTGGTCCATGGCGCGAACATACAGACCGGCCTGGGCAGTGACCGCTGGTTCCCAAACCTTATCCCCCTGGGCGAGCATTTCCATGTCTTCGCCATCGACGAACTGGGCGGCGGGGATACCGAGGCGCCGCGCAATATCGACGATATCGGGCACATACGAGTGCGGGCAGACCATGTGCTCGCCTTCATTGAAGCCCTTGGCGTCGGGCCCGTTCATTTGTTGGGTCAATCTCAAGGCGCCTGGATTGCCGCCTATGTCGCCTTGCAGCGGCCCGATCTCGTCGACGAACTGATCCTGGTCGACAGCGCCAGCCTAGCTCTGCCGGCGGGCGGGATGGGCTCAAAGGGTGTCGACAACAAGTATACCGACGCCTTCGTGCCGGGCACGGCGGTCCGCAGGGGGCTTGAACCCACGCGGGACGGAATGCGCCGCTGGCTGGCCACCATGACCTACGACGCCGCAATCCTGCCAGACAACTTCCTCGATCGATGCGCCGAACTTACTACGAAATGGATGCCGATCTGGCAGGAGCCTTGGAGCAAGTTCTGGACTGATGGGGGCAAGCGGAACGTCGAGCAGTATGAGGTGGATGGCGTCCATATCAGTGAACACCTGGTCAATCTGACCAAGCAACCACTCGTCATCTGGGGCAACAACTCGGTCAAGGGCCTGGACAATGGCGTGTCGCTCTACAAGCGCATGCCCGGGGCCGAGTTCTACGTCTTTGACAAGGCAAACCATTTTCTCTGGATAGACCGGTGGCGCGATTTCAACAGCCTCGTCCGCTGGTTCCTGACCCGAAACGACTGATTGACGCGTAACAGTCCCCCGTCGCGAGGACCTCGTTGGGCATTTTGCCGAGACAGGATTTTGCTTGAAGACCACTCCTATCGGCAGCCAGTCAAGATTCCGTTTCGGAGACAAGAGCCGGCGTGTTGTTTGAGGGTAGGGTGTGACAGCAAGTCTGCCCGTTTCGAGGATATTGCAAATCCTGGCAACGGGGTCAGCTGCATTGTGACACGCTGACTGACCCCGTAGGAGCGACCGAGCTTTCCGAATGCGTTAGGCCGCAAGTCAGTTTAACGTCTGGGCAGTCGACTGACGAACGATGAGGCTCGGGCGCATTACGATGCGACTGCCAGACGTCTCTTGACCATTGATCAGTGCGACGAGTAGTCGCCCCGCTTCCTCGCCCATCTCGCGATGGCTTATTCTGATAGTCGTCAGCGCGGGACTGACCATATCCACAAGCGGCATGTCGTTGTGACCGACGATCGAGATATCCTCTGGGCAGCGGCGGCCCTCCCTTGCCAGTGCCTCGTAGGCTCCCAAAGCGAGCAAGTCGTTCGCCGCGACAATAGCAGTTGCGTCCGGATTTCGCTTTAAGAGTTCCGCGGCAGCCAACGCCCCAGCTGCGCGCGTAAAGGCAGTGGATTCGATGATGGCGTGACGCTTGACGGCAAGCCCGGCAGCCTTCATTGCGGACTTGAAACCCTTCCGTCGTAGCGACCCCGTAGACAGGGCCTTCGGGCCCGCGAGATGGACGATGCGTTGATGTCCAAGGCTGATTAAATGTTGGACGGCCAACATCATGCCCTCGACATCGTCCGAGACTACCGATGGAGCTCGGTCGCTTTCCTCAGCCCGATTCACAAGCACGACCGGTACGCCCCGACGAATACAGCGCTCGACCGCGTCGTCCCTCAGCGCAGCGGTGGCGAGCACCAATCCATCGACGCGCCGCGCAACGAGCGTCTCAATGATATCCAGGCGGCTTTTCGCGTCGGACGGTTGATCCGCTACAATTAACGCGTACCCGACTTCTGCCAATGCATTCTCCAACCCGCCGATGATCGGAGAGAACACCGGATTGGCGATGTCCGGCACGATGACACCGATCAACTTTGACCGCCCGCGGCGCAGCGTGGCGGCGGCGGCATCCGGCGTGTACCCCAGCCGCTCCGCTGTTTCAATGACCCGTTGAACTACGTCCTTACCGACAAGGCTTCGTTTTGCAGGATCGAGTGCTCGTGACACGGTGGACGGATGAACACCGAGCTCGTTTGCAACGTCCTTAATTGTGACTACTGCATTCATGAAAGCACACTATGCGATGGATGCGGCGTGTGCAATCTGCCTGCTCCAACGCTGGCTGAACCTTCAGCAATGTTTCACATACACTACGCCATTGCGCAGTCGGTCTGCCGAGTTCGCCAGATCGACTATCTGTCGCGGCCACGGCGTCGCTGCAGCACCAATGTCACCTCTCACGGCAGTTGCACCCTCCACAAAGCAAGTTGAGGGGCTGATCACCAAACCACAATCCTACTTGCTAGCCGCCCCGGATGCATGTACAACGCAATCGATTGCATGACTTCGATCTGTCTTGATGTGGAAGAGCCAAATGGCAAGGCAGCAATATTCTCATGTCCACGGGCTGGGCCCGATGGTCGGAACGACTTGAGCTTTTGACGTGATGCACGGTCGCTTTATGGCACGCGAAAGACGCGACCGGCGGGCGGAGCACTATGGATAACAGAGGTAACGCAATGAGTATGAAGCAGTCGGCTGTTCACCCGCGTCGAAAGACCTTGAACCTCATCACTGACGAAAGCTCCGTGACGAATGTCGTGCTCGACGCTATGGCTCGCACGCCCAATGCGCGGCTGCGCGAGGTGATGACGTCTTTCGTTCGCCACATGCATGCATTCGCCCGCGACGTGCGTCTCAAGGAGGAAGAATTTCACCTCGGCATCGATGTTTTGAATCGCATTGGACAAGCGAGCCACGCCTCGCACAATGAAGCGGTGCTCTTTTCCGATGCCATCGGTTTTTCAACTCTTGTTTGCCTGTTAAACAACGGAAAGAATGGTGCGACGGAGACGGCCGCCGCGCTGCTCGGACCATTCTGGCGCATGAACTCTCCATTGACGCCAAACGGCGGCTCGATCGTCAGGTCCGACACGCCTGGACCTGCACTCTTTGCGAAGTGCCTTGTCACCAATACCCAGGGCCAACCGCTGGCCGAAGTGGAAGTCGACGTCTGGCAGGCCTCCCCGATTGGTCTTTACGAAAATCAGGACGCGAACCAGGCCGAGATGAACTTACGCGGCAAGTTTACCACCGATGCCGATGGGTATTTCTGGTTCCGGTCAGTGAAGCCATCCGGTTACCCTGTGCCAACTGACGGACCCGTAGGGGATTTGCTGCGAGCCCAGGGTCGTCACCCTTATCGTCCTGCCCACCTGCATTTTCTGTGCTTTAAATCAGGCTACAAGACCCTGATCACGCAGGTCTTTGTGGGGGGTGACCAGTATTTGAGCAGCGACGCTGTGTTTGGCGTCACCGAGCACCTTGTTGGCAACTACCGCGAAGGCGAGGGCGCGCCTCCGGCTGCGGATGTCGCGGGACCCTGGTTCGTTTTTGACTACACGTTCGTGATGGAGCGCGGCGTATCCGAACTCCCAAAACCACCAATCGAATGATTGCCTTTCAAAGGAAGTCAGTATGTCGCCTACCCGCTGCAATACCAGCAAAAGTGCCAAGAGAGACCAATTCCTTGCCTGTTCTAAAGTTTGCGGCGCGCATTCACTTGACTGTCAAAATATCGGGACGGGGCATGCTGACCACGGGGTATCTCGTCCGCGCGCTAAGCGCCCGCTCCCACTCGGAAGGACGAACTGAACGATGACCATACAGCATTCAATTCGTCCGCTCGAGGGCAAGGTCGCCGTCGTAGTCGGCGGTTCGGGCGGCATCGGTCGTGAGACCTGCCGCACTTTAGCCGACGCTGGTGCCACCGTGGTCGTCGGTTATCGTTCGGGCAAGCAACGAGCTGAGAAAGTCGCAAACGAGCTTGCCGGCGAGGGTCATCTAACCGCGCCGGTTTCGATTGAAGACACCTCAACCATTGAAAGCTTCAGAGACACGGTGATCGGAAGGCTTGGCAGGACAGACATCTTGGTCAACACGGCAGGTGTCACCGAGCAGGTGCCCCACTCCGATCTCGATGCTCTTAGTGACGAAATGATTGACCGGATCTTTATCAACAATTGGCGCGGAGTTTTTGCCACGATCCGCGCGTTCGCTCCGGCACTCAAGGCGAGTGGGGACGGGTTGATCGTTAACGTCTCTTCGATCGCCGCGTTCACGGGCATCGGTTCCAACGTTGCGTACTGCGGTGCCAAGGCGGGTATCGACATTATGACCAACTCGTTGGGCCGTGCGCTAGCGCCCACGATTCGCGTGATGGCTGTTTCGCCGGGTGCGGTCGACACGCAGTTCGTGCCTGGCCGCGGCGCCGAGTTTGCAGTCAAGGTCGCCGCTACTACGCCGCTCAAACGGATCACAAGCGCGACAGATGTCGCAGAGGCAATTGTCTCTTGCGCAACCGGCCTGAAATTCTCGACGGGTAGCCGGATCATCGTAGATGGCGGGAGGCACCTCTAATGCAGCCGAAAGTCATCATCACCTGTGCCGTGACCGGCAATCTGACGACGCGGGAAAATCATCCGGGCCTGCCGGTGACGCCGGAGGAGATTGCCACCGCCTGCCTTGAGGCGGCGGATGCCGGGGCCGCCATAGCCCATATTCATGTGCGTGATCCCGAAACGGCGAGGCCTTCAATGGAGTTGAAGCTTTACCGCGAAGTGTTGGACAGGATCCGGGCCAAGAACACCGCCCTGATCCTCAACGTCACCACAGGTCCCGGAGGACGCTACCATCCGAGCGACGAAAATCCGGCGATAGCCGGCCCGCGCACGACGCTGATGCGGCCCGAAAATCGTGTCGAGCACATCGTCGCGCTGAAGCCGGACATCGCCACGCTCGACCTCAACACCATGACCTTCGGCAACGAGGTGGTGATCAACACACCCGGCAATGTGAAGATCATGGCCGACATCATCAACGAAGCCGGGTCCAAGCCGGAACTCGAGGTCTTCGATACCGGCCACATCGTTCTGGCGCAGGATCTGATGAAGGCGGGCGTGCTGCGGTCGCCTGCGATGTTCACCATCGTCACCGGCGTCAAATACGGCTTTCCTGCCACGACCGATGTCATGGCGACTGCCGCACGGATGTTGCCACACGATGCTGTCTGGACGGGTTTCGGCGTCGGCAGGATGTCCTTCCCGATGGCTATTCAGGCCTATCTGCTCGGCGGGCATGTTCGTGTCGGCCTTGAGGACAATTCCTATCTCGCCAAGGGCGTACTCGCAAAGGGCAATGGCGAACTGGTCGAACGCGCCCGCGATCTCATCGAAAAACTCGGCGGGCATATCGCCTGCCCATCGGAAGCACGGGAAATGCTGGGGCTTGCGGCCTGAGCGGCGCAGCGGGAGCAAAGGAGATTGAAGAAGATGAACATTCAAGCAAACGCCAGGACCGGTACGGCTCTTAGAGTTTCGGAAAAATCGCCGGATCTCGACAACCTTCTGATCGAGGTGGTCGAGGTGCCGGTACCGCGCGCGGGGCCGGGCCAAGTGCTGGTCGAGATTGTCGCGGCCGGCGTCAACCCCAGCGACGTCAAGGCGTCGCTTGGCCATATGCCACACGCAATCTGGCCGCGGACACCGGGCCGAGATTTTGGCGGCATCGTGCGGGAAGGGCCGTCTCAGATGATCGGCCTGGAAATCTGGGGCGGTGGCGGCGAGCTCGGCATCAGCCAGGATGGAAGTCACGGTAAATGGATGGTTCTTGACCAAAAGGCGGTGCGCGCCAAGCCGAAGAATTTCTCCATGGAAGAGGCCGGATCGGTCGGCGTGCCGTTCATCACCGCCTATGAGGGGCTGCGCGAGGCCGGCGGCGCCCAGCCGACCGACGTTGTGTTGGTTTGCGGCGGCAATGGAAAAGTAGGGCAGGCGGCGATCCAGCTCGCGACAATGGCTGGAGCAAGGGTCTTCGCCGTTGAATACAATGACCAACCGTTTAGGGGCCACGCCAACGGACCGGTCACGATGCTGAACAGCGCGGTAGACGATGTTGCCGCGATCGTCCGCGACATGACCGACGGCCACGGCGCAGATATCGTCTTCAACACCGTCGGCAGTCCCTATTTTGAAATCGCCAACAAGGCGATGGCCAAGCAGGCGCGCCAGATCTTTATCTCGACATTTGACCGCGCCGTGCCCTTCGACATTTTCAATTTCTTCCGCGGTCGGCACAAATACATTGGCATCGATACGCTTGCCTTGTCCTCCGTTGATGGTGCGCGGATATTCGACAGGCTGAAGCTGAAGTTCGAGGAGGGGTTACTCAAGCCGTTCCCGATCAATCCCGCCTGCTGCTACGGTCTTGCTGATGCTGCGAAGGCCTACGCTTCGGTGCTGCGCGGGACCCCAGAACGGGTATTGCTCAAGCCATAAAGGAGCGGTCATGCAGGTCACCCGCTACAATGAAGCCAGGCCCTATCAGGCGCCCGAACATTACGACATGCTTTGCCTGCGCCTACAGGGCAAGGAGGCGACAGCGACCGATACGATCTGGATCGGGCTGTCGCATCTCCTGCCGGGCGGTCACACCTCGCTCAAGGAGGCGGCGGTCGAGAAAATCTACATCGTCGTCGCCGGGGAAGTGACCGTCGAAACGAATAATGCCACCGTGACGCTCGGCGTACTCGACAGTTGTCGGTTGGCGCCGGACGAGGCGCGTGCGCTGGTTAACCGCACCAATGCGCCGGCATCAATTCTTCTGGCGATGCCGATCTGAAGAGTAAACAATCATAATCCCGCTCGCTTTAACGCGAAGCAACCGACCTGTGCCATCGGCCTGCCCTAGAAGGACAATAGGAATGAGCGAGAGCGAGAGCAGATTGCTGACCGTGGTACAACACTGGTTACCGCGGATCGAGGTTGCCGGTATTCCCTCTGCTACCGCCAAAGCGGTGATAGAAAAAGCGGGCGTCTGGGAAAATTGGCTCAAGGCCTGGAGCGATGAGGGCGACCGGCATGCCGCGATGGGCGAAGAAGCTCTCGCTCGCGGGCGTACAGTTACGGCCGGCGAAGCCTTCGCTCGTGCCAGCCTGTTTTATCATTTCGGGCAGTTCATGGCCTTCGAGGATCTCGAAGCAAAGTACGCGGCGGCAGCGCGGAAGGTCACAGCCTTCAGAAAGGCAGCGCCCCTGTTTGAACACCCTGGTGAATTGGTCGAGGTGCCGTTCGAGGACGGCTTCCTACGGGCCTATCTCCGCCGGCCACATGGGGTGGACCCGCACCCGCTTGCGATTATCATCCCGGGTTCGGATTCCACCAAGGAGGAGTTTCCGGCGTTCGAACGGCACTTTTTGAGCCGCGGCATTGCAACGCTGTCGTTGGATGGGCCGGGACAGGGAGAGGGACGTTCGCACGGCCCGCTACGACCCGACATCGCTCCGGCGATTGCGGCGACGATCGCCTCAGTCAAGGGAAAACCCGGATTGTCGGACGCCATCGGCTTGGTCGGCATGGCCTTCGGCGGGTTCTTGGCGCTCCGCGCCTCGGCAGCGCTGGATGGGCTTGCCGCGATCGTCTCTATAAACGGTTTTTATGATCTCGGTGCGCTCTGGCCCACGCTGCCAAACGTCTATCAGGACAACATGACTTTTGCGCTCGGCGAAACCAATGTCATTGATCAAGCCCGCCGCTTTACTCTTCGCGGTGTAGATGGTCCCGCAGTCCCGGCGCTTGTCGTACATGGCGGTCGCGATACGATCTTTCCTCCATCAGAGGCGGAAAAATGCGCCGACATGTGCAGAGCGGGCAGCGAACTGCATATCATCGCGGCTGGAAATCACGTGTGCAACAACATCCCCTGGCTGTATCGGCCGCTGGTTGCGGACTGGCTGGCGGAGCAGTTCCGGTCGTGACGTCTCCTCTTCGAAAACTGGTGGTCCCAAGGCAATAGACTAAAGATTGCAGGGCCTGTCGTTGACCCCTGAAAAGCTCTCAATGCCAAACGCGCCGAAGGGAGCGTCGCGCTCGGATTTCGGAACTGTCGAGCGTCGTGTCGAGCCGACCTTGCTGGCCAGAAATCCCCATCGAGAGAGCTGAAATGCACAGGCCCAATGCAGAACCCCTCAATTGTTGCGATGATTCAGGTCTCCCGCTCGCGGGTCCAAAAGGGGTATTCCCGGTGCGGCGCCGCTCACGTCGCATGGGTCCGGCTAGTCGATGGGTACCGGCCTCGGAAATGGTGGACCACCGCACCTTGCCTCTTCAACCATTTCCTAGTGAGCCCCGGCCATACCTTGCATCGGCCCATCCGGATCGACCTACCGTCGCCCAAACCCTCCGACCAGTGCCACAATTGGCACGGTCACCCCAGCATGGACAAGAAGTCCTGCAGCGTAGGCACTTCACGCGGGGAGGCATCTTGAAGGCGCGGATCATCTTCCAGCGTATAGGTCAGGCCGTCTCCTTCCCAAAGCCACCAATAGACGATTTCACCATTCTTGCCGCGGATTGGCATCTTGAAGGTGGGGAATTTCCTGTCCGATTTCGGAATTTGAGCCGTCCCGATCCTCGCGCCCTTGATCTTGCCATGCTCCAACGCACCGCCGAGCGGTATCATCACCACGCTTCGCGTCTTTGCGGATGGTACGGCGGCAAGTGCTGGACGCTCCTGATGAAAGCCGGGCAGGATACGTACGACTTCGGGATATGCGACATGCGTATGGGTGACCTGCACATAGGCCAAACCCTCCGGGGTCGAAATTTCCACTACGTCGCCAGGGCCGAACTGCATCTCTTTCTCCTCGTCTCGCTAACCACCGCCCCTACCTAAAGGCTGTAGGCTTCGGTCGTCGCTTGATGGAAAAGTTCGTCGGCCGAAACAAGGCGAGGCGACAGGCCCTGGTCGTGGTGGTAGCGCAGAAACGTATCCAGCACATGGCGGTTGGGCTGCAGACCGTAGCTCCACATATCCGGTCCCATCAATGCACGGGCGCGGCTCAGACTGTCTTCGACGAATGGCATGGTCACCTTGGTCGCCGACGTGTCCATCAAAGCTTCCTCAGCAACAGCCTTCGCTCGACTGAAAGCTTTCAGCAAGGCGCCGGGAAGCCAGGGATGTGCATCGGCAAGCGACCGGCGCAGCCCAAGAACGTGCATAATCGGGAATATGCGAGTCTTGCGAAAATAGGTTTCCGCCTCCGCGATCGTGTCCGGGAAAAGCCGGCCGATCGCCGGATTGCTCTGGTCGAAACAACGCGGCGAGCGAGGGCCGACGAAGCCGTCCAGATCGCCTCTCTCCAGCATCGCGTTCAGCGTATCGTCTTCCGGCGCATCGACGATCTTGATGCCGGACGGTAGATCGACATTGATTTTTTCCGGCCGGCCAGGCGTATCCATGCCGCCGCGAACCCACGTAATTTCCGAAGGATGCACGCCGTATTCGTCCTGGAGGATGCCGCGGAACCAGACATTTGCCGACAGTTGGTATTCGGCGATACCGATTCTTCGCCCGCGTAGGGCTGCTGGGCTGTCGATTCCGCTTTCCTTGTGAACATATATCGAGGTATGGCGGAAAGCGCGAGACAGGAAAATCGGTATGGCGATGTAGTGCGGCGCTCCTCGGGCAACTGAGATCGAATAAGACGAGAGCGAAAGTTCACTTATGTCGAATGCCTGATGGCGAAAAGCCCGGAAGAACATTTCCTCCGGCGACAGCAGCATGCAGGTCGGATCAACGCCGTCTATCTTCACGATCCCGTCGTAGATCGCACGCGTACGATCGTAATTTCCCATCGCCAGGGACAATTTGAGATCAGACATGGTCGTTTGCTCCCACTTGGTGTTCTAGTCTTACGGGTGCTTTGTCGGCAGCCGATTTCAATATTGCATGGCACACTTCGAGGCTTGCCAGACCCCAGCGGCCGCTTTGCACCGGCGGGCGGTGCAATCGCACGGCGGAATGGATCGCCGCCGTCATCTCGGAGCGGGAAAAACGGAAAGGTGGCGCTGGCCGAAATTCGCGCCGATCCTCCGCATAGACTTGTAACCCCGAAGGGGTCAGCCGGAGATCGGCTTTCTCCAGCGACACGATGATCGGGCCGAAATGCTCATAGGATTCTGGGGTGGACGGCCTGTCAGGAAGGCCATAGGTGCGGGCTGCCTTCAATTCGATCTCGCTTGCCGCGCCGCGCGCCTTGAGTGCACGCCGGGCGCTGCCATAGGCCTGCATGTTCTTGCGGGCTCCCAATTCGCCGAAGCCGTCCATCCATTCGTCGCTGTCGAAGAACCCATAACCGGAGTAGGTCATGGACGCGATGCACTCGTCGAAAGCGAGTTGGGCGACATACGCCCCTTCCGTTGGGCGTTCCGGGTCCCAACAGCCCGTGTAGGCTGATACCTGCCGCACCAGGCCGCCGGCGAGCAGGCGGACGATATCGATCTGGTGGACGCCCTGGGAGAAGACGACGCCGCCACCCCGCGCCGTATCAAGCTCTTCCGGGCGACGGGGTCGATAGAGGAAATCTGTATAATTGAAGGCGTTGAGGAGCCGGAGACGACCGAACTCGCCTTCTCTTATAATGGCACGCGCCATCTGAACCGGCGTATCGAAACTGTGGCTGGGACCAATGAGGAGATGCACCCCAGCGGCGCTACAAGCCTCTGTCATCCGAATCCCGTCGTCCAGAGAGATGGCGAGCGGCTTTTCGACCAGCACGTGTTTGCCGGCCGCCGCCGCCTTGCAGACATGTTCGAAGTGGAATTCATGTGGCGTCGAGATGTAGACAAGCTCGACGTCGTGATCGGCACAGAGGTCGTCGATTGTCTCATAGACCTTGCCGCCGAATTCCCGAACGAAGGCCTGCCGCGACGCCTCCCGAGGCTCGGCTGCGGCCACAAGCCGGACGCCAGGGTCTTCGACGAAGGCCGTCCGGCTAAGGACGAACGCCCGCCCAAGTCCCGCGACGCCAACGCGAACCGGTGTTACGGAGGCTTTATCAAAGGTCAAGGACCAGGCCTCCGGTCTTCGCGCGCGAGACACAGATCATGATGAAGTCGCCCTTTTCCTCGTCCATCAAGACCATGTCACGGTGATCCGGATCTCCAGCAAGGAGACGACACTTGCAAGAGCCGCAGGTGCCGCTTTCGCAGGAACTCGTTGTCTTGACGCCGCTTTCGCGAACCGCTTCAAGGATCGACTTGTTGGCCGGAACGGTAATCGTGCGGCCCGACTTGGCAAGCTCCACATCGAACGCAACGTCGTCCACGCGTACGACCTCAACCGGCTTGAAGTCCTCGAAGTTCACGCGGCCTTCTGGCCAGTGGCCGGAAATCGACAGGATCTCGTCCATGAGTGGCTTCGGGCCGCAACAGTAGACGTGTATGTTTTTGATTTCGACGAAGTGGTCCCAGAAGTCGTAGGCTTTGGCTGGATCGCCATCGTCATGATGGACCTTCAGGCGACGGCCGAACGCCTCCTTCATTTCCGACAGATAAGCAGCCTCCTGCGCACTGCGCGAACAGTAGATCATGTCGAAGTCCTTGCCGTCGGCAGCCAGGTGCGACGCCATGGAATATATTGGGGTAACGCCGATGCCCCCTGCGATGAGCAAATATCCCGGGGCGGACTTCAAGGTAAAATTGTTCTCCGGCGACTGGATCATAACGATCCTGCCGACCTCCGCCTGCTCATGCATCGACGACGAACCACCACGCGATTCCCGTTCGCGTTTGACGGCGATGACATAGGTATTCGGGTTCAGGCCATCGCCGACGAGTGAATAGCGGCGCATTGCTCCCGACGGCGTCTCGACCGTAACGTGCGCGCCCGGTCCGTAAGGCTCCAGCGGTGCACCATCCGTCGCGGCAAGCGTGAATTCAGTAATGTAGGGTGTAAGATCGCGGCGCCCAATTATCTTCATGGCGCGCGCGTTTTTGTCCTCGACCATTCTTCCGTCTTCCGTCTTCCGTCCTGCCACGCCAATCCCGGTGGCTCTCCTCGCCTTTTACTTAGATATCTAATTATTTTCTGTCAAGCTCTGGACGAAGCTGCTGACGGAGTGTTAATTTCCTTAGGAAGCTAACTTGGAGGATAGTTCCGTGCTTACCCCTGAAGAAAACGATGTTCTGACGCAGGTATCGGCGGACAAGCCGATGGGCAAACTGATGCGCCAGCACTGGACGCCTGTTTGCCTGATGGAGGAAGTCGCCGAACGCGACGGTACGCCTTTGCTGGTCGAAGTCCTCGGCGAACGTTTTGTCGCCTTCCGCGATACCGACGGCAAGCTGGGTTTGCTGGACGAACTATGTCCTCACCGCCGTGCCTCGCTGCTTTACGGCCGCAACGAGGAATGCGGCCTGCGCTGCCTCTACCACGGCTGGAAGATGGACGTAGACGGCAACATCGTTGCGATGTCGTCCGAACCGGAAGGCAGCCCACTGATGAACAAGGCCAAACACCGTTCCTATCCCGTCAAGGAATGGGGTGGCTTCGTATGGGCCTGGTTCGGAGACAAGGATCAGGTTCCGGAATTCGACCCCCCGGCATTTGCTCCGACGGAGGACACGCAGGTTTCCATCCTGAAGATCCGCATCCCATGCAATTGGGCGCAGATCCACGAGGGCCAGATCGACAGCGCCCATTCCTCCAGCCTTCATTCTTCGGATATGGTGCCGGCGCGCGTCGAGGGCGCGGCCGCCGACGACAAATCCTGGTATCGTCCGTCCACCGATAAGTCGCCGCGGATGCAGACGCAGACCACAAGCTACGGCTTCCATTACGCCGCCATTCGCCGCCCCATCAAGGGAGCGGATACTCATAACTATCTGCGCATCACCGAATTCGTGGCGCCCTACTACTCCCTCATTCCGCCAAACAGTTCCTACAACGTGGCCAGTGTTATCGTTCCGATCGACGACGTCACGACGGCTTTTCACTTCATCGCCTGGGGCGGCAAAGATTGCCCGAGCACCGAGGACTGGCGAAAGTTCAACCATACCCAGAAGGGCATTCACCTCAACGATAGATGGGAGAGCTACCGGACCAAGGAGAACAACTTCCTTCAGGACCGGCAGGCGATGAAGCTTGGCAATTTCACCGGCATCAAGGGGATTCCGAACCAGGACATCGCGATGTGGGTTGGAATGGGTCCGATCGTCGATCGGACGAACGACGTCCTGGGCGCATCCGACCTCGCCATCGTTGAATTCCGGCGTCTAATGGTCGATGCGGCTCGCAAGGTCGCTGCAGGAGGAAGCGCAATCGGTACCGAGGCGCCTCGAATGCCACAGGCGCGTATCGCATCTCGTGAAGGAGTTTACCCCAAGTCGGTAGACTGGCGCACGTTGGTGGACCCAGAGCAGGTGATCGCAGCGGAATAAGCGAAAGCCGGCGCCGTCCGCGTTCATGTATCAATTAAATTGCTGGCGCGTTGAAACACCGGGCGACTTGCCTTTGTCGCCCGCGGTGGCCCGTGCTCGGAGAGGCAAGTGCGTCATCAAAGGCGCCGCATCCGCCGCGGATGCAATCACGCCATGACCCCGGGCCTGACTCTGGGGGGAGCTAACGCGTCCTAAGCCTCGGTGTCCGGCTGGATTTTCGTCGCCATGTTTGCCTGAATGGCACCGAGAAATTGCATCAGCATCTGAATTTCCCTCTCCGTGAAGCCGGATGCGGCCGCATCTACAACGTCTTTGGCGATGGGCATCAGCTCATCCTTTAATTGCTGACCGCGCTCAGTGAGGAAGATGTTGATCTTGCGCTTGTCGTCACCGTTGCGGCTGCGTTTGACCAGTCCGTTCAGTTCCATCGCCTTAATTGCGGAAAGGGTTGTTGGCTCCATCGTTCCGACGATCAAGGACAGTTCCTTCTGAGTCAGCCCGTCCTCGTTCCAAAGGGCTCGAAGAAAGTACCACATGCCCAGAGTGACGCCATAAGGTTCAATTCTCTGCTGCAGATACTTCTGAATGAGTCTGTGCGTCAGACGCACCTGATAGCCTAGGCTTTCGGCGAAGGGCAGGGAGACATGTTCTCGTGCTTGGATATCGAGATAAGCGCTTCGAGCCGCATCAACTTTCATGTCTAAGGAACTCCATTCGCTTTCAATATCACATGGCTTGAAATCGATGGCAATGACAGGGTGCTGAAAGCTCAGAGCGAGGTGCTTAGTTCACGAAGGAATATTCGCTCTCCACTTTTCGACCTCCGGAGTATCGGTTTTAGAGCTAAAGAGCTTGTATGCCCGCTGTCCCGCCACGCTCTACCAAACGAAATCGCTCCCAGGATTTTGATCCCTTGACAAATACTAAGATACCTAAGAATTTATTGGCAGCATTCGCAGAGGAGCGGAATGCCTCAGGCGGACGCTGTCCGTGAGTTAAGGGAGGTTCGGTTTTGGGTCGGGTTCAGACTATCTTCGCAGCATTGGCTTTTTCTGCAACGGTGGGCACGCACGTCGCTCATGCAGAGACATTCGACATCAATGTTATTCTGCCGCTTACTGGTGGTGGCGCGTTTCTGGGCAAGGCCGAGCAACAGGCGCTGCAACTGTATGAAAAGGCCGCTGCGGCCGATACGGTTCACGGCAAGCAGATCAAGTTCGTCTTCCATGACGACCAGTCCAGCCCGCAGATCGCAGTCCAGGTGATCAACAGCATCAAGGGCAGCGCCCCGCCGGTCATTATCGGTTCGGCCTTGTCCGGGCTGTGCAATGCCATGGGTCCGCTGGTCCGCAACGGCCCGGTTCTGTACTGTCTTTCGCCATCCATGAACCCGAAGCCCGGGGACTTCATCTTCAGCTCGAGCGTTTCCACCAAGGGGCTCGCCGAAGGCCTGCTTCGCTATTTCCGCGATCGCGGTTGGAAAAATATTGGGCTGATCACCTCCACCGATGCAACCGGACAGGACGCGTATAAGAATATCACAGCTTCCGTGGGCAAGGGTGATCTTGCCGACATCAAGATCGTCGCCGAGGCGCAGTTCAATCCGACCGAGGTGAGCGCAAGTGCGCTGGTTCAGCGGATCAAGGGGGCCAATCCCGACGCCGTCATTGCGTGGTCTACGGGCGCACCGATCGGAACCATCTTCAAGGCGATCCGCGATGCAGGTTTCGAAGTTCCGGTGGGAACGACCGACGGCAACATGACATACGCGCAGATGGAGCAGTATGCTTCCTTCCTGCCCAAGGAATTGTATATCCCCGCGCCGCAATGGCTGAAGTCCGAAAAGAGCGATGCGTCTCCCAAGGCAGCAGCGGCCAAGGCTTCGTTCTACAAGGCATTCGAGGCCGCCAATGTCAAGCCTGACGGCCCCTCAACCTTCGCGTGGGATCCCGCGCTTCTCGTCGTCAGCGCGCTGAAGGCTCTGCCTGAAACGGCGGATGCGGACACCTTACGCGACTACCTGAATAATCTTCAGGAATTTGGAGGCGTCAACGGCGTCTATGACTTCAAGCGGGATCCTCAGCGCGGCCTCGACAAATCCAACGTCATCGTCACCCGATGGGACACGTCCGCAGGGAGCTGGATTCCCGTAAGCGACGTTGGCGGAACCCCGCTGAAGTAATTCCAGTCGAGCTCGGAGTCTATTTCATGGTTGAGGTCCTACAAATTCTCGTAGGCGGCGCCTTGCTGGGCGCGATCTATGCATTGATCGCTCTTGGATTCTCGCTAATCTATCGCGTGACTGGTGTCGTGAACCTGTCTCAGGGCGGATTTGCGGTGCTGGCAGCACTCGCAAGTTACACGTTCAGCCAACAGCTAGGGTTTCCTCTTCCCATCGCGCTTCTTTGCGCTGTGGGGGGAACAACGATCGGCGGACTGGCGATCGGATGGTTCACGTTCGTGCCGGCGCTGAAGAAGCTGTCCAACGCCAACGTTCTGATGCTGACCGTCGGTATCCTGACCTTGATCGAGGGTTTTTCGCTCGTCGCCTGGGGAAGTCAACCCTATTCCGTTCCCGCATTTTCCGGCGAGCGGCCGCTGGAATTCTTGGGGCTGAGGATCACGACACAGACGTTCTGGATTCTCGGCACGGCCCTGTTCATTTTTCTGGCGGTTTGGTTCCTGATCGCGCGCACGAAGATCGGCAAGGCCTTGCGGGCATGTTCGGAAAATCCATCTGCCGCAGCGCTAATGGGCATCAACGTCAAGCGGATGACCTTGCTGAGCTTCACGCTCGCGACGTTGATTGCGGCGATTGCAGGCGTGGTCGTCGCTCCGACGACGACGCTTCAGTTCAATACGGGGCAGCTGTTCACCATATCCGGCTTCATAGCCGTGGTCATCGGCGGTATTTCATCGTTTCCGGGTGCGATCGTCGGGGGGCTGTTCCTTGGACTCGTCACCCAATTCGCAACAGCTTATGTATCCTCACTGTTCAGCAATGCGATCGCGCTGATCCTCCTGCTCTTCATCCTGATCTATGCACCAACGGGCCTTATCCCTTCCAAGATAATCCGCAGGCAGGACGTTCGCGAAGAACCGCGCATCTGGGGGCACCTTACGCGGCTGGCTCCCCGGACCGCCTGCACCGCTGCGGGTGTGGGCATCTCTATCACTGTCATCCTGCCGATGCTGATCCCAGGCGCGTATATTTCCAGCCTGACGATCGCCGCGATCATATTCCTCGCCTTGATCGGCCTGGATCTGCTGATGGGTTATACCGGACAGGTCAGCCTCGGGCAGGCCGGCTTCATGGCGATCGGCGGTTATACCGCTGGATATCTTTCCATCAACTACGGGACGGAGCCGATCATCGGAATAGCGGCCGGCATCGTGCTTTCGCTTCTTTCTGCACTCGTGCTGTCGGTCGTGACATTGCGGCTTCGCGGATTGTATTTGGCTCTCGCAACATTGGCGTTCGGCTTGTTGATCGATTCCTGCGCGATCGGCTTCATCGACATTACCGGGGGACCGTCGGGCATGGTCGGCATACCGTCGTTCTCGGTCGGCTCCTTTTATTTCGATACACCAATGTCCATGTATTTCCTCGTCGTCGCGATCGACATCGTGGTCCTTTTCGCTCTCTTCGGCGCATTGCGGACAAGTTTCGGGCGTGCCTTGCAGTCGATCCGTTCGGACCAGATGGCAGCGAGTGCACTTGGGATCAACATTGTCCGCTACAAGCTTGCGGTGTTCATGATGAGCGCCGCCCTCGCGTCGGTCTCCGGCAGTCTGCTGGCCTATTCATTCAATTTCCTCGCACCTGAAATGGTCGGCACGGCGCGTTCGCTCGAACTTGTGTCGATGCTGGTCATCGGCGGGGAGGGGACGCTCGTCGGCCCTGTGCTCGGAAGCGTGCTCTTGACCATGCTGCCTACGATCTTCCAGCCGCTTGCGATCTATAAGACCTTCTTCAGCGGCGCACTGCTGGTCCTCTGTTTCCTCTACCTGCCGCGCGGCATGTACGGCGTTATCGCAACGATGATGACCCGCATGTCGAACGGGAACCCCGTCGCGAACAGCCAGAAAGTGGCAGAAGGAGGCGCTCGATGAGTAACAATCTGATGCAGGGCCATGACGCAGATATTTTGAGGGTCACCGGCCTCTCCAAAAAATTCGGCGGGTTGAAAGCAACTGATGGCGTCACTTTTTCCGTGAAGGAAAATTCCATCACTGCGCTCATCGGTCCGAACGGTGCCGGGAAAACGACGGTTTTCAATCTGATCACCAACATCTTCCCGCCCGATGCAGGAACCGTCGCCTTCTTCGGCAAGGAAATCGTCGGTTGGAGTCCCATGGCTATCGCCAATCTCGGCCTGATCAGGACGTTCCAATCGGCCCGTGTTTTCCCTGGGCTCACCGTTTTGGAAAATGTCATGGTCGGTCGCCACCGTCTGGTCAAGAGCGGCGGTCTCAGCCAGATGCTGTGGAGTTCCAGCAGTCGGCGCGAAGAAACTGGGATCCGGGCGCAGGCCGAGTCGATGTTGAAAATCGTCGGTCTCGACCGGTACAAGGACGAACATGCCGTGGATCTGCCGATGGGCGCACAGAAGCTTCTGGAAGTCGTGAGGGCCGTCATGAGCAGTCCCAGGCTCTTGTGTCTCGACGAGCCGGCGGCAGGCCTCAACGACACCGAAACCGAAGAACTCGCCGCTCTTCTGAGGGCGATCCGCGCGGCCGGAATCTCGATCCTTGTCGTCGAGCACAATATGTCGCTGGTGATGAACGTGGCCGATCACGTGGTCGTTCTCGACGCCGGCAAGGTGATCGCAGCAGGGCCGGCCGCTGAGGTCCAAAGGAACCCTCAGGTCATTGAGGCTTACCTCGGGAGAGAGCATGATGATGCGGCTGCTTGAATTGAAGAGCGTTTCCGCAGGATATACCGGTGCCAACGTTCTAAGCAAAGTCTGTCTGTCGTTGGACGCCGGTGAAATCGTGACCCTCGTCGGGTCCAATGGCGCGGGCAAAAGCACGATCGCCAAAGTCATCTCGGGCATACTTTCACCCCTGCAGGGCGAAGTGCTCTTCGATGGAAAGGCGATCAGGGGCCTCTCGGCATCCGAACGGTTACGGCTTGGTGTCGCTCATGTTCCCGAAGGCAGGCAGATTTTTGGCGGCATGACCGTCCTGGAAAATCTGCGGCTCGGCGCCTATAGCGTTCCGTCGCGACGGTCGATGGATATCGAAAGCCAGTTGGCCTTCGTCTGCTCGTTCTTTCCGGTCCTGAAGGACCGGCTCGACGACGTGGCGGGGAATTTTTCGGGAGGACAACAACAGATGCTGGCGATCGCACGGGGCCTGATGTCCCGGCCGCGGCTTTTGATCCTCGATGAGCCGTCGCTCGGGGTGGCGCCGCTTTTGGTCAACGAGATCTTCCAGCTGATCCAGCGTCTACGCGGCGAGGGCATCACAATATTGCTGGTCGAGCAGAACGCACGTAAGGCGCTGTCGATTGCCGACCGTGGCTACGTCATAGAAAACGGGCAGATCGTCATGTCGGGTGCGGCATCCGTGCTTGCCGGGTCCTCAGACATAGCCGAGCGCTATCTCGGCATAGGAACCTCTATCAGCGCCAATGTCGACAAGGACTCGCGCATGGCGAAGGAGCTTTTGCGCATCGTTGCATAGGCCGTCGCGCCCAGCCAACTCGGCCGCCGCTGCCTCCTTGTCTTCACTGCCGGCCCCTGGGACGCTCGCGCAGAAAAACGGGACGCTGCAGCATAGCTCGTGCGGAGTTGCATTGCTAACGTGGCTTGAAAGTGTGGTGGCTCTTGAGCGCCACCAATGAACGTCTTGAAAAGGAGGATCAGCAGTGCCCTCTGCGCCAGCTAGGTGCTTGACGGCCGTTGGAGCGGCGCTAGCAGCATTGCTTTTCCCAGCAACTGCCGCCCCTCAGCAGGCCGATGGGGAGCACGTGTTTCGGCAACGTTGCGGATCGTGTCACAGCGTCGACCCCAGCCAGAAAAAGATTGGACCGCATCTTGCCGGGTTGATCGGACGCACGGCCGGCAGCATCGAAAGCGCTCGCTATTCTGCCCCCATGCGAGCCTCCGGCATCGTTTGGGATAGCGCGACCCTCGACGCCTTTCTTGCGGCGCCGCGTGGGTTGGTATCCGGCACAACAATGACCGTGTCCATCCCCGACGCTGCGCAGCGCGCGGCAATTATAGCCTATCTCGAAAATCAAAAGCCAACTGCAAACAACTGACGAAGGAGACGCGCTTCATGACTGCGTTCACGATCAATGGGCGTGCGGTCGATGTCGCCGCCGAACCCGACACGCCGCTCCTGTGGGTCATTCGCGAGCATCTCAAGCTCACTGGCACGAAGTTCGGCTGCGGTATCGCGCAATGCGGCGCCTGTACTGTTCATATCGATGGCGTGCCGACCCGCTCCTGCGTGACCTTGCTCCAGGACGTGGCCGGCCTTGCAGTCATAACGATTGAGGGGCTTTCGCCGGACTCAGACCATCCGCTACAGCGGGCTTGGATCGCCGAACAGGTGCCGCAGTGCGGTTATTGCCAGTCGGGCCAGATCATGCAGGCAGCCGCGCTCCTTCAGAGCACTCCAAAGGCCACGCGGGAACAGATCATCGAACACATGGACGGCAATATCTGTCGGTGCGGAACCTATGGGCGGATTATCAGTGCCATCGAACGCGCCGCGTAGGAGGCTTGAGCGATGACAAAAACATCCCTTCCTCGAGCCGTTGCCCTGTCACGACGCAGCTTCCTCGTGACAGTCGGCGGTACAGCCGTGACGGTCGCATTCGCCGGCCTGTCCTCCGTCGCGCCGGGAGCTGCGACCGCTCAAGCGGCGACGGGGGATTTCACCCCCAACGTTTGGGTCACCATCGCGAGCGACGGCATCGTCAGCATCATCAGTCCGGCCTCGGAGATGGGACAGGGTGTCATGACATCAATTCCGCTGCTTATCGCAGAGGACATGGACGCGGACTGGGATATGGTCCGCATCGTCCAGGCTCCGGCGGACGCCGAGAAGTACGGCAATCCCAATTTCGGCGGTGCGCAGCTCACCGCCGGCAGCGACACCACGCGCGGTTATTATCTGCCGCTGCGGCTGGTGGGTGCACAGACCCGCAAAATTCTCCTGGCGATTGCCGCGTCGCGGTTGAACGTCCCGGTGAGCGAACTCACGACCGAGCCAAGCAGGGTCGTACATCTGCCATCTGGCCGCTCGCTGGGCTACGGCGAGATCGCGGCCACCGGTGAACTTCCCGATGTGTTGCCGCAGGTGAGCGAAGCCGACCTGAAGCCCATCGATCAGTGCCGCTATATCGGCCGCATGGATGTCACCCGCATCGACGTGCCCTCTAAGGCGAACGGCACGGCAAAGTTCGGCATTGATGTGGAACTGCCGGACATGCTCTACGGCGCGGTGCTGCGGGCACCGGTTCCTGGCGAGGCGCCGGAAAGCATTGATGACGCTGCGGCCAGGGCCGTAAAGGGCGTCATCCAGGTCGTTCCCCTGCGCAACGGCGTCGGCATCATCGGCGAGAGCTACGATGCCGCCCGGCGGGCAAAGGAGGTGCTGAACGTCACCTGGACAAATTCCTCGTCAGTCCGGCGCTACAACAGCACTCGCCTGGTAGAGGCCTATCGAGATGTCGGCCGCGATCTCGCCCAGGCGGGCGTCATCTCGCATACGCAGGGCGCTGACGCCGCCGCTGCCATCGCAGGTGCAGCGCGCGTCATCGCCGCCGACTATCTCAGCGATCACGTCCACCACGTAACCATGGAGCCGATGAACGCAACGGCGCTGGTCTCGAGCGATCGTGTGGAGGTCTGGGCACCAACCCAAGGGCCGGGCACGGCGCGAGACGTGGCCGCTCGTATCGGCGGCACGACGCCCGACAAGGTCAAGGTCCACACCACTCTGCTCGGGGGCGGTTTTGGCCGAAGGGCCGAACAGGACTTCGTCATAGAAGCTGTGTTGCTTGCCAAGGCGGTCCAGGGCCGGCCGGTCAAGGTCATCTGGAGCCGCGAGGACGACGTCCGGCATGGCAAATACCGGCCGCTTGCGGCCCAGCACCTGCAAGTCGGCCTTGACGCATCCGGCAACATCGTCGGCTGGCACCACCGGCTGGTAGCAGACTCGATCTTGGCCCGCATATCGAAGGACCGGTTCCAGCGCGCCGGTGGCCAGGACAGCTTGGTAACCGACGGCACGATCCACAATTATCGCGTTCCCGCGCATCTGGTGCAGTTCGTCCGGCAGGATAACGGCCAGGATGTCGGCTCCTGGCGGGCGGTCGGTAACGGTTACACCAAGTTCGCCATTGAATGCGTCATCGACGAGGTGGCCGCAGCGAAAGGAGTTGACCCGGTGGCGTTCCGCTTGGAATTGCTGAGCGAGCAGCCTCGTGCGCGGAAGGTTATCGAGGCCGTCGCCGCGATGGCCGAATGGGACCGCCCGCGCGACGGGCGGGCGTTGGGCATCGCCTATTCCGACGCCTTCGAAGCGCATTGCGCGGAAGTCGCCGAGGTGTCGCTCGACCGGGAGAGCGGTGAGATACGAGTGCACAATGTATGGTGCGCGATCGATCCGGGGGTGGCGATCCAGCCGCTGAACATCGAGGCGCAGGTCGCAGGCGCGATCGTGCACGGCGCCAGCCACGCGCTCTACGAGCAGCTCAACATCGTCGATGGCGAAGTCCAGGAATCAAATCTCGACACCTATCGGGTGATGCGGATGTCCGAGATGCCACAGATCCACGTCAGGATAATGCCGACGCCCGAGAACAGACCGGCTGGCATCGGCGAAGCCGGGCTTCCCCCGGTCGGGCCGGCGATTGCCAATGCCGTGGCACGTCTCACCGGCGGCGTGCGTCTGCGGCATTATCCTTTCCTGCCTGAGAGGGTGAAGGCGGCACTCAGCTCCTGATCTCGGCTTGGCCCGCGGACACGGGTGCCAACGACGTGATTGGGAAACCATGATCTGTGCTGGTAGCGTTTTTACCGTCACGCTCGTCCGGAAAGGCCCATGGATCCCCTGTCAGAAGTGCTCTCGCTCCTAAAACCCCGCGGCTATCTTTCCTCCGCGATCGATGCAGGTGGCGAATGGGCCGTCCAATTCTCCAATCTGTGCGGGACGATCAAGTGTTACGCGGTTGTCTCCGGCGGATGCTGGCTCGTTATGGAAGGCGTTTCCGAGCCATTGCGACTTGAAAAGGGAGACTGCTTAATATTGCCGAGTGGGCGCCCCTTCCGGCTGGCGAGCGATCTGGCGATCCCGCCGGTTGACTCCAATACAATCTATCGGTCAGTGCGTTTGGGGGGAGTTCTTCGAATAAACGATGGCGGTGGTCTGTTTCTGGCAGGCAACCGCTTCGCGGTTGCCGGCGGTCATGCAGGGCCTCTCTTGAGCATGATGCCGCCGATCCTGCACATACGCAAGGAATCCGAACAGGCGGCGTTGCGCTGGTCGATGGAGCGGATGATGGCCGAGCTGTATGAAGGACAACCGGGCGGACTTCTCATCGCGCAGCATCTCGCCCATATGATGCTCGTGCAGGCCTTGCGAATGCATTTGACCGAAAGTTCTGGCGGCGGCGCAAACTGGTTTGCCGCTCTGGCGGACAAGCAGATCAGCGCTACGATCAACGCCATACACGCGAATCCCGCATTTCGTTGGACACTGCAGGAGCTTGCCGAGCGCGCAGGCATGTCACGATCGAGGTTCGCGTTGCGATTCAGGGAGACCGCTGGCGAAACACCAATGGAATATCTCGCGCGCTGGCGCATGCTTTTGGCATCTGACAAGCTCGAGAACTCCGGCGACTCGATTGCAATGGTTGCAGTCGCGCTGGGTTACGAATCGGAGAGTGCGTTCAGTACGGCCTTCAAGCGCATCATGGGCTGCACACCTCGGCAATTCGGCCGTGGAAGGGAGCCAACCTCAAGTCGAGGGACAGCCAGCGAGGCTACCGAAAGGCTGAAGGGAACTTAGGTTGATCCTGCGAGAGAACTCGTAGATGGAGGCGCTATGCGAGTTTCTACATCGAAGAAGAAGACAGGGCGAGAGGCATAGCATGAGCGAGACGTCTTTCGGGCACGATCCGCTGACAACCGTGGAGCGATGGATAAAGAACGGCCGCAACGTGGCGATAGCGACAGTAATGGAAACATGGGGTTCGGCACCTCGGCCAGTTGGCAGTCAACTTGCGATCGACGGTGACGGCAATTTCGAAGGCTCGGTATCGGGCGGTTGTGTCGAAGGCATGGTAATCGCCGAGGCAATCGATGTGATCGCAGACGGAAATTCCAAGATGCTGCAGTTTGGTGTTGCCGATGAAACGGCATGGCGGGTGGGCCTTTCCTGCGGCGGCCGCATTCGCGTCTATGTCCAAAGGCTCGGGCCGATGGATGTCGTCGGCCTCGCACGGCTGAACTCATACCGGCGATCGCGTGCTACAGTCGTTTTTCTGACCGATCTGGCAAATGGCGCCGCGCGTGTGATCACCGAAGACAACATCCCCGATGGTGCCCTTGGCGAAGCCGTTGCCTTGGGCTTGCGCTCAGGCAGGTCCGAGATCGTGGGAGCCGAAGGCGCGCAATATTTTCTCAATGTGCTAGTGCCGCCGCCCCGTATCGTCATCATTGGCGCTGTCCATATCAGCCAGGCGCTTGCGCCGATGGCCAGACTTGCCGGCTTCGATGTCACGATTATTGACCCGCGCACCGCGTTTGCAACACCCGAGCGTTTTGTGGATACCGATCTGATCGCGGATTGGCCCGGCGATGTGCTGGTAGAGAGGCCGCTCGACGCCTTTACAGCTCTGGTCGCCGTTACCCATGATCCGAAGATCGACGACTTTTCGATCGCGGAGGCAATCCGCGCTGGCTGTTTTTATATCGGTGCGCTCGGAAGCCGCAAGACGCACAGCTCGCGCATCGAGCGCCTCAAAACCGAGGACTTTTCCGACGCCGAGCTTGCGGGCATCCACGGGCCGATCGGCCTCAATATCGGCGCCTCCGGTCCGGGCCAGATCGCGGTTGCCATACTGGCGCAGATCATTGAGTCACTGGGATCGCATGACGTACTCTCACTCAAGGGAAATACGAGATGAAGTTCGGCGAGTTTCCCGTCGCCGAAGCAGAAGCGTTGAGGCTTGCGCATTCTGTGAGGCTGCCGGACGGGATCCTGCCAAAGGGCCATCTCGTGTCACCTGAAGATATTTCGAGGCTCCACCGGGCCGGTATCCAGAGCATCATCGCCGCCTACATTGAAGACGGCGACCTTAACGAAGACGAGGCGGCGCAACGCTTGTCGCTGGAGATTAGACCAGATCATCTGCGTTTTTCGGACGCCACAACCGGGCGAGTGAATGCATATGCGACCATCGATGGTCTCTTCATAGCCGACAAGGATGCCGTCGACCGCGTCAATCGCATCGATCCTGCTATCACGCTTGCCTGCCTTGCCGATCACGCACGCGTGCGAGCGGGTGACATGGTGGCAACCTTCAAGATCATTCCGCTGGCCGTTCCCGAAGTTAAAGTCGAGGCTGCCAGCGCGGTGCTTCGGGGCTCAACGGCCTTTGAAGTGAAACCGTTCTTGAAGCATGCGGTGTCGCTCATAGCGACCGAACTTCCATTTTTGAAGACCACGGTCATGGACAAGACGGCGCGAATTCTCGAGCAACGTCTGCTGGTATCCGGTAACCGGCTTATGCGGGAAAAGCGAGTACCGCACGGGCGCGATCCGCTTGCAGCGTCCATTTCAGCGGTGATGGAGATCGAGGAGTGGCGGCCAAAGCTCCTGATCGTGTTCGGAGCCTCAGCTGTCATAGACCAGGCGGACGTAGTACCGGCAGCGATCCAAAAGGCGGGCGGCGAGATATTGAGTGTAGGCATGCCGGTCGATCCCGGAAATCTGATGGTGCTCGGCCGGATCGGAGAAACCTATGTCGTCGGCGCACCCGGCTGCGCCCGCAGCCCGAAGGAGAACGGCTTCGACTGGGTACTCGATCGCATCCTGGCGGGAGAAAGGCCGAATGCGCACGACTTGACCGGCATGGGGGTAGGAGGATTGCTGATGGAAATTCAGACGCGTCCGAGTCCGCGCGATCTTGTCAGACAGCCCAGTGGAGAAGCGTCGGTCGCCGCCGTTCTGCTCGCCGCCGGCAAGGCGAGCCGGATGGGCGAAGACGGGGCGCACAAGTTGCTTGCCGAGTTCAATGGTGTGCCACTTGTAAGGCGCGCGGCATTGGCTGCGCTGGCGGCGGATACGTCTTCCGTCGTTGCCGTCATCGGTCACCGCGGAACAGAGATCGAGGACGCGCTTGCCGGCGTTGCTGTCACTCTTGTCAAAAATCCGGACTTTCTGTCGGGGATGGCCAGTTCATTGATTGCCGGTTTCGTGCACGAGAGCATACAAAGCGCCGATGGCATTCTCGTCATGCTGGCAGATATGCCCGGCGTTTCTGCCTCCGATCTTAATGCCCTGATCGAGGCTTTTCGCGCCTCGTCAGGCCGTGCGATCGTGAGGGCCGTTTCCCGCGGCAAGCGTGGTAACCCGGTGATTCTTCCCCGATCTTTGAAGGGTGCGGTCGTCAGGCTCGAAGGCGATGTTGGAGCACGGCATATTGTCGAGACATCGGGACTGCTTGTGATCGACATTGATATTGGGGATGCGGCACATTGGGACGTCGATACGCCTGAAGCCGTCGTTGCCGCCGGCGGTATGCTGAAAGGGTGAATCTCCCAATTCAAACAGAAGCCAGTGAGAATGCGGACGTCAGCACAGCTGGGTTGCATGCCTCCTCCTCGCTAGGTGAGGTAAAGCAGCACCATTATGGCACCATACGATGCCGGTGAGAGGGGAATCCAATCCATCGCGGAGAGCGTATGATCGCCTGTTTGCAAGTTTGTCGATTTTAGAATCCTGTTCCGTTTGCTTCTCAGGAATCTGCTCTCACGGTCATGCCACGACCTCGTTGGGTACCCGCGCGTCTGAAGACTTTATAATAAACACGGGTTCACAAACATTTCCACGCCTTGACCTATGGTACGGCGGCAGCCTGTCAGGCCACCTATGAGCCTCTCTGAAAACAGGCCGCGCATAACGCAACCAATCTGTTTCTGTAGCCTCCCGGCTAATGATCGGGTGGGTCTGGAGCGAGCTTGGGGGTGCTACGAATGCTATTGTGGTGACTTACTCATGTTTGACAGACCGGAAATCGGTGGGACTAGAGCCGATCAGCTGCCGAAACTGCGTCGAAAAATGGAACGCGGAATGAAAACCCAGGAGACCGGCGATCTCCTTGATCGATTTGTCGGTGTTGAGCAGAAAATCGCTGGCGCGTTGAATGCGCACGGTCATTTGATACTGCTTGGCCGACATGCCGGTCTGCTCGCGAAACAGGCGCCGGAAATAGGGGTAGCTGACACCGAGTTCCTCGGCGAGATGTTCGACCGAAAGCGGCTGACCGCAACGCTCCATCAGAATCATCCGCGCACGATCGACAAGCCTGCCGGATATGTTGCTGTTGATATCGGTGGGCCGGCATAAAAGAGCGAGCAGCTGCAGGCCTAGGGTCGAGATCAACGGCTGATTGCGCAAGGGTTCGTCCTGCGCCAACGCGTGGATCGAGGCGAACACACCTGCAATCTCTGGGCTGCTGGCATGAACCGGCCGCTCCGGTTGCAGCAGACCTGCATCGCAGGCAAAGTCGAATGCGCTCCCCCGGCATTCGATCCAGTGTTCGACCCATCCGGTGCGGCGATCCGGAGCGAACCGGTGCCAGACGCCGGGAAAGAGCAGGAAAATCGACCCTTCAGATATCGTTGCCTGTCGACGGTCAGGCCCGAATTCCAGCCGTCCGCTACCAGTGCTGATCTGAACCACCTGATAGGCGTTGAGGATACGACCCCGCGACCAGCTGAAGTGATGGTCGTCCGGATGACGGCTCGGCGGATAATCGGAATTCGGCCCGATCTCCGTATAGCCGGTGGAAACGGCCGTGCATCCCCATGCGGCGCAGAGCCGATTGTCAGGCATGTAGACGAAGTAGCTCTGCATGAGGTCAGCTCAACTTTAGGATCATATTTTGTATGCAAAAGATCATTTTTGCGGAAGATGCCGACGTGTCAATGAAAATGCTTGGTGTTAACGTCATTAGGCAAGGTCATTTTTCGAATGACACTCTGCACATACCGGCTGGGGTCATCAGCTGTTGCCGCTGCCAGGGAGGGCAGGGGCCGGGAGGAGAAAGACATGAAACATCAAGCCAGACTGCTGGTGGTTGCCGCGTGCCTTGCGGCGTCTGCTGCCTATGCCGAGGATTTTCACGGGTTCGATCCGCAGAAATTCGATGGCACCATGCTATCGGCCGATAATCTCAAGGCGATGGTGGCGGAGGCCGCTAAGGTAAACCCGCCGAAAAATGGCAAGAGCTACAGCATCGGGTTTGCCAATCTGCAGCGCGATATTTCTTTCGGCGTGCTTGTCGAAAAGGGTATCCAGCACAATGCAGATGCTGCCGGTGTCGAACTGGTGATCGCTGACAACCGTCTTGATGGGCCGACGGCGCTTGCCAATGCCAAATCGTTTGCCGAGCGCAAGGTCGATTACGTCATCGAATTCCAGACCGATGCCAATTTCGGCCAGACCGTGATGGACGTCTTCAACGCGGACGGCACGAAGGTAACCGCGATCGACATCCCGATGCCGGGTGCGAGCTTCTTTGGGGTCAACAATCCGAAGTCAGGGTTTATGGGCGGGTCCTATCTGGCAACGGCGGCGCAGAAGAAATTTGGCACCGATGTCGTCAAGACCGGCTATCTGGTCATCGGCGCCCTGCCGCAATCGGGCGTCATCCCGCGCATGCGCACGGAAGGCCAGCGGGCCGGTTTCCTGGCGCTGACCAAGGACTTCCCGGCCGATCACATCATCGAAATCGATACCAAGAACACGCTGCAGGAATCCTTTGCGCAGATGAACAATGTCATTGGCCGCATTCCGCCGGGCGTGCCAATTCTGCTCATCGCCATCAACGACCAAGCGACGATGGGGATGCTGCAGGCCGTGCGGGCGGCAGGCCGCGTCGATCAGGCGATTGCGGTCGGCAACGGGGCAGACGAGGCCGAGGCACTTGCCACCGATCCGAACCTGGTTGCCGCTACCGGTTCCTTCCCCGGCAGCTACGGCAACTATCTGATCCCGATCGCGCTCTCGGCTCTTGCTGGAAAGCCCGTTCCGGAGGCGACGTTCGTCACTCACCAGATGGTCACCAAGGCCAATATCTGCCAGTTTTACAAGGAGTTTCCCTGCGTCGGCGAGGCGGATGGCTACGTGTTTCCGGAAACGGAATTCGCAAGCTACCTCGCAGACCTGAAGAAGCAGGACTGGCTGAAGGGCTATGAGGCCATTCTCCCTCAGCAGTGAGCGGGATATCTTCAAGGGAGCGTCACATGACGGACGAGAGAACCGAAGGGAGCCGCAATCCGCGGCTCCAGATCGCCAATGTCACCAAAGCGTTTGCCGGCGTGACGGTTTTGAAGAACGTGTCCCTTTCGGCCCATGCGGGCGAAATCGTTGCACTTCTCGGTGCGAACGGTGCGGGCAAGTCGACGCTCATGAAAATCCTGTCCGGCGTCTACACGCTAGACGGCGGACAGATCAGAATCGACGACAAAATCACGACGATCACCACCCCGCAGGACGCGATTGCGGCCGGCATACGGCTGATGCCGCAGGAGCTTTCGGTGCATCCGGATCTCTCTGTCGCTGAAAACATCGCGCTTGGCTCCATGCCGAAGCGGAGGTTTGCGGGCATTCCCATGATCGACCGGCCGGCAATGGATTGGCAGGCGGAGGTGCTGCTCAAGCGATTGCGGCTCGATCATGTCGCGCCGGGCCGGCGCATGGGCTCGCTGCCTTTGTCCGAGCAGCGCATTGTCGAAATCGCCCGCGCGCTTTCCGGCAAGGCGCAGATCCTCATCATGGACGAGCCGACGGCATCGCTGGGCGAGGCGGACGCCGACAATCTGTTTGCGGTGATCGAAGCCCTGAAAGCCGAGGGCGTCACCATCATCTATATTTCGCATTATCTGGACGAGGTCTTCCGGCTCAGCGACCGTATCGTCGTGTTGCGCGATGGCGAGGTTCGTGGCCAGTTCAAGACAGGCGAGACCAGTCGCGACGAAGTGCTGACGGCAATGCTCGGCAGCGATCTCGGCGACCTCTATCCGGCCAAATCAGCAGCGCGTTCGGATGCAAAGATCGTCCTGTCCGTCGAGGGCCTGTCTCTTGCGGGATGGCTCGACGGCGTGTCGCTTTCCGTGCGCCGCGGTGAGGTATTTGGTGTTTTCGGCCTGATCGGTTCGGGCACTGAGAAGATCGGCCGTGCCATCTATGGCGCCGAGCCTGCCGCGCGTGCCAAAGCCGTCCGGCTGAACGATATCGACATCGGCCTGTCCGGGCCGCGAAAGAGCGTACGCGCCGGTATCGGCTTTGTCGCCGCCGAGCGTAAGCGTCAGGGGCTGATCGGCAATTTGTCTGTGCGCACCAACACCACGTTGCCCTATCTCAGCCTGTTCACGCAATCCGGCGTCGTTGACCAGAAGCGCGAAGACGCAAGGACCAGAGACTGGATCAAAACCTTGCGGGTCAAGACATCGGGCCCGGATCAGGAGATCCGCCTTTTGTCCGGCGGCAACCAGCAGAAGATCTGCCTGGCCCGCTGGTTGCTCGGAAGCCCCAGTTTCCTGATCCTCGAAGAGCCGACACGCGGCGTCGATCTTGGCGCCCGGCGCGAGATCTACGCGGAAATCCGCCGTCTGGCGGAAGCGGGACTGGCGATCCTGATCGTCTCCTCCGACGCGGAAGAGGTGGCGGGGCTCGCCGATCGCAGCCTCGTTCTGGAGGATGGAAAGGTCACAGCCGAGCTTGGACAGGATGCGACCGCGACGGACCTGATGCGGGCGGCCGAACCCCGGTCTGCCAGTCGCGATACGAATGAACTGGAGAAAGCATGAGCAAGTCGTCCTCCATTCCCGCAGCGCCGGGTGTTTCGAAGAAGCAGGCAAGGTCGCTGAGCGACCTTCTCGGCCGCCCGGCAGCCGGCATCGTGCTCCTCTTGCTGTTCTACATCCTGCTTCTGGCCGCGTTCTCGCTTCTCTCGCCCTATTTCCTGACGTTGAGCAACCTGTCCAATATCGGCACCAACATGGCCTTCATTGGCCTGATGGCAGCCGCCGGTACGCCACTGATCATCGGCGGCGGGCTCGATCTGTCGGTTGCCGCCGTTGCCGGCCTTGCCGGCGTCATCGTGGCGCTGATGCATAGCAACGGCATCAATATCTGGGTGGGCTGCTTCACGGCGCTGATCATCGGCTGTGCGGTCGGCGTCCTCAACGGCTTCATCGTCACCCGGCTGAAGCTCAATCCACTCATTGCGACCCTCGGTACGATGAGCATCTTTTCCGGTCTCTCCATGGTGATGACCGGGGGTCTGTCGAAGCCGCTTTTCATTCCGGCCTTCAATTGGCTCGGATCCGGCCGCCTGTTCGCCATCCCGTTTCCGATCATCCTGATGCTTCTCGTGTTCGTCGTGCTGTGGCTGATCCTGTCGAAGACACCGTTCGGACGCTTCGTCTATGCGACCGGCGGCAATCCGGAGGCCAGCAGCCTGCTCGGCGTGCCCGTCGAGCGGACCCAGATGGTGCTGTATATCGTCTCCGGACTTTCAGGGGCTTCAGCCGGAATCATCCTTGCCGCGATGCTCGGCGCTGCAGCACCCAACGCTGCCGGGCAGCATCTGCTGACCATCATTGCCGCCATCATCCTCGGCGGCACCAGCCTGTTCGGGGGACGCGGCAGCGTCTGGGGTACGCTGATCGCAGTCCTTATTCTCGGCACACTCAACAACGGTCTGACGCTGATGAATGTGTCCTCCTTCTGGCAGGACGTAACCCGCGGCGTCGTGCTCTTGATGGCGGTCGGCCTCGATCAGCTGCGCGTGCGCCTGCAGAGCTGACGCTTTTCAATATTGCATCGGAGAAACAGAAATGTCTGAACGCCCCTTGAAGGCCGGCCTTTTCGGCATCGGTCTGGAGGCCTACTGGCTGCAGTTCAAAGGTCTGGAAGCGCGGTTGCGCGGCTATGTCGATACCGTCGAGGCAAAGCTTGCGCGCCCCGGCGTCGAGGTCGTCAACCTCGGGCTGATCGATACGCCCGAAAAGGCGCTCGAGGCCGGCCATCAGTTTCGTCAGGCCGATGTCGACATCATCTTTCTCTACATCACCACCTATGCCCTGTCGTCGACTGTTCTGCCGGTGGTCCGTCGCGCCAAGGTTCCGGTGATCATTCTCAATCTGCAGCCGACCGCAGCCATCGACTATGTCACCTTCAACGCGCTCGGCGATCGCACCGCGATGACCGGCGACTGGCTGGCGCATTGCTCTGCCTGCCCCGTCCCCGAAATCGCCAATGTCTTCCGTCGGGCGGGCATCAGCTTTCATCAGGTGACTGGGGTTCTTACCGGCGATCCGATCGTCGAGGATGAGATCAACGACTGGATCGAGGCGGCGCGTGTCGCGCATGTCATGGCGCACAACCGGCTCGGCGTCATGGGCCGCTATTACAATGGCATGCTCGACATCTATTCGGATCTGACTGCCCAGGCCGCGGCCTTCGGCACCCATATCGAGGTGCTGGAAATCGATGAGCTGGCGCGGTTGCGGCAGGATGTAAGCGAGGAGGAGATCTCCGCCTGTCTGGCGACGATTGAGACCGAATTCGATGTCCAGCCGGATTGCGACCCGAAGGAACTGGCACGGGCGGCAAAGACGGCCGTGGCACTTCGAAGGCTGGTGGATAAGAAATCGCTCGGGTCGCTCGCCTACTATTACGAATCCCAGCCCGGCCACGACTACGAGGACATCATCACCTCGGTCATCGTCGGCTGCTCGATGCTGACGGCCGACGGGGTGCCGGTTGCCGGTGAGTATGAAATCAAGAACGCCCAGGCCATGAAGATCATGGACAGCTTCGGGGTGGGCGGCTCATTCACCGAGTATTATGCCATGGATTTCGCCGCTGATGTCGTGCTGATGGGGCATGACGGGCCGGGGCATACCGGAATTGCCGAGGGGCGCACCAAGATCCGGCCGCTGCAGGTTTTCCACGGCAAGGTCGGTTCCGGCGTCAGCGTCGAGATGTCGGTCAGGCATGGACCCGTGACGCTGCTCTCGGTGATCGAAAGTGCCGGCAAGATCAAGCTGCTCTGTGCCGAAGGTGCATCCGTCGCCGGTCCGATCCTCGAAATCGGCAATACCAACAGCCGTTATCAGTTTCCGCTCGGAGCCCGTCGGTTTGTCGAGGCGTGGAATGCGCAGGGACCAGCCCATCACTGCGCCGTCGGCGTCGGACATATCGCCGGACGCATCGAGAAATTGGGCAAGCTGCTGGATCTGGACGTTGTGAAAGTCTGCTGACAACACGGTAAGGTATATTGGGCGGCTGATGGGTGTCCTTTTGATCGCTGTTGTGCTGTTGTCCGGTTTTCGAGACGGCCAATCGGACGGCGGAGAACGGTTCGCCTTTGGCTGGAAAGCTGAACAACTCGCCAGGAACGTGTTTTATGGCAGGCTCGCTTCCAAGACCTCACGAATGATCTTCGACTGCCAGTCAAAATACGGATTGAAGGTCAAGCGGGCATGAATTTTACGCGGCTCGCGGTAACCCCAGTCGGAATACCATACTCTCGCGCCGGCCTCGCAGCGCACGGTCTCTTCATCGCTTTGCCCATTCCAGCAGAAGCGCTCAGTACCAGAGGTGCCGTAGAGAGGGTTTTCCTGTGAGAACAGGATACCCATATGCGAAAAACGACTGATGCGATGTTCAGGGATGTAATCCGTTCGCGTCAGGATGCGCGAGGAGCCGGACGATAGAGGTAGGTCTCGCCCGTACCAGATCAGGCGACTGGCACGATGGGGGAAGCGGCGGTCGAAGAGTTCCCGCACATACCGCACATCGACAACAGAGTCGTGCTCTGCCAGCACCATTACGACGGGTCTGTCAAAATCCTTGTTCTCGATGAGCCTGCGGACGGCCACACTGCTCCGGTAAAACTGGGCGAACCCGTTGGTGGGCACGTTATAATAGCGCACCAGCGACTGCTGCGGACGTGAACTGTCTGGTGAAAAAATCCACGTCTTGAAACGGGCGAGAAACGGCGTCATCCAGTCGAGAGACTGATCGGAACGAAACGCCGGTGAGAACAACACAAGCCCACGCACGTCCGGGTCATTCATGGCGTATTCGAGGGCCAGATTGGCCCCGGTAGAGAAACCACCCAAGTAGACGTCGGAAAATTCCTGATGCAGGAGCGCGACGTGTTCACGCACCACCTGTTGCCATTCCTCCAATCGTACCCCGATCATATCGGCGGGCTTGGTCCCATGTCCTGCAAGGAGAAGCGTGCGCACAACGTATCCGTCAGCAACCAGGTCGCTGGCGATGTCCACGAACGACCAGGGAGAGTCGCCCAGACCATGAATCAGAAGAATGGCCTTGCCGCCCGGAACGATTGGCCGGGACTCGGAAGGAGCATTCCAGTCAAGCTCTTGGCTTGGATAAGCACTGTGGAAAAGGCGTTGGCTTTGAATCAACTGCCGCGTCTGCGCGACATAGACGCCAAAACCTGTCGATGAGGTTTCCGACGTCGGCCGTAAAGCCCGAGCACTGCACTCGGCTGCACTCATTAAGCTCGATACGCAAACAAAAATCAGCAAAGACGCCAGGAAACGCAAAGGCGTTAACATTCAATCTCCATCGACAAAGGCGGGAAATCCGCTCCAAGGTAGAATAATTGCTGTAACCAGAAGGCCATTTCCCGGCGCCTGTAACTCTGAGCTCACGCGTTTCGTCATAACTTCATGTCCATAATCCGAGTGCTCGTCTGACTTTCACTCTAGCCCACTATGAGGACGGATTCTGTCACCATTGTTTGTGGTGTGGACTCGGGCTGTTTGCTCCCTCTGATGACCGCCCCCCGACAATCACCGAGGAAGCGCTGACGACGAGAGCAACCCGGTGATCATAGTCGGCGATGCGCGACTATAGGAGACCGCTCGTGGGTTTTGCGTTGCCGCGGGCGAGCCTGCTCCGGCACCCTATGACGTCCCTGTCTGGCGACACAAGCAGCACATCGCTTCCACTGACTATCAAACATCAGGTCATGGCGGGCAGCCGGTCGAGAAACTTATCCAGCGTGATCGGGTACTGTCGTACACGCACGCCCGTCGCGTTGTAGATCGCATTCGCGACCGCGGGTGCGACACCCGTCAGCCCGAGTTCACCGACGCCTTTCGCTTTGAGGGGAGAGATCGCCGGATCAACTTCATCTATGAATACGGCATCCAGATGGGGAATATCCGCGTGGACGGGCACCTCGTAACCGGCAAGATCATGGTTGACGAAGAAGCCGAACTGTTTGTCGACCGCCATCTCCTCCATCAATGCAGCTCCAATGCCCATTGTCATGCCGCCGATCACCTGGCTGCGCGCCGTCTTTGGATTCAGAATTCGGCCGGCGGCACACACGGCGAGCATGCGGCAAACCCGGATTTCGCCGGTGAAGGCGTTGACGCCGACCTCGACGAAATGCGAACCGAAAGTCTGAATCGCAAACTGCTTTGAAAGATCCCCGAACTCCATACTGTCCTCGACGACGATGTCGCCATCGGCGGAAGCGGAGGCAATCGGCACGCTTCGATTGCCTGAACGAACCTCGCCGGCGATGAACTCGGCATTTGCCGCGTTGAACCCGAGACGCTTGGCAACCTCCTCCCTCAGCCTCATGCAGGCGGCAAAGACGCCCGCTGTGACCGAAGGGGCTCCCTGCTGCCCTCCGGAGCCGGGGGTCTCGGGAAAGCTCGAATCTCCGAGCTTTGCCACGACACTATGAATGGGCACACCCATCATTTCAGCTGCTGTCTGCTGCACGATCGTGTAGCTACCGGTGCCGAGATCGGTCATGTCTGTCTCTACTGTCACGACGCCTTGGCGATCAAGACGCACACGAGCTCCGGCCTTGGAAATCGGCGCTCCGCGGATAGCGCCCGCCATGCCCATTCCGACAAGCCAATGGCCATCGCGGACCTGACCTGGCTGCACCTTGCGTGCGCTCCATCCGAAGCGTTCAGCGCCGGTACGCAGACATTCGACAAAGGGACGGGAGGAGAAAGGGCGGTCCGCGTTTTCCGGGTCGACCTGCGTATCGTTCAGGATACGGAACTCGACCGGATCCATACCGAGCTTCTCGGCCATCTCATCCATGGCGATTTCGAGCGCCATCAGACCAGGTGCTTCCCCGGGCGCGCGCATGGCGTTGCCCTCGGCGAGGTCGAGCGTCGCAAGCCGGACACGGGTCATCCGGTTCGGGCCAGCGTAGAGTGCGCGCGTCGAAAGGGTCGTTGGCTCGGTTCGCCCGCCGGCAAGATTGCCGGACCAACTCTCGTGTCCGACCGCCGTCAGTTTTCCATCGCGCGATGCCCCAAGCCGGATCCGCTGGATGGTCTTCGGCCGATGGATCGTCGCGTTGAACATGAGCGAACGTTGGAGCGCGATCTTGACCGGGCGCCTAACCATTCTCGCTGCCACGGCCGCTAGCACGAGGTCGATCTGGACCGTACCCTTGCCACCAAAACCGCCGCCGATGAAGGACGAGATGAGCCGCACGTTTTCGCGGGGAATGCCGAGGATGAGTCCGAGATCGCGCGTACCCCAATTCATCTGCTGGATCGAGGTCCAGCACGTCACCCGGTCTCCCTCCCAAGTCGCGATCGTGGCGTGCGGCTCCATCATTGCATGCGCCTGGTCTGGAACGGTGTACGTCTCGTCGACCTTAATATCCGCCTTGGTGAAGGCTTGGTCGAAGTCTCCGACCTGCGTCTCGGTCGGACCGCCAAATGGCTGCTGCTGCGCAACCGGAGCGCTGTCCAGCTGCGCCGCGAGATCGAACTGCCCCTCGGTGCGCACATAGTCGATGCGGATCAGCGAGGATGCCGCGCGCGCCTGCTCGAAGGTCTCGGCAATGACTACGGCGACAGGCTGGTGGTAGTGATCGACGTCGGGCGCGGCGAGCATGCGCTGAACGTAAAAATTGCCGACACCAAGCGGGCCGGCATTGCGATAGGTAACAACGGCAAGCACACCCGGTGCGGCCTCGGCCCGGCGGGTGTCGATCGACGTGATCCGGCCCTTGGCGATGCCAGCCCCGAGAATGTAACCATAGGCAACGTTCGGCGCGACGTCGTGGTACTCATAGGCGTAGGTCGCTGAACCGGTCGTCTTGAGCCTCGCTTCAAATCGATCAACCGGTTGGCCGACTATACGAAGTTGGTCGATGGGGTTCTGTCCCGCAGGTGTCTCGAATTTCATCGGTCAGCCTTTCGCTTGCGCCATGACGTAGGCGAGCGTCCGCTCCACCAACGGCACTTTGAATGCGTTGTCGTGTGTGGGCTGCGCCCCGTTCATCAATGCGTCGGCGACTGCCCCGGCACCACGCGGGAGTGCTGCCTCAGCAACCTCGAGCCGCCACGGCTTTGGAGCGATACCGCCGACCGCTACCCGCCCGCTGCCATTCTCGTGAATCACCGCAGCGACCGAGACCAGTGCAAAAGCATAGGAGGCCCTGTCACGAACCTTCTGGTAGAAATGACGTCCGCCGATCGGCGGCGGTAGCGTTACGGCGGTGATCAGTTCCCCAGGCTCGAGTGCCGTCTCGACGTGCGGCGTCGCGCCGGGTAGGCGATGAAAATCGGCAATAGCTATCGCCCTCGTCTGGCCATCCAGGCGAACCGTTTCAACCAAAGCGTCCAACGCCCGCAACGCAACAGCCATGTCGCCAGGGTTGGTCGCGATGCAGTCGGCGCTCCCGCCGATGACGGCCAGCTGTCGGCTGACTCCGGCAATCGCGGCACAGCCTGAACCGGGCATTCGCTTGTTGCAGGCCTGGTTGGTATCGTAGAAATAGGGACAACGGGTGCGCTGGAGCAGGTTACCGCCGGTAGTGGCCTTGTTGCGCAACTGCCCGGAGGCGCCTGCAACGATCGCACGTGCCAGAACGCCGTAGCCACGCCGCACCCTCGGATCGGAGGCCAGCCGGGTGTTAGTCACCGTTGCGCCGATCCTTAACCCGCCTTCGGCGGTTTCCTCGATACGGTCAAGCCCGAGGTCCTGAAGGTCGACAAGATGGCTTGGCGTTTCGATCTCGAGTTTCATGAGATCAAGAAGGTTGGTGCCTCCCGCTATGAACTTTGCGCCTTTCAGCTGCGTCACGATCCTCGCAGCATCTAGCGTGCTCGTCGCTCTTTCGTAGGTGAACTCCCTCATGCCGGGCTCCTCGCGACTTCCGCCATGGCCTCGGCAATGTTGGAATAAGCGCCGCACCGACAGATATTGCCGCTCATCCGTTCGCGCATCTCCACATTGCTGGTTTCGGGCGAACCCGTCAGATCACCCGTCGCATGGCTGGGAATACCAGCCTTGATCTCATTGAGAACGGCGACGGCTGAACAGATCTGGCCCGGCGTACAGTATCCGCACTGATAGCCGTCATGCTTGATAAAAGCTGCCTGCATCGGATGCAAATTATCCGGAGTGCCAAGCCCTTCGATCGTCGTTATGCTGTCGCCGTCATGCATGACCGCAAGGCTGAGACATGAATTAATCCTCACGCCGTTCACCAGAACCGTGCATGCGCCGCATTGTCCGTGATCGCACCCCTTCTTGGTCCCGGATAGATGAAGATGTTCCTGCAACGAATCCAGTAACGTTGTACGCGGATCGAGCTCCAATTCGCGATCCTTACCGTTCACGCGCAGGGTCAGCGGCAATTTGCGCACATCAGTCACGCTTCTGATCGTCTCCGCCTGAGCAGCGCCAGCAACCATCGGAAGAGCCGCGGTCACGGCTGACAGAAGCACATCGCGCCTTGTTAACTGGAGGTTTCGTTGATCTTTCATCGGCCGTCCTTCAAAGGGTTTTGGAAACCTCGATCTTTTTAAGCGCCGGGCAAATCTTGCCGTTTGCTTTGCGAAATTCATGTCTGGAGATAGGGGGCAGAGACGCGATGATTAGTGCGTCAAACTCGATAGAGCTTATGAGCCCTGAGAATAAAACAGGTTGCCGCGAAGCCATGTGCTGCGCCAGACGCAAGCATATTCCCGCCGATCGTCGGCAAAAATCCTGAAGCGCGCGGGCAGACGGAACCTTATTTTCGACCGCCTTTATCGTAGCTCGACCGGGCGTGATGGGTCAGCCCGTCCAATCCCGCGTTGATCTTACCCAAGCAAAAAGCCCAGGAGTGTGTCTTAAGTCCTTGAACATAGCGATCAGGCGAAAAAGTGCGGCGAGAATTCCGGTGTCACCGCCTCACGATCAGAAAGCTGTCAACCAATGACGAGCGACCTTCGCTGGGTCACCCAGACGATCATGGCGAACGCCATCAGGACCCCGCCGCCCGTGACGACGGCGACCCAGCCGCCACGTTCCCACAAGACGCCTGCCATCATCGACCCCATTGCACCGCCGACAAAGTTGCAGACCACGAACGCTGTGTTGAGGCGGCTGCGCGCGCCAGGATCGACCGCGAACAGTCTCGATTGATTGAGTACGTTAGTGGCCTGGATCGCGACGTCCAGGAGTAGGACCGCGACAAGGACTGGAATGATATGCGTTGAACCAAAGCCCGCGATCACGAGAGAGATCAACCCTAGAGCAAGAGCGGCGCCCGTACCTTTGACCGACCAGCCCCGATCATGGAGCCAGCCGGCGCGACGGGCCGCAAGCGCGCCCGCAAGACCGACAAGGCCGACCAGACCGATCTGACTGACTGAATAGGCGAAAGGCGGCGAACTGAGAAGGAACGTCAGCCCGGTCCAGAATAATGTGAAGACGGCAAATGCGCAGGCACCGATGACGAGCGTAATTTGCACGGGTCGATGTTGGCGCACGACCGAAAAGACCGAAACCAACAATTTGCCATAGGAAACAGCAGGCCTCGGCTTTTCCGCAGGCAGAGCCCGGGAAAGAAGGGTCGCAAGCAGAATGATGAACAGGGCCGCTGCAACGTAAATCGCCCGCCAACCGAAGGCATGCGCGAGAAAGCCGCTGATTGTGCGTGACAGCAGGATACCGGTGATCAGCCCAGAGACGATTGTACCGACCACGCGGCCGCGCTGGTCGGGCTCGGCGAGATCACCGGCGAGAGGCGTGAGAAGTTGTCCAGCGACCGTCGTCAACCCGACTGCTGCAAGCGCGGCGAGCAGCGCTGCGAAACTCGGTGCAAGCGCGCACGCGATAAGCGCCACTGCAGAGCAGATCATGATGGCCGGGATCAGGCGCCGCCTGTTCATTGTATCGCCGAGAGGGACGACGAGCAGAATGCCAAGCGCATAACCGATCTGCGTCACTGTAATCAGTGTGCCGGCGGCGGCGATCGAGACACCGAGCGATCCGGCTATCTCGGACAGCAAGGGCTGGGCCCAATAGAGATTGCCGACGGCTGCGCCACCGGAAATCGCGAACAACAGCGTGAGCGCTGGCGACATTACGGTGGACGTTGGAGGTTCAGGGTGCGCGCGCGACATGTTTCTTTCCTTGAATGGAAATCGAGGTGCGCCGACCTTGCTGGCTCACCTCGTGTTTTTTCTCAGCACCTTCATCATTGACCTGCGATCAGGATCGGGTGTCAGCTTGGAGGACCTTCAACGATATAGACGCGCGAGGTTGCCGCTTTGTGCCGGATGGGTTTGAGCTTCTCGTATTCGGGAGAGTTGTACCAAGCCTTTGCCTTTTTCATGCTGTCAAAAGCGATCACCACTATGCGCCCTTTGAAACCCGCGCCCTCAAGGGATGCGATATCTCCGCCACCCCGGACAATGAAACGCCCGCCGAACGGCTTGAATGTCGATTCCACCTGGGCGCTGTATGGCTTGATCCCCTCCGGATCAGTCACCTGGAACTCTGAGATGTAGTAGGCAGGCTTCACACCGGGGGCCGGCTCCTGGGCTCGGGACGCGGTCATCGTGGAAAAGGTGGCGGGGCCAAGCGCAACCAAGAGTGTTGCGATGCGAGCATTCTTCATCTTAGGTTCCTTCATTTCAAGAGAGGTGTATCGACGTTATCTTGGCTTCACTGCTGCTTTGCGCTGAGCTGGAAATTGTCCGTTTCGAACAGCTTCCGATCGAGGATCATGTCCTTGGTGGTGGCGACATAGGTCTTGAAGTGCGCAGAGTCCCGGTGAGCCTCGTAAGCAGCATTGTCGGCATACATCTCGAAGAAGCGAAGATGGTTAGGCTTGCCCTTGATCGAAACGGCATAGAGCGCCAGCACTCCCGGCTCCACCCGCATCGACGTCTCCATCTCGACTTTTACAGCAGCCGAATAGGCTTCCATCTGGGCCGGATCGATTTCCAGTTCGGCGATGCGGACCACTGGAGTGCTCGTATCCTGAGCCTCCGCCGAATGGCCAGCCAGCGTCAACATAACCACGGCAAAGACGACTGAAATTTGCTTGATATCCACGGAAGGTTCCTCACCTGATCACGACCGGTTTGCAAACACATCCTTGACCACCGGCATGGCTGAGAACACACATGGCCAGCCGCTATAAAAGGCGAGCTGGGTCAGGGCTTCGGACGCCTGTTCCTGCGTCAGTCCGTTATCCATCGCGCGGCCGAGATGGTAGCCGATCTGCACCACCTGGCCATTCGCGATAAGGGCCGTGACAGTGACGAGGCTGCGATCCCGCGGTGCCAAGCCGGGACGAAGCCAGAGGTTTTTGAACAGGACCTCTGCCGTATAGTGCACGATGCCGGGGGATACATCGCCGAAATTGGCTTGGACGCCAGTCGCACGCTTTGCTTCCGCCTCCTCGTTCAAAGGGAGGAGCTGCGGTGACGCCTCGGGCAACTGATCGGCACCGATACCACGTTCAACAAAGATATCCTTGACGATCTCGACAGCGAAGAAGGCATTGGACCATCCGGCGTAGAAGGCGAGATGCGTCACGATCTCGGAGACCTCCGCAGCCGAGACGCCACTGTCGAGTGCCTTGTTGACGTAATGCGGCAAGCCGATCGTCTGGTTGCGCGCGATGAGTGCTGCAACGGTCACGATGCTGCGGTCTCTCGCCGTCAGTCCGGAGCGGCTCCAGAGATCGCCGATGACCGTGTTCTGGGTATAGGCAGCCAAGGCCGGCGAAACGCTGCGAAGATCGTCAAGTGTCAGTGCGGGATGGTTGTCGGTTGGTTTTGCCATGATGTTGATCCAGTCGATTCACAAGTTTATGGGCGTCACTTTGATCGTCGCTGCGCGGGCGCGGGCACCGATCATCGGGTTGAGGTAACGGCTCTTGGCGTATTTCGTGCGGTAGGCATCGTCGATACGGTCGTTGATTGGCCCTTCGGCAGGTGCGAATTCGACGTCTTTGGTCATGCCAGCGACCGACACGCGGCCGGACTTCTGTGTGATCGCAGCCTGGTACCAGCGGGATGCCTGTCCGTTATATCCTCTTACATAGAGCGCGCCATCGACAACCACCGACCAAATCCACGTCGGCGTGCCGTAGGTAATGCCGTCTCCGCGAAACGGGGAGATATGCAGATCGTCCGATACGGCGATCTTGCCGAGCTCCTGATCAGACCAAGCCATGAAAAAATGCCTTCCATTGATTTCGGGGTATCCAGTCAGCGAATACCCAGGGATCGCCACAAGCGTGGCCGATCCATTCAATATAGTATCTAGTTTTGTTTCGATTAGGCGCTAATATCTCATTGAACTTATATCGGAGAGCAATGAATGCGACGGGAAGATCTTGGCGACCTGATGGCCTTCCTTACCGTGGCTGAGGAACAGAGTTTCACGAGAGCAGCGGCTCGTCTCGGAACATCGCAATCGTCCCTCAGCCTGATCATACGACGGCTGGAGGAACGGCTCGGTCTTCGTCTCCTGACCCGAACCACACGCAGCCTCGCCCCGACGCCGGCAGGGGAGCAACTTCTTTCGACCCTGGGACCCGCCTTGGGGAATATCGATGCGCAACTCTCGGCGCTGACCGAGTTTCGCGACAAACCTGCGGGCAACTTCCGCATCACCGCCGGGCAACATGCCATCGACACTGTGATCTGGCCGAAGCTATCGAAATTCCTTCGGGACTATCCCGATATAAAGGTCGAGCTCGTGGCAGAATCCGCCCTGACGGATATCGTCGCGGAACGTTTCGACGCCGGCGTTAGGCTCGGGGATCAGGTTGAAAAGGACATGATCGCGGTAGCCGTGGGACCGATGGCTCGGATGATTGCCGTAGCGGCGCCCGCCTGTTTCGCCCAGCTGGCTCCCCCCTCAACTCCGCAAGAGCTAACGGCTCATCGTTGCATCAATCTTCGTCTGCCGAGCTATGGTGGCTTTTACGCGTGGGAATTTGAAAAGGATGGCCAAGAGCTGCGGGTTCGTGTGGACGGACAGGTCGCGTTCAACGCCGTTCCCCAGGCCGTGATCGGAGCCTTGGACGGCTATGGTATCGCGTATCTTCACGAGGACGCGGTTCGTGAGCATTTGGACAGCGGCCGGCTCGTCCAGATACTGGCAGACTGGACTCCACCGTTTGCGGGGTACCATCTGTACTATCCGTCGCGACGCCATCCATCCCCGGCATTTTCCATGCTGGTCGATGCTCTCAGGCACCATCCGGCAGTATGACTGCTTCTGGCTTATGAAGTGGCGAGGGATGGCGCCTTGCTCAAATTTGCCGATCAGCGTGTGAGATGCGCATCAAAGAAGCCTTCGAGCTCGCGGAAATATTCCTTTGCCTCATGCATGTCCGGCGAGAACAGATATTGTGCGTGAGAAAGGCCCTCGAAAACAACCAGATCGGCGATCGCGCCGGCTTCCCGGAGCTTGCGATGAACACGAACTGTATTGCTCAAAAACAGGTCGCGAGTACCCGTGACCAGGATTGTCGGTGGGAAGCTTCGATAGTCGCCGTAGACCGGCGATAGGTAGGGATCCTTCATATCATGGTTGCCCGCATACAGTTTAGCCGCGTCGCCCAACCACCCTTCGTAGCGAACCAGGACATTATCGACACCGTCATTGCTAAAATAACTGTCGCCGATTTTTTCGAGGTCAGCCCAAGGCGTGCCAGCGGCGATCGCTCCAGGACGTGGCAGACCCTCCGCTTTTGCGCGCAGCACCAGAGCCAGGGTCATGGCACCGCCCGTCGAGGTTCCAAACACGCCAATCCTGGATGCGTCGTTCGTTGCCAGGACACTCTTGTAAACTGCAAGGGCATCATCCATCGCCGCAGGATAAGGAAAATCCGGCGGCATCCGGTAGTCGACAGAAATCACCCTCACATGGCTGAGGCCGGCCATCATGATCGCTTCGCCCGTTCCGGCCTCGCCGGGATTAAGGACATATCCGCCGCCATGGAAATGTATGAGGACGCGATCACGGTTTTCCGGTGATACTTCCTTGGGAACGATCGTAAAGACATTGACGCCGGCAATCTTGCTCGCCTCGACGGTCACGCCCATCTTCTCGCGCAACGCAGGCAGCACTGCGCTTGCCCTCTCGGCACCTTGCGCAATCCACGATTTCCAGTCGTTAGCCGTCACCGGGTGGTCGTTCCACGTGGCCATCGAACCGGCCTGGATGAGCGCGCGAAGCTCGGGACTTGCAGCCTGCGGGAGAGGGAGCTGACGCGCTGGCACGTTGCGTATCTCCTGCGCCAGGACAGGCGTCGCGAGCATCAAGCTGGCGATAATATACAGAATTGGCCTCATGGCGTGCATCTTGAACTCCAACTGTAGGGACGATGGTCATTGGCGGGTTCGTGGTTCACGGCGAACACCGGTGGACGGGATGTCGGCGCCGTGCCCCAAATGTTGAGCACGGGCCATATGAGACGCGGCTGTCATAAGGGGCGTCAAGGGGAAGAGCGGACAAAGTCTGAAGCGCTGTCTACCGTCAGAGCCTCCCAATTCTGGTGCGCAAACTTCAGTTTTTCGCCGCCGTCGAGAGAAAGCCCTTCGACGAACAGCCGGGCGTCGTTTCCTGGACGATATTGGTAGGGATAGTCAGTGGAGAACAAGATCCGATCGACGCCGACCGCATCAACGGCCTGGCGCAGATAGGCCTCATTATACATGCCGCTTGGGGTCAGATAGAGGTTGTTGCGTACGTAATGAATGAAGGGATGCTTCAATCCCGACACGCGATCGAGCATCACAAGGCGCTCGAGATAAAAGATGACAAGCTCGCCCCAATGGCCAAGGATCACCTGTAGGTTTGGATGCCGGTCGAAGACTCCGGCCAGAACGATGCGAACGAACTGCATGCCGGCTTCATAATGCCAGCCAAGTCCGAACGTCGAAAGCGCGAGGTCGACCGGCGCGCCGAAGCCTGAGTAATAGGCTTCGCGAACACTCGATTGAGGTATTTGGGGGTGGATGAGCAGCGGGACACCGAGTTCGGCGGCGACGGCAAATGTCGGCCCGAAGATCGGGTGATCCATGCCTTTTTCTCCAACCCGGCCATACAAAATGGCTCCTTTACACCCGAGGTGCTCAACGCTGCGCTGCAATTCCCTGGCTGCGGCATCAGCGTCCGCAGATGGCAGCACAGACAGGGCCTGGAAGCGCGATGGATGGGTCGCGACGACCTCGGCGAGCATGTCGTTCGTACGACGTGCGAGATCGATGCCGTGATCACCTAGATTGTTGAGACCAGGCGTCGTGACGGAGAGCACCTGCACATCGATCCCGGTCTCATCCATGAGCGCCAGCCGCTTTTCGCCGAGATCCGCGAGGCGCTCTTCGATAACGCCACGGTTCAGCCCTAAGGTTCCGTCGTCTGCGCCAGGGGTCGTGCTCCAGGCATTTTTCACGTCATTTGGCAGCACATGCTCTTCTATGGCGATAATCTTCATAGTCGGCTCCAATTGCTTCCGACGCCATTTTGCGTGGCGAGCGACGTTGGGGCGGCGATGCGTGAGCAATGCCGCCCCACTATATGAGAACTCGGCCTATCAGTTTACGCTGTGAGCTTATCGACGATTGCTTTGCCGACGCCATGTGCCGATGCTGGATTTTGGCCTGTGATCAGGCGGCCATCGGTGACGACGTTCTCAGACCAATTGGGTGCGGCCTGATGCAGCGCACCGCGTTCCTTGAGAGTGGTCGCGAGGAGATAAGGCACCACCTTCGTGTACTTGACCTCGGCTTCCTCGTCGTCGGTGAAGGCAGCAAGCTTCTTGCCGGCCACGAGATAGCTGCCGTCGGACAGTGTCGCGTTCACCAGCGCGGCCGGGCCGTGGCAGACCGCCGAGACGATGCCGCCGGCCTCCCAGATCTTGCGGATGACGTTCTGCACCGCTTCGCTGTCGGCGAAGTCCCACATCGTGCCGTGGCCGCCGGCGAAGAACACCGCCGAATAACGCGACGGATCGAGATCCTTCAGAATCAACGAGTCCGCCAGCGCGCTGCGGAAGTCCTTGTCCTTCCAGTAATGGGCGTTGGCCGCATCGGACAGATCGAAGAAATCGATCGGCGGGTGACCGCCCCGGATCGAGGCAATCTCGTAAGGAATCCCCGCCTTGTCGAAGACGTCGAGCGGATGGGTCAGTTCGACCATCGCGAAGCCGGTCGGCTCGCCGCTGTCGCCGCGGATCGGGTGGCTGGTCACCACACACAGGATAGGCTTGATCGTGCTTGTCATGGATTCGGGTTCCTCAGGATTTAAGCGAGGCCATGTCGATGACGAAGCGATACTTCACATCGCTCTTCAACATGCGCTCATAGGCTTCATTGATCTTCTGGATGGGAATGATCTCTATGTCCGACACGATGCCGTGCGCTCCGCAGAAATCCAGCATCTGCTGGGTTTCGGGCACACCGCCGATGAAGGAGCCCGAGATCGCCCGGCGGCCGCGCACGACACCCCCGGCATTTACCGGCGTACCGAGCGGACCGAGGTAGCCGACCAGGACAAGTACGCCTTCCAGCGCCAAGGTTGGCATGTAAGGATTGATGTCGTGATCATAGGGAACAGTGTCAATGATGACGTCGAAGCGGCTGGCAACGGCTTTCATCTGCTCCGCATCGCTCGACAACACGACATGGTCCGCGCCGAGGCGGAAGGCGTCTTCTTCCTTGCCGGCCGAGCGTGTGAACAGGGTGACATCGGCGCCAAGAGCTTTGGCGAGCTTCAGGGCCATGTGACCGAGCCCGCCCAGGCCGATCACCGCGACCTTGCTATCCTTGCCGACGTTCCAGCGATGCAGCGGCGACCAGGTGGTAATGCCTGCGCACAACAGTGGAGCGGCGCCCGCCGGATCGAGCCCGTCGGGCAACGACAACACGAATTTGTCGCGCGCGACGATGGATTCCGAATAGCCGCCATAGGTAGTGCTGCCATCCTGACGGTCGCTGCCGTTATAGGTGAAGGTCGGCCCCTCGACGCAGTCCTGCTCCCAGCCCCTGAGGCAGGGCTTGCAGTGCTGGCAGGAATCGACCATGCAGCCGACCCCTACCATGTCTCCCGCCTTGAAGCGCGACACGCCAGTTCCAACCTCACGCACTCGGCCGATGATCTCGTGGCCCGGCACGATCGGGTAGGTTGTGAAGCCAAAGTGGTTACGGGCCAGATGGACGTCCGTATGGCAGACGCCGCAATAGAGGATGTCGATGACGACGTCATCCGGCCGTGGCGCGCGCCGTTCGAAGGCGAAACGTTCTAGTGGGCCAGTGGCCGATTGAGCAGCAAAGCCAAGTGCGTTCATGGTGGTTCTCCGTTTATGTCTGCTCCGCAGGCGTGATTGCCCAGGTCATGCCAAGACAGCGTGACCTGGGTTGCGGGCTGGAATCAGACGTTGCTGGGCGCAAAAAGGGCTTCCCAGTTTGCAAACGGGCCGAGCGGGATGACTTCCCAGTCGATGAGGCCGGCCTTGGCAAGCGGGAAGTCGGCAAGCGACGCCTTGGCTGCCTCAACGGACTCAGCTTCCGCGATGATGGCCACGCCTGGGCGGTCCTGTCGGAAATAAATGTCGCGGATGACGCCATCCTTGTACATCTTCCAGGAGTGCCGGACTTCATCCAACATGTGCGGCTGGTACTTCTCGAGGCCGGCGCCGGGCTGCGGAATATCAAGGCAAAGCAGTTTCATCTCAAGGATCCTTTTGTGTGTTATGCGGATTGGGTGGGTGCAAATCGCCGCGTGATCTCGGCCACGCGGCGGCCAAGATAGCGCGCGGTCCGAAGGTCGCACTCCGGCGGCGCCACATCCGGTGCCTGGTCAATGTTGGCGTGGGTCATCACACCAAGCCAGCTCCCAAGTCGATTGAGGTCGTCCGGGCTCGATGTGCTGCTGTTGTTTCCTGGCATCAGGTCGAGACCGACCCAGATCATGCCGTGCTGGGCGGCGAACAGCGCCATGGAGACAAGTGAGTTCAGCTTGTCTCCATGCTGCGCGCCCGAATTGGTGAAGCCGGCGCTGATCTTGTTACGCCATTTGAGCTCAGTCCAGGCGGCCTTGGTGGACTCCTCGAAGAACTGCTTGAGCCGGGCGCTGATCATCCCGTTGTAAGTCGGGGAGCCGAAGATGATCGCATCGCTCCTCTCGAGAGCTTCCCAGTCGATCGGCCCATCGGCGACGGGGATCGCCTGTACCTGAACATTGTCCCCGTCTCTGGCACCTTCGGCGACTGCCTGGGCAACACGCGCCGTGTGTCCGTATCCGCTGTCAAATACGATCGAAATTAGCAATTGTCCGTCCTTCTTGATGATGAATGCCCGTGCTCTGGCGCGATCACCGATCTTGGGCGATTCAAAACTTGTTTACCGATGGAGGTTTCTATCGTAGAATTTGCGTCAGCAGTGGCGATAGTTTTTCCGTTATATGCTTCCTAGCATTCTACATCAGAGGCAGAAATGGTTGGTTCAAAGTCGGTTCGCGACAGATTTGACGGCATCGAAGTATTCGTCGAGACGGTCGAGGCAGGCGGTTTCGCGAAGGCGGCAGACCGGCTGTCGCTGACACGTTCGGCGGTCGGCAAGTCGATCGCGCGACTGGAGGAACGGCTCGGCGTCCGCCTTTTTCAACGGACGACCAAAATGCAGTGCCTCACCGAAGACGGTCAGCAATATTATGAGCGGTGTCTGCGCGCTATTGAGGAACTGCGTGCAGGAGAAGCGATGCTGGAGACCGGCCGTCAAGAAGTCGCCGGTCGGCTCAGGGTGTCGGCTTCGGTCCTATTCGGGCGCTATTGCGTCGCCCCCATCTTGCGATCCTATGCTCGTCAACATCCCCGACTTGAACTCGAACTGAGTTTCAGCGACCGCCAGATTGACCTGATCGCCGATGGCTTTGATTTGGCGATACGCAACGGTGCGCTGGGTCATTCATCAGCCTTACGCGGACGCCGGTTGGGCAGCCAGCGCAAAGTCCTGTGTGCGTCGCCAAGCTATATTGCGACAAGAGGCGAGCCTCGTTCGATCGAGGACCTTACCAATCACGACCTTCTGGTCTACTGGAGAGGCGATCATGGGTTGGCTTGGCAATTACCCGACCAAAAGGGCATACTCACAGACGTAGCGGTAACGGCGCGGCTGCGTTTCGACGATCTCGAGGTGATAGCGGACGCGGCCGTCGAAGGCATGGGCCTTTGCTGGCTGCCTTACTGGCTTCTTCGCGATCGGATAGGGCAGGGTGAGTTGGTCGAGCTTTGGGCAGATCGCCCGAGCGCATCAATGGAATTCTACGCTGTATGGCCCGCAGCCCAGTATCTGCCACTTCGCTCCAGGCTGGCGATTGACGTGCTTGCCGCTGAACTACCCAAAAGCTTTGAAGGATAGGATAGTATTTTGGGCCATTGCCCCAGGCTCAGGCCAACATCGCCATGAAGCAGAAGACGCCGAGGCGCAACGGCCGGTCTGTGTCAGTCGGTTAGCATAAGCGGCAGTTGGGAGGCGGCAAACACGACCCAATTGTACATTCTCGGAATGTCTGATAAAAAATCGCTGTCGAAAGAGTGCTGACCGGATGGTAGCCCGGTCGTCGTCTTAGTGGACGGCAACTTTTCCCTCCGGGGTATCCGCGACACCTGGACCGGCTTGCCGGTTGCAAAGGTGTGTCCGCTGATAACCCCACGTCATCGTCGGCGCACCTTCTCAATTCGTTAGAAGGAAGTACGACTGTGAAACTTACAGGAAACACAATACTCATCACTGGCGGCGCAACGGGCATCGGCTTCGCGCTCGCGCGGCTCTTTTGCGAGAAGGGCAATCAGGTCATCATCTGCGGCAGAAGCCAATCCGCGCTGGAGAAGGCGAAAGCCCAGGTGCCGGCAATAGTGACGCGCATTTGCGACGTAGCCGACACAAATAGCCGCTGCGCGCTGGTCGAATGGCTGAAGGCCGAATACCCCACCCTCAATGTGGTCATAAACAATGCAGGTATTCAGGCGCGGCGTGACTTCACCGCCGATCCGGAGATCGCCACGCTCGACCAGGAAGTTGCGATCAATCTCACGGCCCCCATCCATCTGATCGCAGAGCTGTTACCCACACTGAGACAGCAGGAGCAGGGGGTTATCATCAATGTGAGCTCGGGTTTGGCGTTCTCGCCGATGGCAGATGTCCCAGTCTATTGTGCGACAAAGGCGGCAATCCATTCTTTCACGCTCAGCCTGCGTCACCAGTTAAAAGCAACAGGTATCCGGGTGGTGGAAGTCGCGCCACCAATTGTCGACACCGGGCTCGGTGGCAAGACCCGCAGCGGAGGCACAGCCAATCAAATGATGGTCACTCCTGAGGAGTTTGCCATAGAGGCGCTCTCGCAGCTTGAAGCGGACAAGGACGAGGTGTTGGTCGGTGTTTCAGCCAAGACACGCGAGCTAGGCGAAGCCATGTTCGAGCGCATGAACAGCCGCGCCTAAGGCAATGCAGGTTGCCGCGATCGTCTCGGCAATCCTCTCTGAGGCTTTTCGAGCTGCGCTGGCTCGGAAGACACGGCCGCCGAACAGTCAAGTCAGGAGAATAATTTCATGAAAGTATTGGTAGTCGGCGCAGTCGGCGAAACCGCTGGCCTCGTTGTCCCGGAACTCGTCGAGCGCGGCGTCATTGTGCGCGGCCTCGTCCGCCACTCAGAACAGGTTCAACTCGCAAAGGACCGCGGCGCTAGCGAGGCGGTCGTGGGCGACCTTGCGAACCCTGAAAGCCTTGACGCCGCCCTGACGGATGGCGTCGAGGGTGTGTTCCACATCGGTCCCGTTTTCGCGCCGAACGAGGTGCAACTTGGCCTCAATATCGTTGCGGCTGCGCAGCGCGCCGGCGTGCGTAAATTCGTGTTCTCGTCGGTGATCCACCCAATCCTCGACTTGCCCAACCACGCGGCCAAGGCGCCAGTCGAAAGGGCGCTGGTCAATTCGACGCTGGACTATACGATCCTCCACCCCACCATGTTGTTCCAAAACTATGCATTGTCATGGGCCACCATACTGGAAACGGGAGTCCTCGCCGAGCCATGGACGCCCGAAACCCGCTTCAGCCGCGTCGACTACCGCGACGTCGCCGAGGTGGCCGCGATCGCGTTCACCGAGGCTCGGCTCGCCTATGGTACCTTTGAACTATGCGCATCGGGCATTCACTCCCGCCGGGACCTGGCCAGGAAGCTGAGCGAGATCTTGGGCCGCGACATCGGGGTTGGAACGGTTGACCGTAGCGAGCTTTCAAACGTCCCCAGCGACATGATCGAGATGTTTGCACATTATGACCGAAGCGGCCTGCTCGGCAGCCCGCTCGTCTTACGGTCAATTCTTGGGCGCGAGCCACGCACCCTCGATGCGTATTTCAAGGAGCTCGCTGCGGCTGGAGGGTGCTGATGGGGATGAATGACCCGCTCCAAGGTGGCTATCTGTCTTGTTCCCGAGCGAGCGAAGCTGTGACCGTTCGAACTTTGGCAGCTCAAACGTCGCGAAAGTATGGTGCCAGAAATTGGCACGCAGATGTGCATATTGAATTCGACCAGAACGAGACTCTACAACCAGTTTGCGGGGCTCACGCCTCTCGACGCGAAGGATGCGGGCGGTGAGTAGGCACGCGGCCCGCAAGGACGTTGCGCTGGTTGCACGAGCAGGCCCTGGCACCACGGGTGTCGGAGCGACCCTATCTAACTTCAAAAAAGGAAACACATGAAAGCCGTTAAATTCAACGAATATGGTGGCACCGATGTCCTGCGGGTCGTTGAGGTGGAGGCGCCGCACGCAGGCCCCGGTCAGGTGCGCATCGCGGTGCGGGCCGCAGGGGTAAATCCGATCGATTGGAAGCTGCGGGCTGGATATGTTCGCGACTTCATGCCTCTTACCTTTCCCGCCGGCGTTGGTTCCGAAGCTGCGGGCATCGTCGATGAGATCGGCGATGGCGTCTCGGGCGTCGCCATTGGTGATGCCGTTTTCGGATACGGACAGAATACGGTGGCCGAACAGGCGGTGTTGAGGGCCTGGGCATGCATGCCGGACAACATGCCGATCGAGGTGGCCGGTGGCCTACCGGTCATCGTTGAGACGGCCACGCGCATCCTCGATCACGTTAACCTTAGGGCCGGTGAGACGCTGTTGATATCAGGTGCTGCTGGCGGGGTAGGAACCGCCGCCATCCAGTTGGCTCGCCACCGTGGCGCTATTGCGATCGGTACGGCGAGCGAGCCGAAGCATGATTACATCCGCGAGCTAGGTGCGATACCGACGACCTACGAACCTGGGCTGGCCGCAAGGGTACGCGAACTGGCGCCGCAGGGCGTGGACGCAGCGCTCGACCTAGCCGGTGCCGGCGTCATCCCGGAGCTTGTCCAGATTGTGGGCGATCCCACGCGCGTCGTTTCCATTTCCGACGTCACGGCCCCGCAGCATGGAGCGAGCTTCTCGGGGCGATCGGCCGATCATCCCGAGCACGCCTTTGCCGAGGCGGCGCGATTGTACGGCGAGGGAGCGTTTCATCTCCGCATTGAGCAGACCTTCCCGATCGAGCAAATCGCCCTGGCGCAGGAGGTTAGCGCTGCGGGGAGGGTGACCGGCAAGCTCGTCATCACAGTGGCCTGAGCGGATCTCCGGCCCACAAGATAGTTGCATCTGCGGGCCGGAAACTCGGTTTTTACTGGCCGATTGCTGGCTACCGGTCGTTCGATACGACGGGAAAACGGCAATTGCGACGAAAAAACCTCATTTTCTAAGGATCTAAAACCATGTCTAGTGTCGAGCCACTCGACCCGTCATTCCCGTTAACCCGCCAGATGGAAGTGGACGCTGCCCCATCGTGTTGGTGCAATCTCTGCACCATGGCGCCTGAAGACGAAGCAGCGTTCTTGGTCGCCTGGGCCGCTGATGCCGCTTTCATGAAGAGCCAGCCCGGCTTTATCTCTACGCAGCTCCACCGCGCGCTGGGAGACAGCCCGACCTACCTCAACTATGCGGTCTTTGAATCCGCAGCGTCGTGGCGCGCGGCCTTCAGGCATCCCGATTTTCGGCAGGCGACCAAGGCGCATCCGGCGTCGGCCGTCTTTCGTCCTCATCTCTTTCAGAAAGTCGCTGTGCCGAACTTGTGCACCGCATAGCGGAGCAGCGACTCCCGAGTTCCCTGGTTAGAAACACGCAAGCCCTCCCGACACGGCACTTATTGCCCGCGGCAAGGTAGAAAGCCTGTTGCGGCTTTGATGCAAGGCGGAGCCGCATCGTTGAATGGCACGACCGGCGACCGATTGCGGCAAATCCAAACTCTCATTCCAAGTGGGCCAGCCGCATTAACCCGCGCTTGCCCAACCATGCGGCCAAGAGGAAGGGACGTTGGAGACTCGGCGCTTATCAGTACCTCCATGCAGCCGACCACGCGGTTCCAGAACTTTGCGTTGTCAAGGGCCGAACCCGTGACCGCTTGATTTTGCGTTTGATGGTTCTGAAAGAATGGTGACAGAAACTGTCCCCATGCTGGTTTATGTACGTTTGCAATTCCAGAGAGATATCGAACCCTCTCTCGTGCAACGCCAGAAAGGATTTGAAAGTATGTCCAGACGTAAATCAATCGACGCATCTTCAGTCGCTTGCCAGAAGGCGGTGCGACCTCGCCTGCGTGACAAAGCAACCGTTTTCGAATTTGCTTGGCTTGAGGCACTCTGATGAAACGAATTCAATATACCAAGTATGGCGGCCCGGAGTTGATGCGGGTCGAGGATTTCGAGTTGCCCGCGGTCGGAACAGGTGAGGTTGCCGTGCGGGTCAAGTTCGCGGCGATCAATCCTATCGACTGGAAGCTCCGCGCTGGCCAAATGAAGATCGTCACCGGCAGAACCTTTCCCCGCGCCATGGGAATGGATTTTTCAGGGATAGTCAGTGCGATCGGCTCCAACGTCACGCGGTTTAAGATTGGCGACGCGGTATTCGGTCTTGCCAAGTTCAAGGAAAGCGGTGCGTTCGGACAAGCCGTGGTGACAAAGGATACGTTCCTTACTCGAAAGCCGGATAGTGTTTCTTTCAAGGATGCGGCATGCCTTGGCACACCAGGCGTCACGGCTTGGAACGGGCTTATCGATAAGGCAAAGCTGCGACCTGGCCAGCACGTCTTCATCAACGGCTGCGCTGGCGCTGTCGGTGAAGCGGCCGTGCAGATCGCGCAGCTCTTCGGCGCCACCGTTTCGGGGAGTTGCAGCGCGCATGACATGGAGCGTGCCAGATCGCTTGGCGTAAAGACGGTCTATGACTATCGTACCATCGATCTGTCTAAGATTGCTGATCGCTTCGACGTCGTCTACGATACGGCGGCGACGCTGACACTTTCTGACGGAATGAGTATGCTGAGCAAAGGTGGCGTATTCCTGGATTTGAACCCTGGGCTCGGCAAGTTCATTCGCGCAGCCTTTGATCGCCGGCTAAAGCCCATCATTGGTTCTCCCCGGGCCGAAATCCTGGAAAAAGTTGCCGAAGCAGCGGGCGCAGGAAGGTTCAGAATTCCGATAGGGAAAATTGTTTCCCTGGACAGCGCGATCCCACTAATCGGTGAGCTTGAGAGAGGCGGCAAACTTGGTGGCAAGGGCGTCGTGGCAATGGAGTAAAAATGGCAAGAAGTCATCGATTGTTCGATCTGATGCAAGTACTTCGCAGACATCGCGCGACGGTGTCAGGACGTACACTTGCGAACGAACTCGGCGTGTCTCTGCGCACAATACGCAGAGACGTGGCCACCCTGCAGGACATGGGCGCAGACATCGATGGGGAGGCAGGTGTCGGCTATATCTTGCAGCCCGGCTTCCTTCTCCCACCGCTGTCGTTTACGGACGAGGAAGTCCAGGCGCTCGTGATCGGCGCCCAGTGGGTTAGCCGCCAGACGGATGACTCGCTGGCATTCGCAGTGACGAACGCGCTTGCCAAGATCAATGCTGTTCTTCCGCCTGACATGCGATCCGCTCTCAACGAAGATATGATCTATGTAGGACATCCCCGGAAGGGCGCCGGCCCGCTGGATCTAAGCGAGATCCGCAGGTCACTGCGAGAGCAGCGCAAACTGCGCATCACGCTGTCTCTGAAACATGTCAACCTGGGAAAGGAAATCATCTGGCCCATCATGCTAGGGTTCATTGAATCAAAACGTTTTATCGCGGCCTGGTGTGAGCTGGACGAAAAGTTTCGTGTAATCGGATTCGAAGATATCGAAACTGCGGAGGTGTTAGACGAGCGATATTCACGAAGCCGCCGTCAGCTTGTCAAGGAATGGCGAGAGCAAGAAATCAGACCTTGTAACAGCCATGGCGATATTTGCTGACACACCCGCAGTTTTCCCGGCGCGATCCCGCCGGGCATCAAGCCTTGTTGAAAGGTTCATGCGGAGAAACGCGTTTTTCATCGCAAGTCGATCGTATCTGGATCGGTCAAACCATTACGACAGCACATAACGCGTCAAGACAAATGACGATGCGAACCTGGCCGCTAGTCATTTGCCGCTTCAGAAGCCAACCACGCCAAAGGTGCGACATGAAACCATTTCTTCCATCCCTGCGGCCGGCCTATGATGCGCTTGAACCTTATGCCTATCCAGTCGTGCGAATAACAGCTGGACTTCTGCTCGTTCCACACGGCGCTCAAAAACTTTTTGGATGGCTCGGCGGAAACCCCGCACTGGCTGCGGGGGCGTTCCGTGCCATCGGCTTTGAACCGGCGGAATTGCTTGTGATGATTACCGGCGTCATTGAGTTTGAACCGCTTCGGTCTCATCAACACCCTTCCAAAGCCAATCGAATGGCTGACTGACAACGGCTCCTGCTTCATCGCAAAGGACACCAGATCGCTGCTCATCGATATCGGCATGGAGCCGTGTTCAACG
>Ga0209025_1000666_pt1 | contig 59408 bp, 49 predicted proteins | sample AraplaMF_Col_mLB_FD_184256 | JGI IMG/M metagenome (GOLD analysis project Ga0209025, IMG submission 184256) | Arabidopsis root microbial communities from the University of North Carolina, USA - plate scrape MF_Col_mLB (SPAdes) (version 2) | ecosystem: Host-associated > Plants > Roots > Endosphere... | reverse complement strand
CGGTATTCCTGCCGAAACTGCCGAGCCATCGATAGGGCTGGACAAAAGCGGCGGTCACTTCAAACCTGACCGCCGTCCCGCATCAAGCCGATTTTCGTAACATCAGATCGGCGTTGAGGAGAATTCGATCGCGGATGCGGGTCACCTGACCCTCCTCCTCATCCAGCTTCTGAAAGAGAAGCTCGATCGCCAGTCGGCCGATCTCGTTGTAATTCTGTGCCACCGTCGTGATCGGCGGGTTGGCGTAACGTGATAGCGGATGGTCGTCATGCCCTGCCACCCGAAGATCATAGCCAGCGCCATGACCAACCTTCAGGCCCCTCTGCGCGGCCGCGGCGATGACGCCAAAGGCGATCCGGTCGTTCGCACACAGGATAGTGCGGGAGGGCAACTGGCCCATGTTCTCAAAAAGCCGGCTCGCCTCATCGAATGCAAACCGCTCGAAATCCCATCGCGCCGGCTTGGCGACATCGAGGCATAGGGGTTCGCGACCAAGACGCTGCATTGCCTCCTCGTAGGCTATGCGCCGGGTCACGGAGTTGGTGTTGACCTGCGGCATATCGAAATAGCTCGGCGGTTCACCCGAGCGACAGAGGTAATCAACGATCAGGTCAACGCTCTGCCGGTTATCCGTCCCGACGAAGGCCGACCTCTCGTCCAGCGGCGAATCGACATAAACGATGGGTATCGTGGCGGCGAGCTGTTCGAGCGTCGAGCAGTGCGATGTGACGCCGAGCGGCGCGATGATAGCGCCCGCCACATTCATGGACTTGAAAGTGCGGATGGCCCGGTCTTCGATTTCCGGTTTTCCGTCCGAAGACAACACGAAGGCGAGAAAACCGGCCTCGTTGGCGATCGATTCGATACGGTTCGTCAGCGCCATGTAAAAAGGATCGGCATAATTCGGAATGACGATACCGATGATGTTGCTGCGACGGCGGTTGAGGTTGACGGCGAATATATTTGGCCGGAAGCCGGATTTTCTCAGCGCTTCCTCGATCGTCTCCCGTGTTTTCCTACGCACCGACGATGGGTCGTTGAAGTATTTGGACACCGTCGGGCGCGAGAGCCCGACGAACTCCGAAAATTCCTCCATCGTTCTGATAGACTTTGCCAAGATGCTGCCCCCATGAAAGACTCATGGATAGATTACATCGCTCTTTCTTGTCACGAAAGGGTGGCTGCCTAGGCTGATCGAACCCTAAACATGATACGACGTAAACTATACTTTCCTGTCATAAAGGAAGCTGGATCGCTTCAGGGGCTATCGGCGCCAATCCTGACGCCATGTCTGTCAAAAACATGCAGCCGCGCCTGCGGGAATCCGACCCGAAGGGATTTGCCCGGCTGCAATAGCGCCCGATCCGACGAAAACAGCTTGAAGGGTAATCCATGCACGGTCAGATGCAGGATGACACCGAGACCGGTCGGCTCGACGAGATCGACGGTCGCCTCGATACCCCCGTCGGCTGGCGCAACAGTGACGTGTTCCGGGCGGATGCCGAGCGTGACCGGCTCGCCATCGGCGAGGTCCACTTCCCGGCCAAGCGCAAGGCGCGTGCCGTCACCCAGCACGACGAAACTGTCGCCACTCTCCTGCCCGAGCCGCCCTTCGAGAAAATTCATCCCGGGCGAGCCGATAAAGCCGGCAACGAACAGATTGGCAGGACGATCATAGAGATCGAGCGGCGCGCCGATCTGCTGCACATGGCCGGCATTCATGGCGACGATGCGTGAGGCGAGCGTCATCGCCTCGATCTGGTCATGGGTGACGTAAACCGAGGTCGCGCCAAGGTCGGCATGCATGCGCTTGATTTCGGCACGCATCTGTTCACGCAGCCGGGCATCGAGGTTGGAGAGCGGCTCATCGAACAGGAAAGCCTTCGGCTGGCGCACGATGGCGCGGCCCATGGCGACGCGCTGACGCTGGCCACCAGAGAGCGCCTTCGGGCGGCGTGCGAGATAGGGATCGAGTCCTAGCTTGGCAGAAGCGCCCGAAACCGCCGCGGCGAAGGTTTCCTTGGGGCTGCGGCGCAGGCGCAGGCTGTAGCTCATATTGTCGGCAACGCTCATATGCGGATAGAGCGCATAGGACTGGAACACCATGGCGATATCGCGATCCTTCGGCCGGCGATCATTGACGCGTTCGCCGTCAATGGAGAGGTCGCCGGACGTTATCTCTTCCAATCCCGCGATCATGCGCAGCAGCGTCGATTTTCCGCAGCCTGAGGGGCCGACAAGGACGATGAACTCGCCATCCCTGATATCAAGATCGACGCCATGCAGCACGGCGAGATCGCCATAGGTTTTGCCGACATTCTTCAGCTCGATGGAAGCCATGGGATTATCCTTTCACCGCACCGGCCGTCAGGCCCTGCACGAGATAACGTTGAATGAGCAGGAAGAAGAGGCAGGCCGGAATGAGCGCTAGGACGCCCGCCGCCATCATCTGCCCGAAATCGACGGAGAATTTCGAGACGAAGGTCAGAAGGCCAACCGGGAAAGTGGCGCTCTGATTGCCGGAAATCAGCATCAGCGCAAACAGAAGCTCGCTCCACGCGGCGGTAAAGACGAAGCCGAGCGTCGCGGCAATGCCTGGCAGCGTCAGCGGCAGGATAATCTGGCGGAAGGCCGTAAACCGGCTTGCCCCGTCAATCATCGCCGCCTCTTCCAGATCTTTCGGAATGCCGTCGAAGAACGACTGCATCAGGAAGGTGGCGAAGGGAACGTTAAAGGCGGTATAAACGATGACGAGGCCCGTTAGGCTATTGGTGAGGCCGAGCGGCGACAGCATCTTGAAGATCGGCGCGACCAGCATGACCAGCGGAAACATCTGGGTGATCAGCATGAGCGCCACGATCCAATATTTGCCCTTGAAACGGAAGCGTGACAGAGCGTAACCCGAGAGCGACGAGAGTATCGTGACGGCAATCGCCGTGGAGCCCGCGACGATGACGCTGTTCTTAAAAAACGTCGGGAAAGCACTGTTTTCTATGACGAAACGATAATGATCCCATGTCGCGCGCGATGGCCACATTCGCACCCCTTCGCTGTAAAGCAGATCATTCGGCGTGACGGAAACCTTCAGCAGCCAGAACAGCGGGAACAGTGCGAAGGCGATATAGGCGAGGATCGCGAGACGATGGGCAAGGGTGAGAAAAATCCTTGATGTCATCGGTCAGTCCTTCTCAATCAGGCGCTGGCGCAGCAGGACGATCAGCATGGAATAGGCGAGCAACAACGCCAGAAGCACCAGCGCAATCGCCGAGGCGTAACCGAAGTCCAGCCGCTTGAAGGCCTGCGTGAAGATGTAGCTCGCAACAATCTGCGTGCGGTCGGCTGGGCCGCCATTGGTCATGACGATGATGAGATCGGCGAAATTGGCGATCCAGACGGTGCGCAGCAGGATGGTGATGGCGATGGTGGGCGCCAGAAACGGCAGGGTGATGGAGGTGAACCGCTGCAGCGGGTTCGCCCCGTCAATTTCTGCAGCCTCGTAGAGATCGCGCGGGATCGCCTGAAGGGCGGCAAGAAGGGTTATGGCGAAGAAGGGAATGCCCCACCAGACATTAGCGATAATCGGCCCCCACATCGCAAGCTGCGGATCGGCAAGGATATTGTTGGGGGCGGATAAAAGCCCAAGCGAGACCATCCAGTGCGGCAGCGGGCCAATGACCGGATTGAACAGCCATGCCCAGTTGAGGCCAGCGAGAAATGTCGGAACGGCCCATGGCAGAAACACCAAAGCCTGCGCCAGTCCCCTGCCCGCAAAGGGCTTATCGAGCAGAAGCGCCAGAATGAGGCCGAAGAAAAATTGCAGAAAAACCGAAGCGCCGGTCCACCACAGCGTGTTTTTCAGCGCCCGGTAAAAGGCCGCGTCCTGCGACAGCGTCTCCAGATGTTTCAGGCCAACGAAACCGCCCGAGAACGGATTGAGCAGTTGCACATCACGAAAGGCATAGGAAAGGCCGAGCACCAGCGGCACCAGCATGACGGCGACGATCAGCACAAGCACGGGCGCACTGTAGAGCCAGGGTTCGGCCCAATCGGCAAACCGCCGCATCGCGGGCTTGCCAGCCGGTTTGCGCGCAGCCACCGGCCCGGCGCCATGGGCATAGGACATTATATCGCTCCCTGATCGGACGACGAAACGGACGGGTTTTCCAGCCTCTCGGCTTGCCGATCCGAAAAATTGCAAGAAAAAGGCCTGTCGCAGCGAAGGCCGGCAAGATCCGCCGCACGGGCATTTGCGCCCGCACGGCCGGTCATATTGTTATTTCGAGGCGAGGAACTTCTGCTGCGCCTTGGTCATGTAATCAGCCCATTGTTTGGCCAGATCCTCGGGCGTGATGTCGCCGAGCAGCGCTTCCTGCGAGGTCTTGATCACAAGCGAGTCCTTGAAGAAGGCGAATTCCTCAAGATAGGTCGGCATTTTCGTCGGCACGGCATTCTTGTCGGCCAGTTCGTCGAACCAGCCCTTGAACTGCTCGCTGGCATAGAAGGGGTCCTTCTCCGCCGACTTGTGCACCGGCAGCGCACCGGTCTTCTTGTTCCACTCGATATTGCCTTCTGGCCCTTCGAGCGTCTCGATCAGCTTCCAGGAGAGGTCTTTGTTTTCAGACTTCGCCATCATCGACCAGCCAGCAAAACCAATCGTCGGGAAGGTCTTGCCGTCAGGCCCCTTCGGCATGGTCATGACGCCGAAATCTTCCGGCTTCATACGCTGGGCAATGGCGATCAGCGCATCCGGGTCCTGATCGAGGAAGGCGCAGGTGCCGGAATAGAAGCCGGCAACGATTTCGTTGAAGCCCCAGTTGACACTGTCCTTCGGCGCCAACCCGTTCTTATAGAGATCGATCACATAGGTCAGGCCCTTCACCCAGCCGGGGCTGTCGAAGGTCGAGGTGCCGTCCTTGGTGAAGAACTCGTTCGAACCGGCCATGGAAGCGCCGAACATCACCCAGCCGTTGAGCCCGCCGGGGCCACCGCGCAGGCAATAGCCATACTTGCCCGGAAGGGCTGCGATCTTCTTGGAGGCGTCCGCGAATTCATCAAGCGTCTTCGGCGGCTCCTTCACGCCGGCCTGTTCCAGCAGCTTCTTGTTGTAGAACATGGCGCGCAGGTAAAAGCCGTAGGGCAGCATATAGGCCGTGTTCTTCACGTCGCGGCCGAGTTCAAGCGTGCGCTCGCTGAGCCCCGCCGTATGCTCCCACTTGGCAAGATAGGGCTCAAGACTTTCGAGCATGCCATTATTGGCATAGAGCGACAGCCATGTATCGGGCATTTCCATCACATCCGGAACATCACCTGCGGAAACCATGGTGGCGAATTTCTGGAAGGCCTCACTCCAGGGAAGCGAGATGATTTCCACCTTGGTGCCGGGATTGGCGGTCTCGAATTTCGAGACGATGCCCTTCAGCGTTTCGGTTCGTTCCGGGCTGGTGATGACTTCCACCAGCTTCAAGGTCGTGTCCGCCAGCGCCGTTCCGGTCATCAGGGCGGTAAAAATTGCTGCTGCTACCAGTTTTTTCATGTCGTTCTCCCCTTTTTGTGGTCAGTTAAAACACGTCAAGCGGTGGTGGCCGCCTTGATCGCGGGTTCGAGATCGTTCCAGAGAGCCTCCGTGCCCTCCAGCCCGACATGCAGGCGCACCGACCGTGCGCTGATGCCGAAAGTGTGGGCGGAGTTTGGCTGCGCCTTCTGTTCGAGCACCACTTCACCCGGAACGATCAGGCTTTCATGCCCGCCCCAGGAAACACCCAGTTTGAAAAGCTTGAGGCGGTCGGCAAAAGCGCGCACATCCACCCCCTCCTTGAAGATGAAGGAGAACAGGCCGGAGGTGCCGTTGAGGCCGGGCGGCAGGCGGTTCGCCAGCCCCGGATGGCAGACGGTTTCCACCACATCGAGAGCGTGAAGGCGCGTCGCTATATCCATAGCGGAGGCCTGATGCGCCTTCATGCGCAACGGCAGGGTACGCAAGCCACGGATGAGCAGCCATGCATCGAATGGCGACATCTTGCCGCCGAGATAGGGATAGGCTTCCGCCCGGATGCGGTCGATCATGGCCTTCGAACCGGCAACCACGCCGGAGACCACATCGCTATGGCCGCCAAGATATTTCGAAGCGGAATGCAGGACGAGATCGACGCCAAGCGAGATCGGCTGCTGGAAGACCGGGCTCGCCCAGGAATTATCGATGACGGTGACCGCACCATGCCTTTTACCGATGGCGGCGAGGGCACCGACATCATGCGCCTCCATCACCCAGCTTGTCGGGCTTTCCATGTAGAAGAGTTTCGCGCCCGGCATCGCCTTTTCAACCGCCGCCTCGTCGCGACCGTCGACATAGACGACCTCGATATTCATGCGCTTCATGAAGGTGCCGAACAGCCGGAAAGCATCGGGATAAACGTGGCGTACCGCGACGATCCGGTCACCGGGCGACACGAAGGAAAGCACGGTGGATGAGATCGCCGACATGCCGCTGGCAAAACCAAGTGCGTCTTCAGCACCCTCAAGTTTCGCCAGCATCTCTTCGAACAGTCGAACGGTGGGGTTCAGTCCGCGCGTATAGACCGGCCGCACCTTCTCGCCGCGATAGGTGGAGACCATTTCGTCGTAGCTGGAAAAGGTGAACAGCGACGTCTGCACGATGGGCGGCACGACGGCCTCGAAGGCGTGGGCTTCGTCATGGGCGACGATCAGGGAGGCGGGATCGAAGAGATCGTTGCCATGGTTCATTTCGACATGTCCTTGATATCTTCCTCGACGACAGCGAGGATTTTCAGTGTTTCTTCCCGCGCCGTTTCCGCATCTCCGGCGGCGATCGCGTTGAACAGGGTGCGATGAAAGGGAAAGGAGCGGCTGGCGAAATCCGGCCGGTCAAAGGGTTTCGACCAGAAGCGTTCAAAACCCTCGCGCATCTGCTCCAATAGCTGCTTGAAAAGCGAATTATGCGTGGCGTCATAGATGGAGAGGTGAAAGGCGAGGTCCGCCTTGCCAGAGGTTCCCTCGGCCAGATGCACCCGCTCCATTTCATCGAGCCGCGCTTCCATGGTGGCGATGTCTTCGGGCGTGCGACGGCGCGCAGCGGCCATGGAGGCTTCGACCTCGATGCCGCGGCGCACCTCCAGCGTCATCAGCAACGCGTCGCGCAGACTTTCGGCGTCGATGGAAATCGGCATATGCACGGTGGCGGCGGAAATCGGCTTCAAGAGGTAATTGCCGCTGCCCTTGCGGCTGTCGATGACGCCGAGTGCCTGAAACTTGCGGATGACTTCGCGGATTGTGGACCGCCCCACGCCCAGCGCCGCCATAAGCTCCCGCTCCGCCGGCAGCCGGTCTCCCGCCTTCAGCCCAGCCCGCTCCACATAGTCGGAAAGCGCGGCCTCGACCTGACGCACGCGGTCGCTCGGCGGAATCGGCTGCATGAGTTCCCGGCTGGACCTGTCCAAGACGCATCCCCTAAATTGGTCTGACATCTTACCATTCCAAAAGGTAAAAGGAATGTCAACGGGCAAATCATGTTGCACACACCTCTCAGCAAAATGACTTAAGTATCTGGAATAATTATATAATATCAATAGACTACCCGGCTTGGTGGGTGGCCGGTCCGGCAAAAAATCAGACCGCATCGTCCCTCCACATTGAAAACGTCAAAAGGTCAAGCTTTACGGGAAGAGATAATTGCGCCGCATCAAGGCGACGGAGAGCCGCCGATTACGGCGTCTTCACGCGCGCCGCCAGACGCGCCAATGCGTCGGCATGCTCATTGCCGACAGAGCCCGAATGCCCCTTGCACCATTCCACGGCCACGTGGGGATGCCGCTCCAGCAGCTTGTCTAGTTGCTGCCAGATTTCCCTGTCAGGGATCGGTCTTCGGCGTGTGTGCTGGTTGGGCGTGATGCGCTTCCAGCCATTGTTGCGCCAGATCGCCCGATATCGATTGCAGCCCTCAATGACATGAACGGCATCCGTCCAGAGCGTGACCGCACGCGTTGGCGCCTCGGCGGCGATCCACGACATGGCGTTCAGGACGGCGAGGACCTCGAAAGTATTATTAGATGTGCCGGATGCTTTGCCCGAGGCCGAATGGATTTGGTTGCCTGCTTGATGAACGACGAAAGCCCACCCTCCGGAACGGGAGGCATCGTTGAAGGAGCCATCGGTGAAGATATAAAGCGCATCAGCCATGAAGAGGGTGTGTAGCACCGAATTGGAGATCGCCAAAGGAACAGGCCATTGGCACAGAATTATTTCGTTCCGATGCCGTGTTGCGTTCCTCGGAAAAACCGAAGCGGCGTCATTAGAAGCAGGAAGGGCGGCCTATGCCACCCTCCCAAAACCCTGCGGAAGGCCTGTTTTACTGGCTGAGAACCGCCGCCGTGATCGTCTGCATATTGTGGTTGATCATGTCGATATATGTCGAAGCCGGGCCGTCGGCGGTCGAAAGCGCGTCAGAGTAGAGCGTGCCGCCAACCTTCAAGCCGGTTTCGCTGGCGATCTGGTCGATCAGCCGCTTGTCGGTGATGTTCTCGACGAAGATCGCCGAGGCCTTGTCGTGTTTTACCTGATCCACCAGCTTGGCGACATCGGCGGCCGAGGCTTCCGATTCCGTCGATACGCCTTCAGGGGCAAGGAAGTTCAGGCCATAGGCGTGCTCGAAGTAGCCAAAGGCATCATGCGAGGTGATGATGACACGTTTTTCCGGCGGGATGGCTGCAATCTCGGTCTTCACCTTCGCGTTCAGCGCGGCAAGCTTGGCAATATAGGCATCCGAGTTGGCGGTGTAGGTTGCGCAACCGGCCTTGTCGACTTCGCAAAATGCGCCGGCGATGTTCTTCACATAGATTTCCGCGTTCTTGATCGACTGCCAGGCATGGGGATCGTATTCGCCGTGATGGTGCCCCTCGTGGCTGTGATCGTGAGCCTCAGCGGTCTCGTGTTTGTGGCCAGCCTCTTCGGCTTTGTGGTCGTGGCTTTCTTCTTCTGCTTCCGGATGGGCGTGACCGGCCGGCTCGTCGGAAAGCTTGAGGGGTTCAACGCCCTTCGTCAATTCAACCACCGGAGCCTTGGTGCCGCTGGTGTCGATAAGACGCTTCAGAAAGCCCTCGAATTCCAAGCCGTTGACCAGCACCACATCCGCCTTGCTGACGGCGACGGCATCGGCCGGGCGCGGCTCGTAAACGTGCGCATCGCCATCCGGGCCCACCAGCGTGGTGATTTCGACGCGGTCACCGCCGACGTTCTTGGCGAAATCGGCGATGATCGAGAAACTCGCCACGACCTTAAGTTCGGTGGCGGACGCCTGCGCTGACAGAACCGGGGAAAGGGTAAGAAGGCTGACGCCGGTGGCGAGACGGAGGGTTTTGAACATGAGGGTTCTCCTTTTTGGGACGCTGTTTTCAGGCCGTTCTGTGACGGCTGGAACCGAGAAGATCACGCAGCACGCCGCGCGTGCCGACGAGGATGGAGAGCGCGTAAATGACGCCCGCGGAAAGGATGATCGCCGGGCCGGATGGCAGCGACGCGTGATAGGACAAGAGCAGGCCGGCAAAGCAGGACACCATGCCGATGCCGATCGAGATGAAGCACATGGACGCCACGCGATTGGACCAGAAGCGGCTGGCGGCGGCGGGCAACATCATCAGGCCGACGGAGAGCAGCGTGCCGAGCGCCTGAAAACCGCCGACCAGATTGAGCACGACGACGGCAAGGAAGAGGAAATGCACCGGGCTGCCCCAGTTGCTGACGGAGCGCAGGAACAGGGGGTCGAGGCATTCCGCCAGCAGCGCCCGCCAGAAGGTGATCATTACCACAAGCGTCACCACACAGATTCCGACGATCAGGCCGAGCGCCTCGTTGTTCAGCGCCAGCACCGTGCCGAACAGCACATGCATGAGATCGACGCTGGAACCGCGCCACGAGACGAGCAGCACGCCGAGCGCCAGCGAGATAAGATAGAACGCGGCAAGCGACGCATCTTCCTTCTGGACGGTGAAACGCGACACGGCACCGGCACCGAGCGCGACCAAAAGGCCAACTGCGAGACCACCGACAGTCATCGGCACGATTTCCAGCCCGTAAAACAGAAAACCGACGGCCGCACCGGGCAGGATGGCGTGGGACATGGCATCGCCCGTGAGACTCATGCGGCGCAGCATCAGAAACACCCCCACCGGCCCGCAACTGATGGCAAGGATCAGCGCACCGGCGAGTGCCCGCTGCATGAAGACATATTGAACGAAGGGTTGGATGAAGATATCAGCCATGGGCGTTCGAATTTGCGTGGGAGTGGAGGTGAGAATGGGATGAAGCCGTCCGTGGGCCTACATTGAGCGCATCGGTCGCTGGCACATTGGTCGCTGATGCATCGATCATTGGCGCATCGCCCGGCCCGCACCACGGTGCATTTTCCTCCCATGCTTCGTGGAAATGCCGCGCCTGGCGCATGTTTTCCTGCTTCAGGACATCGGCTGTCGGACCAAGGCCCACGAGACGCCGCGCGAGGAACAGGGTCTGGGGAAAATGCTGCCGCACCAGCTGATGGTCATGCAGGACGGCAAGCACCGTGCGCCCTTCCGCAACCCATGCCTTGATCAGCACGAGAAGATCGGTGACGGTGCGCTCATCGACGGCATTGAAGGGCTCATCCAGCAGGATCAACTGCGCATCCTGCAACATCGCGCGGGCGAACAGGGCACGCTGCATCTGCCCGCCAGAGAGTGAATCGATATTGCGCCTTTCAAACCCGGAAAGCCCCACCGCCTCCATCGCGCGCGCCATCGCCGCCCGGTCTTCGCCACGGTGGCGGCCAAGCAGGCCGCGTTGCGGCCAAAGGCCGAGCGCCACCAGATCCCGCACCTGTGCGGGAAATGAGCGGTCGAGTTCCGATTGCTGCGGCAGATAAGCGACGGAAACATCTGAGCTCACGCGGCACTCACCGCCGAGCGGCTTCAATATGCCGGCAATGCCCTTCATCAGCGTCGATTTTCCAGAGCCGTTGGCGCCGACCACCGCAGTGAGCGAGCCTTTGGCAATATCGCCATTCAGATGATGCACCGCCGCACGGCCGGCATATCCAAGCGTCAGGTTTTTGAAGGCAAGGCATGGATCAGCCATTGATCCCTCCGGGGCAGGATGACATTCGATGGCCCTTGATATGTAATGTTATTACATTCGTCAAACGAATATGTAATGAAATAACATTATCTATTGGAAAATGGCTTGCCCGTCGTCACCCTCGGTTTTGACCCGATGGACCACGGCCATGCTGGGCTGTGGCTTCTAAAGTCAGGCCCAAGGATGGATTTGAGCGTGGAGACCGTCTCGATCCAGGAACGCGCTTAGACCTCCGCTCGCGCAGCTTTGCCACTCAGGCCGCTTTCAATTCTCCTGTTGCCTGTTGACATGCTCGACGTTTGTTATGTTATTACATTACTGCGTATCGAAAAAGAACTGCGATCCGCGTCGTTATCTTTCCTCCTCGACGCCAACACCGTGGCCCACGCGCGCTCTGCTCACACCAAGAGGTCTATATGTTGAAAAAACTTCCCGTCACCGTACTGTCCGGCTTTTTAGGCGCCGGCAAGACAACGCTTCTGAACCACATCCTCGCCAATCGCGATGGTCTGCGGGTGGCGTTGATCGTCAACGACATGAGCGAGATCAATATCGATGCCGCATTGGTGCGCGATGGCGGTGCCAATCTCTCCCGCACGGAAGAACAATTGGTGGAGATGACCAATGGCTGCATCTGTTGCACGCTACGCGACGACCTCCTGACGGAGGTGCGGGCGCTGGCCGAACAGGGCCGCTTCGATTACCTCCTGATCGAATCGACCGGCATCGCCGAGCCACTTCCCGTGGCCGCCACCTTCGATTTCCGCGACGAGAACGGCCGCAGCCTGTCTGATATCGCGCGTCTCGACACCATGGTAACGGTGGTCGATGCCGCCAATCTTCTCAAAAATTACGGTTCGTCGGATTTTCTGGCCGCCCGGGGTGAAACGGCGGGTGATGGCGATAACCGCACCATCGTCGACCTTCTGGTGGAGCAGATAGAGTTCGCTGACGTCGTCGTCCTCAACAAGATCGGTACTGCAACGGCGGAAGAGCGCGATGCAGCCCGCAAGATTATCGTCGGGCTGAACCCTGATGCGAAACTCATCGAGACAGATTTCGGCAAGGTGGCCCTGGAAGAGGTTATGGGCACCGGCCGTTTCGATTTTGCACGGGCGGAAGAACACCCTCTCTGGTTCAAGGAATTGCACGGTTTTAAGGATCACATCCCCGAAACCGAGGAATATGGCATCCGCTCTTTCGTTTACCGCGCCAAGAGGCCCTTCGACCCCGTGCTGTTCCAGCGCTTCATCGATCGCCCTTGGCCGGGGGTGGTGCGCGCCAAGGGGTTCTTCTGGCTGGCGACGCGGCCGCGTTATGTCGGCGAGATCAGCCAGGCGGGCGCCCTGGTCCGTACGGGGAAGATGGGTCTTTGGTGGTCGGCCGTTCCAAAAGAGCAATGGCCCCGCGAAAAGCAGTTTTTGGATATGATGAAGCCTTATCTCGACCCCGTCTTTGGCGACCGGCGGCAGGAAATTGTCTTCATCGGTTCCGATCCAATGAATGAAGCCCGTATCCGCTCCCTGCTGGATGCCTGCCTGATCGATACGGATGCATTCACGCCGGATGCATGGCAGCACCTGCCCGATCCATTCGCAAGCTGGGACAGGCAGGCGGCTTGATTGTCTCCACCGCCCGCATTTCACGCGAGCGGTTACGTCTTTCGCCTTCTCCCCGCCGGGGAGAAGGTCGCGGCAGCGGTATGAGGGGGCGAGGGTAGCGATATGCGGTAAGTTACCCCCTCACCTGACCTTCGCGCCATCTTCTCTCCGGCGGGGAGAAGAAACAAGCCGCACCGTTCTTGCGAAACACTATAGAAAATTTAGCGTCAGCAGCGCCAGAACGAGATATCGCCCTACCTTGGCGATGGTGACCAGCAGCAGAAACACCGGCAGCGGCTCCTTCATGATGCCAGCCGCAACCGTTAGAGGGTCCCCGATGATCGGCGCCCAGCTGAGCAGCAGGGACCATTTGCCATAACGTCGGTACCAGTTCTGCGCCCGTTGCAGCGCCGCCTCCCCGACCGGAAACCAGCGCTCATGCCGGAAACGTTCGATGCCACGCCCAAGGAGCCAGTTGGCGAAAGAACCGGCGACATTGCCGACGCTGGCCACAGCCACCAGCAGCCAGACAGGCTGGGATTTCAGAAGGATGAGACCGGCAAGCGCCGCCTCCGACTGCATGGGCAGGATGGTCGCAGCGATGAACGCCGTCAGAAACAAGCCCGCATATACCGCCAGATCGCCCATTCCCTGCCCTTCATCACCGTCGAATCCCGCCGCCGCTTCTGAAGTGGCGGATGAGGATGGCGGTGGTCAAGCGCCTCGGCTGCGTAGAGGCTGATTCTCAGGCAAAATTCGCGGCAACGGCGCACACGATATTGTCATGATCCACCGCGAGCAGCGCCTAGTGGATGTATTGCCGGCATCGCCTAATATGATAACGCGGCAGTGCGTCTTGGCAAAACGCCACACGAGCGTACGAAAAAACCGCCGACAGAGAAAAATGGAATAATTAATCCGTTCCCTTCACTTTCGTTTTAATCGTTCCACGTTCTCTTGCATTTTCGTTAGAGTTCGCTTTTAATCGACAGTGCTAATACAGGAGAGGTCGCCCGCAGCCGTGTCGTGGAGGACAAGCTGCAATAAGGGGCTGTATCTTTTACTGTTTTCATAATGGGAGGAATCGCCTTGAAAAAACTCAGCTACCGCCTTGCCGCGGCATCTGCACTTTCGTTTTTTGTCACATCGAATGCCTATGCCGTGACGGAGATCCAGTGGTGGCACGCCATGACCGGCGCCAATAACGAGGTCGTGGATACGCTGGCGAAAGAATTCAACGAAAGCCAGAAAGACTACAAGATCACGCCCGTGTTCAAGGGCACCTATCCGGAAACACTTAACGCAGGCATTGCGGCATTCCGCGCCAAACAGCCGCCGGCGATCATTCAGGTCTTCGACGCCGGTTCGGGTGTGATGATGGGTGCTGCCGGCGCCATCAAGCCGGTGGCAGAGGTGCTGAAGGAAGGCGGTTACACCTTTAACAAGGACGAATATCTGGCCGGCATCGTCGCCTATTATTCCAAGCCCGATGGCACCATGCTGTCCTTCCCCTATAATTCGTCGTCGCCGATCCTCTATTACAACAAGGACGTCTTCCAGAAGGCCGGCCTTGACGCTGCCAACCCGCCAAAGACCTGGCCTGAAGTCTTCGAAGCCGCCAAGAAGATCAAGACCAGCGGTGCCGCGCAGTGCGGTTTCACCTCGACCTGGCTGACATGGATCCAGACCGAAAACTTTGCCGCATGGAACAACGTTTCCTATGGCAGCAATGAAAACGGGCTGGGAGGCACCGATGTGAAGCTTGCGGTCAATGCGCCGCTCTTCGTCGAGCATTTCCAGGCGATTGCCGATCTCGCGAAGGACGGCACCTTCCGTTATGGCGGTCGCACTTCCGAAGCCAAGCAGCTGTTCATGTCCGGCGAATGCGGCATCCTGACCGAATCGTCCGGCGGTCTGGGCGACATCATCAAGACCGGTATGAATTACGGCATCGGCCAGCTGCCCTATTATGAGGGCCATGGGCCGCAGAACACCATTCCGGGCGGCGCCAGCCTCTGGGTGTTCGGGGGCAAGAGCGACGCGGAATACAAGGGGGTGGCGGAATTCTTCCACTTCCTCTCGCAGACAAAGATCCAGTCTCGCCTGCATCAGGTCTCGGGCTATATGCCGGTGACGATCGCAGCCTATGAGGAAACCAAGAAATCCGGCTTCTACGACAAGAATCCGGGCCGCGAGACGCCGCTGCTCCAGATGATGGGCAAGCCCCCGACAGAAAACTCCAAGGGCGTGCGCCTGGTTAACCTGCCACAGGTGCGCGACATCATGAACGAAGAGTTCGAGGCGATGCTGGCCGGCAAGCAGGACGCCAAGACGGCGCTCGACAAGATCGTCCAGCGTGGCGATGCCGCCATCAAGCAGGCGGCCGGCAAGTAACTGATCCCCTGCTCCGCCCGCGCCTCGACAGGTGCGGGCGGTATTTTCATGTCACCAGGAGATCGCCGTGCAAAGCGTCGTATTCCCAAACAAGATCCTGCCTTATCTGCTGGTCGCACCGCAGATCATTTTGACGGTGATCTTTTTCTTCTGGCCCGCAAGCCAGGCTCTTTATCAGTCGACAATGCGCGAAGACGCCTTCGGCCTCAGCAGCAATTTTGTTGGGTTGGCAAACTTCTCCGCCGTCCTGTCGGATGAGAGCTACCTCAACTCGCTCAAGGTCACGGTCATCTTCAGCATCCTCACGGCGCTGGTTTCCATGGGGCTGGCGCTGCTTCTGGCGACGGCGGCGGACCGCGTGGTTCGCGGCAAGGGTCTTTACCGCACCATGATGATCATGCCCTATGCCGTCGCCCCGGCGGTGGCAGGCATGCTGTGGCTGTTCATGTTCAATCCGGCCATGGGAACGTTCTCCTACATCCTGCGCCGCAACGGCATCATGTGGGATCCGCTGCTGAATGGCGATCAGGCCATGCTGCTGGTCGTCGCGGCCGCCGCCTGGAAGCAGATCAGTTACAATTTCCTGTTTTTTGTCGCCGGCTTGCAGGCAATTCCGAAATCATTGCTTGAGGCGGCGTCCATTGACGGAGCCCGCGGAGCGCGACGCTTCTGGACCATCGTTTTCCCACTGCTGGCACCGACCACTTTCTTCCTTCTGGTCGTCAACACGGTTTACGCCTTCTTCGACACCTTCGGCATCATCCATGCGGTGACCGGCGGCGGTCCTGCCAAGGCGACGGAAACGCTGGTTTACAAGGTCTACAATGACGGCTTCGTGAACCTCAACCTCGGCTCTTCCGCCGCGCAATCGGTCATCCTGATGGTGATCGTCATCGCGCTCACCGCCTTCCAGTTCCGCTTCGTCGAGAAGCGCGTGCATTACGGCTGAGGATTTATCATGATTGAAAATCGCCCGGTCGCCCGCGTGATCGCCCATCTGATGCTGGTTCTCGGCATCATCATCGTGGCCTTCCCGATCTATTACACCTTCATCGCTTCGTCGATGACGTCGAACGACATCATCCGTCCGCCCATGTCGCTGCTGCCCGGCGGCCATCTTACCGAAAACTACACAGACGCCATGGTGGGCGGCGTGGAGCGCGTCGTCGGCGTCAGTCTTGAAAGGCTGCTGTTCAACAGCTTCGTGGTGGCACTCGCCATCGCCATCGGCAAGATCGTCATCTCGTTCCTGTCGGCCTTCGCGATCGTCTTCTTTCGCTTTCCATTCCGCATGGGCTTTTTCTGGATGATTTTCATCACGCTCATGCTGCCGGTGGAGGTGCGTATCCTGCCCACCTACAAGGTCATCGTCGACTTGGGGCTGATCGACACCTATGCCGGACTGACGCTGCCGCTGATGGCGTCGGCAACGGCGACCTTCCTGTTCCGGCAGTTCTTCCTCACCATTCCCGGTGAGATGGTAGAGGCTGCGCGTATCGACAATGCCGGACCGTTCCGCTTCATGCGTGATATTCTTTTGCCTCTGTCGAAGACGAATATCGCGGCTCTTTTCGTGATCCTTTTCATCTATGGCTGGACGCAATATCTCTGGCCGCTGCTCGTCACCAACGACGCCAAGATGAACACGATCATTATCGGCCTTAAGCGCATGGTGGATTTCACCGACGCTTCGACGCCCTGGAATTATGTGATGGTGACGGCGATCCTCGCCATCATCCCCCCTGTTATCGTTGTGGTGCTGATGCAGCGCTGGTTCGTCAAAGGTTTGGTGGAGACCGAGAAGTAATGGCAAAAATTGCGCTGAAAGACGTCCGCAAGGTTTATGGCGGCAATGTCGAGGCCATCAAGGGCGTGTCCATGGACATCGCCGACGGCGAAATGATCGTGCTGGTCGGCCCTTCCGGCTGCGGAAAATCCACCCTGCTGCGCATGATCGCCGGTCTGGAGGGCATTTCCGGCGGCCAGATCATCATCGGTGACCGGGTCGTCAACGATCTTGAACCCTCAGACCGCGACATCGCCATGGTGTTCCAGAACTACGCGCTCTATCCGCATATGACGGTGCGGCAGAACCTCGCCTATGGCCTGAAGAACCGCAACACGCCCAAGGAAGAAATCGAGCGGCGCATTACGGAAGCGGCGAAGGCGCTTGAGATCGAGCAGTTCCTGGAACGCAAGCCTCGTCAGCTTTCCGGTGGGCAGCGCCAGCGTGTGGCCATGGGCCGCGCCATCGTGCGCAAGCCGGCGGCCTTCCTGTTCGACGAGCCGCTCTCCAACCTCGATGCCAAGCTGCGCGTGCAGATGCGGGTGGAAATCCGCCGCCTCCAACGCTCGCTCGCCACGACCAGCGTTTATGTGACCCACGACCAGATGGAAGCGATGACGCTCGCCGACCGGCTGGTGGTATTGAATGCCGGCCGCATCGAGCAGATCGGCACGCCGATCGAGCTTTATGAAAAACCCGCCACTACCTTTGTCGCCACCTTCATTGGCTCGCCGTCCATGAACCTGTTGAACCACGGAACAGCGACGGCCAACGCTTCCTCCGGCTGGGCGGTACAAGGAACCACCGCACTGCCGCAAGGCGTCGCTACACTCGGTATCCGCCCGGAAGATATTACGCTTGCCACCGAGGCTCCCTCTGACTCCGCCTTCTCCGGCACCGTTCAGGTGGATGCCGTGGAAGTTGTCGGTGCGGAAAGCTATGTCCATGGCTCGTTCTCGGACGGCACGACAATCGTCTTCCGCGTTCCCGGTCGCTCGCAACAGCGCATCGGCGAAACGTTGAGGATCGCTGCACAGGCCAGGAATTTCCATCTGTTCGATACAGCGGGCAAACGGCTTTAGCCTCGTCGCAGGCACGGAACACCCGCCAATCGGCGGGTGCTTTCACGGCTGCTGGATTCTTCAGCGACTCGCTACCAAACCAACTCCACCTGCGGACGGCCATTGGACGTTTTCTCCACTGTCCGTCCGGCGGTATCGACATTGCAGTGGATACGCTGGCGGAAAGCGGAAAAGCTTTCGAATGTCACTACATCCACGGGATCGTCGAGATGAAGCGTCAGCCGAAAACGTTCGGGCTCCCCGCCGAGCGCCTGTACGCCGAGAACGGAGGCCACAAATGGCTGGCCGAGGTAAAAGCCTTCCACTCTTGAACCCAGAAGATAAGGATTGAAGGCGGGGCGATTGCCGGCCGCAGCGTGCAGGGTATTCCAGTTGCGGAAGCCATATTGCGCCGCTATAAGCTCCAGCGCTTTCGAGTGGGTGATTTCCTGCCCCTCATCTTCAAGGGCGACGCGCAGGCGTTTTGCCTGTTCCTTTAGCCCCTCAAGCGCGGGAAGCGGTTTGGACACAATCATAACGGTTCTCCAACATGTGCATGCCGAATGTTCCGAGGGGTGTCCGCGTTGCCATCGACGACATGCAAAACATGGGATGACCGTTATCAAAAAAGAGCTTCACCAGGGGCGCAAGCGCCTGCGGACGGCCGGGGCTCTTTGCCCGTGGCCGTCCCTATAGCTTAGAAAGTGCCGCCCGTCAAAGGTGGCGGTGCGCTGATGTCTCGATCAGAAACGGTAGGTGATGCCCGCACCGATCAGCCAGGGATCGAGCTTGGCCTTGCCGCTGATGGGCGTGCCACCGAGTTCCGCCGTCCAGTCGGTCTTCAGGAAGATTTTCTTCACGTCGAAGTTCACGCCCCAATGCTCGTCCAGCATATAGTCGAAACCGACCTGTACGGCGGCTCCAAGCTTGTTCTTCACGTCGAGATTGCTGAAGCCGGGCTTTTCCGACTGGTTGTAGAACAGCGAATAGTTCACGCCAGCGCCGATGTAAGGCTTAAACGCACCGAAATCGGTGAAATGATATTGCAGCGTCAGCGTCGGCGGCAGCAGCCAGGCCTTGCCGACAGGTGTGCCAGCCAGCACGCCTTCGCCGTCGATCCTGGCATAGGTGGTGCCGAGGATAAGTTCGGCGGCGAAGTTTTCGGTGAAGAAATAGCTGATGTCGAGTTCCGGGATCACGGTATCCGAATAGGACAGGCCCGCCCCGGGAACGCCATCGACGCTGCCGCTGTCATTGGTGATGACGCCCAGGCCACGCACGCGCAACATCCAAGGGCTTGACGCCGCAATCGCTTCTTCTGCCGTTGGCGCGGGCGCCGCCTCGGTCATATCAGCGGCCATCGCATTGGCCGACGCGAGCATCGCCGCAACGCCAATCGCAACGCTGGCGAGCAAGGCACTATTTCTGTTTTTATTCGTCATTCCATCTCTCCTATAGCGCACCGCAGCGGGGGAGTTCCCCGGAACCGGTCGATCACGGCGGGCCAATGCGAATCCCCGCCTGCCGCAACCGCTTGGAAGCCACTATGTCGACGGGAGAGACAGGCCTATTGAGATGGATCAAACCGTGGCGGAGAAGATGGATCGGAGCGATCGACCGGCAGGATTTGTGACAATTTCGCAACAACACCATACAGAGGCCGGAAACAGGGTGGAGGCCGGCACTTGCAGGCCTCCTTTCCGTCTTATCAAGCCGCTTGCGTGGTTAGCGCGGCGGAACCCGGCTTCCGCAGGAGCAGAACGGAGACGGCGGCGATCATGCACATCAGACCGGCAATCTGCAGCGCGGGCATATAGGTATCGAAGTCACTCTTGAAGAAACCGGCGCCAAAGGCCGCGGTGGCTGCCCCCAGCTGGTGGCCGGCGAACACCCAGCCGAACACAAGCCCAGCTTTTTCGCGACCGAAGTTTTCCGCGGCGAGCTTCACCGTCGGCGGCACGGTCGCCACCCAGTCCAGCCCGTAGAAGACGGCAAAGACCGAAAGCTCGACGAAGCTGAAGCCCGAGAATGAGAGATAAAGTAGCGAAAGCCCGCGCAGGCCGTAAAACCAGAACAGGAGAAAGCGATTGTCGAACCGGTCGGAAAGCCACCCGGCGAAAATCGTACCGAAGAAATCGAAAACACCGATCACCGCCAGCGTCCCCGCCGCTGTCACCGCAGCCATGCCGAAATCGCCGCAAATCGAAATCCAGTGTGTCTGGATCAGGCCATTGGTTGAAAGGCCGCAAACAAAGAAGGTGCCAAAAAGCACCCAGAAGACGGGGTTGCCCGACACGCTTTTCAGCGTCACCAGCGGCGATGCCAGCGTGGCGAGGAGATTGTGGTCCTGCTTGGCCAGCTTTGCCACGACTGTCTCGCCATAGGCCGGCAGGCCGACATCGGCGGGGTGGTCACGCATTAAAAACAGGACGAGGACCATGGCTGTCGCAATCACCGCAACAGATAGCGTCAATGCGGTTCGCCAGCCATAGGCTTCCGTCAGCGCCGCAAGCAGCGGCAGGAAAACCAGCTGGCCGGTGGCATTGCTCGCCGTCATCAGGCCGATCACCAGTCCACGACGCTTGGAAAACCAGCGTGTCGCCACGGTGGCGCCCAATACCAGTGCGGTCATGCCGGTGCCGACGCCGATCACCACGCCCCAGAGCAGCAGCAATTGCCACACCTCAGTCATGAAGAATGACGCGACGATGCCGCCCATGATCAAGGCCAGGGCAGTGGACACCACCTGCCGGATGCCGAAATGATTCATGAAAGCGGCGGCAAAAGGCCCAAGCAGACCGAACAGCACAAGCCTGACGGCCATGGCCGAAGAAATATCGGCAATATCCCAACCGAATTCCTGGTGCAGCGGCTGGATCATCACCCCCGCCGATCCCATGGCTCCGGCGGTGGCCAGCATGGTGAGAAAAGTGGTAGCGGCAACGAGCCAGCCGTAATGGAGATTTCTGGCGGCCATCCAGCTGGCGAGGTGTGCGGATATCATGTTCAAATTTCCCTTAAAGCGCGATTGCCTGACTTCTCTACTTATCCAATTTACGGGTATATGCCCGCGTTAAAATCAAAAAAATTACAGCGCTTGCAGCAACTGCTGCAATTGCGCTGTTTTCTCGGGCCCCAACCGGGCCTCGATATCATCCTGCACCCGATCCCAAAGCGGAGCCCCCGCCTTTAAAATCGCATGACCCTCCTCGGTAACGGAGAGCATCGCTTCCCGCTGATCCTCGCCGTGGCCTATAGCGACCAGACCCATCCGGGCCAACACTTTTGCATTGCGGCCAACGGTGGAGCGATCCAGCTCCACCCGGGCGGCCAGATCCGTGAGCGAGACCGGCGCCGTCCGATTGATATTCCGCAGCAGGCTAAACTGAGCGATATTCACACCAAGCGGCGCCAGCGCCTCGTCATAATAGGACGAGACCTTGCGGGATGCTTTGCGCAACAGGATACAGTGGCAGTGACTGTTTGACATGACACCGGGTATATACCCGCAGATTGTCGGATGCAAGACCTCCCCGGCGATTGTCGACCGTCGCAGGGCTTCGCAATCGCGCAAAGCGGAAACAATAAACCCCGGCTTTGGGCCGGGGTTTGACATCAGACGGGAAATTCGTCTCAGGCAGAGAGCCGGCGGCCGGCCGCGACGAGCATTCCCGCCGCGCCTTCCAGCCAACCGGATTTCAACTCCAGCGCCAGGAAACGGCCGCGTTCAAACGGGCCGGGCATCATCAGGTGCTGCGTTTTGTCGGCAAAAAAACCGAAACGCTCGTAATAGGGGGCGTCACCAACCAGAAGGATGGCGCCGTGGCCGCGCCTGGTGGCCTCGCCAATGGCGGCACGCATCAGCGCCGATCCGATGCCCTTGCCTTCATGGGCGGCATCGACGGCGAGCGGGCCGAGCAGCAGGGCTTCGACGGCGCGACCTTCGCGGGTGATCCCCGCCTCGACGTTCCACAGGCGCACCGTGCCAATGACATGGCCGTTCTCATCGCGGGCGACCAGTGCCAGGCCCTCGGCTGGGATGCGGCCAGCGCGCAGCTTTTCCGAAGACTTGCGGCGGCGGCCCGCACCCATGGCGCGGTCCAGGAGGTTTTCACGGGCAACGACATCGCCCGGATTTTCCTGATCGACATGAAATGTCTGCGGGGTGAAAAATGCCCGTACCGAATTCAAAAGAGCGGCCATCCTTGGCCTCCCGTCGCAACACCGCCCACACGCGGCCCTTGATAAAAATTGGTGGAGCCGTCCCGGCCCGCCGACACGCTTTCCTCGGCTGGAAGAGGCGCAGCAAGCAGGGGATTGCGCAACAGCACAATCGGCAGGGCCGGAACGGAAGCTTGGTCGAGACGCCGCCCTTTTCAGCGGACGGCGTTCGGATCAGATGACGTAGGCCTTCAGCGGTTCGAAACCGTTGAACGCGACCGCCGAATAGGTGGTCGTGTAGGCGCCAGTGCCTTCGATCAGAACTTCGTCGCCGATGGTCAGAGAGACCGGCAGCGGGTACATGTTCTTTTCATACAGCACGTCGGCGCTGTCGCAGGTCGGACCGGCCAGAACGCAGGGCTGCATCTCGTCCTGATCGCGCTCGGTGCGGATCGGGTAACGGATTGCCTCGTCCATCGTCTCGGCGAGACCGCCGAACTTGCCAATGTCGAGGAACACCCAGCGGTGGTTGTCGTTGTCGGACTTCTTCGAGACGAGAACGACTTCCGCCTTGATGACGCCGGCATTGCCGACCATGCCGCGGCCCGGCTCAATGATCGTCTTCGGGATCTGGTTGCCGAAGTGCTTGCGCAGCGCGGTATCGATTGCCTGGCCGTATTCTTCGGCAGCAGGAACGTCGCGCAGGTACTTCGTCGGGAAACCACCGCCCATATTGACCATCTGCAGGTGGATGCCCTGCTTGGCAAGCGATGCGAACACACGCTTGGCGTCAGCCAGCGCCGCATCCCATGCGTCGAGGTTCATCATCTGCGAGCCGACATGGAAGGATACGCCGTAGGACTCGAGACCGAGCTGATGGGCGTAGACGAGAACGTCGACCGCCATCTGCGGCACGCAGCCAAACTTGCGCGACAGCGGCCATTCGGCACCTTCACCATCCGTCAGCACGCGGCAGAAGACGCGCGCGCCGGGAGCGGCGCGGGCAACCTTCTCGACTTCCTCATGGCTGTCCACGGCGAAGAGATCGATGCCGAGCGCGTGGGCGCGAGCAACATCGCGTTCCTTCTTGATGGTGTTGCCGAAGGAGATACGGTCAGCCGTCGCACCGGCGTCGAGCGCCATCTGGATTTCAGCCACGGAGGCGCAATCGAAGTTGGAGCCGAGCGACGCGAGCAGCTTCAGGATTTCGGGAGCCGGGTTCGCCTTGACGGCATAATAGATCGCGCTGTTTGGCAGGGAATGCCGGAACGCGTTGAAATTATCGCGCACGACGTCGAGATCAACCACGAGGCAAGGGCCTTCGGGACGTCGGGTCTTGATGAAGTCGAGAATGCGTGCAGTCGTCATCGATGTATTCCCTGTTAAACCGGCTCCGGAAAAATCCGGAGGACAAAGGACGCTCGAGATATGCATTCGAATCAGCCGGTGGAGGCGCAGAATCGATAGCATACGCTCAAGGCGCGAATGTGAACGACGCCCTGCCAGAGCATCATTCGGCTTTGTCTGCCATGGATTGGAGGGAATGACCCGACCGCACTTCAGGCAATGATGGTGTGCCTCTTCAGTACCCCGGCTGATGGAAAGCCGGCAGAGAACCAGAAAGGCCCGCACCGTCGTTGCTTCGTATGTCCTCGCATTTCCCGGTTGGCCGGAATAGCGACTGGAGGGGTTAGTTCCAGGTACCTTACCTAAATCCTCACCACATCGAGGAATCGGCGGACACACATGGGCACGTGCGACTTTGGGCAGCACGGGAGATAAGAATATTCGCAGTCATAATCAAGAGGAATTTTTCACCAAAGAGCGGATTTTTTCGGCAGCGATTTAAGGGTTGAACAGTGACCGCCACACGTTCAATTATATGGAACGAACCGGAGGATTTCATGGACACCCTGACCCGCATCCGCGCCTTTATCGATGTTGTCGAAGCGGAGGGATTTTCTGCAGCGGCGCGCAAGACAGGGCGTTCAAAGGCGCTGCTGTCGAAATATGTCCGGGAACTGGAGGATGATCTCGGCGCGCTGCTCCTCAACCGCACCACACGGCAGTTCTCTCTGACCGAAGCTGGACATACCTATTATCGCACTGCCTCCGATATCCTCAAAGAGATCGACAACCTCGCTGATCTGGTGCGGGAAAAAAATGCCGATCTGAAGGGCAAGCTCAGGATTTCCGTTCCCCGCACCTTCATCGATGCCGATGTCGGCCAAAGCCTGATCGACTTTGCCAAGGAAAATCCGGAACTCGCATTGGAGATCGTTGCCGATGACAGGTTCGTCGATCTGATCGAGGAAGGTTTCGACCTGGCGATCCGTATCACCCGCCTGGAAGATTCGGGCCTCATCGCCCGCAAGCTTTCCGACTTCAGGGTCTATGCGGTTGCCACGACGGATTTCGTGGCGAAACATGGCCCCCTTGACGGCCCGCAGGATTTCGCCCGCGTCCCTTTCATCATCGATACGAACACGCGTTTCCACAATACGGTGCGGTATCTGGAGCCGGATGGCGGATCGAATTCCGTGACCATCAGCGGACCGATCGAAGTCAATAGCCCGCAAGCGACATTACGCGCTGCGCGTGCGGGTCTCGGCATCGCCATGGTGCCTGACTTCATTGCCCGTCCTCACATCCAGTCCGGCGCACTTGTGACGCTGTTTGACGACTACATTTCAAAGGACCGCGGCATCTATGCCGTCTACCCGCACCGCCGGTACCTGCCAGCCAAAGTACGCAGTTTTGTGGATTATCTCTCGGCGTGGTTCAGGAAGAACGCGTAATGCGAAAATGGAACGCCCGCCTCGCGGCGGGCGTCTACAACCGCTGAAATCAGATCAGAACGGCGAATCGGGAAAGTAGAACTGCTCGGCATTGTCCTTGGTGATCAGCGTCGCATCAAGGATGTACTCACCCGCGACCGGCACCTGATCGAAGAAATGCCCGGCCGTCAGCTGCATGGCGGTGGCCACCATCGCCGGCGGATAGAGCACGTCGACCGGTACGAGCTTGTCGCCGTCCATGACCTTCTTGATCATGTCCTTGGAACCGGCACCAGCGACGATGTATTTGATATCGGTACGCTTAGCCTGCTGAATGGCTTCCAGCACGCCGATTGCCATATCGTCATCCTGACACCAGACTACGTCGATCTTCTTGTACTTGGTCAGATAGTCCTGCATCACGCGGAAGGCGTCGTCGCGGTTCCAGTTGCCGTACTGGCGGTCAAGAACCTTGACGCTGGAGCCGGCGATTCCCTTGTCAAAACCATCCTGGCGCTGCTGGTCGATCGGGATCGGCAGCCCGCGAATGACCACGACTTCGGCATCCGGTGTCGTCTTCTTGATGTATTCGCCGGCCACCTGGCCGAGCGCCGGATTGTTGCCGGCCACATAGAGATCGCGGATCGAATTGTCGTTGACACTCGGCGCGCGGTCGACGAGCGCGACGAAGGTGCCCTTGTCCTTGATTTCCTTGATGGCGTTGACAAGCGGGTCGGGATCGGACGGCAGGACGACCAGCGCGTCGAGCCCCTGTACGGCCAGATCCTGCAGCGCGTTCGCCTGATTGGCCGCATCCGGCGATGTCTTGACGATGACATTGAGCCCCGGATGCTCCTGCATCAGAAGCTTGGCCACGCGCTCGGCGTGATAGACCACGCCCGCCGTCCAGCCGTGGTCGGCCGCCGGAATGGAGACGCCGATCGTGACCTTCTTGTCCTGCGCATGGGCAGAACCCGCAAGGACCGTTGCCAGCGCGGCAAAGGCCACGCCGATGAATTTTCTACGCATAGTCTCTTTCCTCCCAAGACCGGGGCGTTCCTCCTCCAACCGCACCTGCCCCAAGATGGCGCGGCGTGATACCTTACCTGCGGCTGAGCGAGCGCTGCACCAGCATGGCGATGATGATGATGGCCCCCTGAATGGCACCGATCAGATATTCGCTGACGAAGTTCGACAGGATCATGATGTTGCCGACGATTTCCAGAATGAAGGCGCCGCAGATCGTGCCCCAGATGCGCCCTACCCCGCCGCGCAGCGCCGTGCCGCCGACAACAACCGCCGTGATCGCCTGCAGCTCCCAGAGCATGCCGGTGGTCGCAGACGTCGAAGCAAGGCGCGGCACGTAAAGCAGGACCGCAACGGCGACGCAGAGACCCTGCACGACGTAGGCGATGGTTCTCACTCTCGCGACCGAAATCCCCGAATAGCGTGCGACATCTTCGCTCGACCCCACCGCCGTCAGATGCCGGCCGTATCGCGTGCGGTAAAGCACGAAGGCCGCAAGCGCGGCGGTGACGAAAATGACGATCACAGGCACGGGTACGCCGAGCACATTGCCGAAGTAGACCGGGCGATAAAGCGTCTGGATTTCGGGGTTACGGAGCGTTATCGCACCGCCCTGTGACAACCAGGTGGTCAAGCCGCGATAGATCCCCATGGTGCCGAGCGTGGCGATAAAGGGTTCGATACGGCCGATGGTGGTGATGAGGCCGTTGGCAAGCCCGCAAGCCGCGCCGATGGCCAGCGCCAGCGCCATGGCGGCAATCAGCATGACCGCCGGGTTCGCGATCGAACCGCTATTCATGAACAGGATCATCAGGCTGGCCACGAAAGCGACCATCGCCCCGACTGAGAGATCAAGCCCGCCGGACGTGATGACATAGGTTGCACCCAGCGCGATGATGGCAATGAAGGCGCTGCGGGTGATGACATTCAACAGATTGTCGATGCCGATGAAATTCGGGTTGGCAATGGCGCCAAGAACCAGAAGCAGGGCGAGCGCCACGAATGGCGCTACGGCGCGCAGGTCCCAATCTTTGGAAGTCTTCGGCGTTTTGCCGGAATCGAGTGCGGCCTCAGTCATTTTTCCCCTCAATTGTCTTTTCGTCAGGCCTTTTCCAAAGGGCTCGCTTCTCAGGCGACTTCCTGCGTGTGAACGCCCGTCGCAAGCGCCACGATGTCGTTTTCGGTCATGCGCTCGCCCGCCACCTCGCCAACGATCCTGCCAGAACGCATGACCAGAATGCGGTCGCAGATGCCGATCAGCTCCGGCATTTCCGATGAAACCACGATGATCGACCGCCCCTCGTCAGCAAGCCTGGCGATGAAACGGTAAATCTGCTCCTTGGTACCGATGTCGATGCCGCGTGTCGGTTCGTCGATGATGACGATCGACGGATCGAGCAGCATCATCTTGGCCAACAGCAATTTCTGCTGGTTGCCGCCGGAGAGCTGACCCGCGAGCAAATCCTTGCGGCCGGTGCGAATGTCGAAATCGCGCACCGCATCATCGAGCGCCGCCGTCTCCCGGCGGGAGTCGATCTGGAACAGCCGGCTGAATTTCTTAAGCGACGCAAGCGTGAGATTGATCCGCAAGTCTTTGCCGAGCAGCAGTCCCTTTCCCTTGCGGTCCTCGCTTAGATAGACGATGCCAGCCTTCAGACTGTCTTCAGCTTTGGCGAAATGGGCGAGGCGGCCGTTATGGCGCACTGTTCCGCGTCCTGGCCGCAGGCCGATTATGCCTTCCATAAGTTCCGTTCGCCCGGCACCGACAAGCCCCGCGAAACCGAGAATTTCACCTCTGCGCAGGCTGAAACCGGCATCCTGGGCATAGCCAGGCACGGTAAAATGCTCCACCTCCAAAACGGGCTCCCGCTCGCCGCCAGCGGCTCGATCCGGGTAAAGCTTTGCCACATCGCGCCCGACCATCAGCCGTGCCATATCGGCCGGCTCCAGTCCCGATGCCTGATGCGAAGCGACCAGCTTGCCGTCACGCAGAACGGTCACCCGGTCGGCAATCTCCTTCACTTCAGGCAGACGATGCGAAATATAAAGCACCGCGACGCCCTTTGCCCTGATGTCTCTGATGACATTCAGCAGCGCATCGGTTTCAATAGGTGTGAGGCTGGCGGTCGGCTCGTCGAAAATCACCACGCGGTGCGGCACTAGCAAAACCCGCGCGATCTGCACCAGCTGCCTCTGGGCAATCGACAAGCTGCCGACAATCGCGTCCGGATCAATCGTACCGCCGAGATCGCCGATCGCCTTGCGGGCGCCCTCGCGCATAGCGCGGTCGTCCACGCTCGCACCCCTGCAAAGTTCACGGCCGAGATAGATGTTCTGCGCCACCGTCAGATCGGGTGCGAGCAAAATTTCCTGATGTACAAGAACGATGCCGCGATGTTCGGCATCCACGGGGCCGCTGAGGACCACCGCTTCACCATCAATCCGGATTTCTCCGCCCGTCGGCTTCTCGTTGCCTGCCAGAAGCTTCATCAGCGTCGACTTGCCGGCACCGTTTTCGCCGATGATCGCGTGAACCTCGCCGGGCCGGACAGAAATCTCGATATCCTTGAGAACCTGTACCGGCCCGAAAGATTTCGAGAGGCCGACTGTTCGGATAAGACCGCCGTCTGGAGAGTCGTCAGCAAAAGCCATGTGTCGTCACCAGTTCCGCGAAAGAACGGGCGACAGCAGTCTCTTTGTTCTCGTGAAAATGACCATCCGCGAACTCCTCCCAAAGCTCGAAGAAGAAGCTAGCGTCGGTTTTGAGGTACGTAAAGCAAATTTCGCTTGTCTTTTAGAATACACTCAAATTTGACCAGCAGACGCCGCTCTTTGCGGTCACGTCAGAACAATCATGGATCCGCTGAACGCTGGAACCCTTTCATGAGGCGGTGAACAGCTTCGGCGCCGTCCCTGGCAAGGTCGAATCGCTTGCCGAAAAGCAGCCAGTCCGAACACATTCCCTTGAGCAGCCAATAGAGCGCACCAAGTGCCGAATCTGCCGTCCAATTGTCATTGAACGCGCCTTCCGCCTGCGCCCGCTCGAAAGCGGCCTCGAGCCGCTCCTTGTGATAGCGATCCAGCTCTTCCTGTGCATGCAGCACGGGCGCAAATTCATCGGAATAATTGGTGCGCAGACTAATGGTCATGATGCGCTGGCGTTGCTCATCCTCGGCAAGAAGCTTCAGCCATTTACAGGCCGCCTCCTCTATCCTGTCCAAGAGGGCCAAGCCCTTGAGGCCGGGATCACCGAAATCCAGCAGGTCCGACTCGGGCAAGGCCACCGATTGATAGAGACCGATGAAGAGATCAGTCTTACTGGCAAAATGCCAGTAGATCGCTCCGCGGGTTACGCCGGCCGCTGCCGCCACCTCGTCCAGCGAGCTGTTGGCCACCCCCTTTTTGAAGAACACCCGCTCGGCAGCGGCAAGGATCGCCTGACGCGTCTCTTCTGCCTCGGCCTTTGTTCGGCGCATGCTGATGTCTCCTTCCACTCGCGGCACGGCGCTTTCGCACCGTGCTTTCTTTTCAGTGCCAGTCTTTCCTTACGATGAAAACATCTCCATCACGTTCGGAACGGCCTTGCCTTCCAATTTTATTCCGCTGGCGATACGGCGTCAGCAGCAATCTTGTCGTCCTTCTTCCGATCCCCGAAAATCCTCATGACGAAGACGAAGAAAACGGGCACGAAGAAGATCGCAAGGATCGTCGCCGAGATCATGCCACCGAGAACACCGGTACCAATGGCGTTCTGGCTCGCCGCACTTGCGCCCGAGGCGATCGCCATCGGCAGAACGCCGAGCGAGAAGGCAAGCGACGTCATCAGGATCGGCCGGAAGCGCAGGTGCGCAGCCTCCACCGTCGCATCGTAGGTCGACTTGCCTTCCGCCCGCAGATCCTTGGCGAATTCGATGATCAGGATCGCATTTTTGGCGGACAGGCCGATGATGGCGACCAGCCCCACAAGGAAGTAGACGTCGTTGGGCATGCCGCGCAGCATCACAGCGGCTACCGAACCAATCACTCCAAGCGGGACGACCAGCATGACCGAAATCGGAATCGACCAGCTTTCGTAAAGGGCCGCCAAGAGCAGGAAGACGAACAGCACGCTGAGGCCGATCAGGGCTGGCGCCTGCGAGCCCGACTGGATTTCCTGCAGCGACTGGCCGGTCCACTCGAAACCGAAACCAGATGGCAGTTCCCGTGCCAGACGCTCCATCTCGGCGATCGCGTCGCCAGAGGAGTAACCCGGTGCGGATTGGCCACTGATGCGGATTGCGGGATAGCCGTTGTAGCCGACCACCTGCGAGGGACCGCGCACCCATTCCACCGAAGCGAACGAGCTGACCGGCACCATCCCGCCATTGGCATTGCGCACGTTGAGGTTCAGAAGATCCTCGGTCTTCATGCGCTGCCCCTGTTCGGCCTGCACCGTCACGCGCTGCATGCGGCCGGCATTGGGAAAGTCATTAACGTATGACGAACCCATATTGGCCGAAATAGTGGCGTTGATGTCACTGAAGGTGACGCCGAATGTGTTGGCCTTTTCACGGTCGATGATGAGATTGACCTGGGCCGCGTCCGGCATGCCTTCGATGCGAAGGCCGGCAAGGATGGGGCTCTTCCGCGCAGCAGCCATCAGTTGCGCGCCAGCTGCGCTGAGTGCCGTCTGCCCGGCACCCGACCTGTCCTGAAGACGGAAAGTGAAGCCGCTGGAATTGCCAAGACCCTGAATCGGCGGTGGCGAAAGCGCAAAGGACATGGCGTCCGGAAGACCCCAGAGCTTGCCGTTGATCCGGGCGGAGATTGCCGCAGCGGAATCTTCCGGTCCACGTTGGCTCCAGTCCTTCAGGGTCGCAAAGGCAAGACCCGCATTCTGGCCGGAGCCGGAGAAGGAGAAGCCCGAAACCGCAATGACCCGTTCGACAGCCGGCTCTTCCATGAAGATCTTCTCGATCTGCTGGATGGATTGCAGTGTGCGCTCGGTGCTGGCCTCGGCCGGCGCCTGAATGTCGACAATCAGATAGCCCTGGTCCTCATTCGGCAGGAACGAGCTCGGCAACTGCATATAGGCCCAACCAAGACCGGCCAGCAGTGCCGCGTAGATGACCATGAACCGGCCCGACCGCTTGATGATGCCGCCGACCGATGACGAATATTTGTGCGACGCCTTATCGAAGTTCCGGTTGAACCAGCCGAAGAAACCCCTCTTTTCGTGATGCCCTGCCTTAATTGGCTTCAGGAACGATGCGCAGAGCGCCGGCGTAAGCGACAAGGCGAGGAAGCCCGAGAACAGGATCGACACCACCATCGTCAGGCTGAACTGCTGGTAGATGATGCCGACCGCACCGGGGAAGAAGGCCATGGGCACGAACACCGCCGTCAGCACGAGTGTGATGCCGATGATCGCGCCCGAAATCTGGCCCATTGCCTTGCGGGTGGCTTCCTTCGGCGAGAGGTGCTCCTCCGCCATGATGCGCTCGACGTTCTCGACGACGACGATCGCGTCGTCCACCAGAATACCGATGGCAAGCACCATCGCAAACATCGTCAAAACGTTGATCGAGAAGCCCGAGACATACATGACGGCGCAGGTGCCGAGCAACGCGACAGGCACCACCAATGTCGGAATGATCGTGTAGCGGATGTTCTGCAGGAAGACGAACATCACGATGAAGACGAGGATGATCGCCTCGATCAGCGTATGGATGACCTTCTCGATCGAAATCTTGACGAAAGGGCTGGTGTCATAGGGGATTTCGTATTCGATGCCCTGAGGGAAGTATTGCGACAGCTCCTCCATTGTGGCGCGCACACCTTCTGAGGTCTGAAGCGCGTTCCCCGTCGGCGACAGCTGGACGCCGATCGCCGCGCTCGGCTTGCCGTTGAGACGGCTCGAGAAGTTGTAGCTCTCGCCGCCCACTTCGACGCGCGCGACATCACGCAGCCGCACGGAAGACCCGTCGGGGTTGGCGCGCAGCACGATGGATCCGAACTCCTCCGGCGAGGTCAACTGCCCCTGGACGTTGACGGTTGCGGAAATCTGCTGGCCAACAGGGTTTGGCGATGCACCGATGCGGCCGGCCGCAACCTGCGAGTTCTGCGCCTGGATGGCGCTGATAACATCATTCGAGGTGAGGCTGAGGCCCAGCATCTTGTCCGGGTCCATCCAGATTCGCATGGAGCGCTGGGTAGCGAAAAGCTGCGCGCTGCCGACACCGGGCACACGACGCAATTCGCCAAGCACGTTGCGGCTCAGATAGTCACCAAGTCCGATGGCGTCGGTGTTGCCGTCAACGGAGGTCAGCGCGACCATCATCAGAAACGAGGTACCGGCCTGCTCGACACGCAGTCCCTGCTGCGTCACAGAGCGTGGCAGACGCGGCTCGACGCGCGCTATACGGTTTTGCACTTCCACCTGAGCTTCGCCGATATTGGTGCCGGGCTCGAACGTCACATTGATGGAAATCCGGCCGGACGATTCCGAGGTCGACTCGAAATAGATCAGACCGGGGACACCGTTCAGCTCTTCCTCGATTGGTCGCGTGACGCTCTGGTAGATGTCCTCAGGCGAAGCGCCGGGGTAAGAGGTCGAAACGGAAATCTGTGGCGGCGCAACATTCGGATATTGCGCAATCGGCAGCTTCGGAATGGCCAGCAGGCCCGCAAGCATGATGAAAATGGCGACGACCCAGGCAAAGATAGGCCGGTCAATGAAGAAACGTGCCATGAAATCGGTCCTTATTGCTTCTGAGCCGGCGCTGCACTCTCGGCAGCGACGACGGGCTCGGCAGACCACGCTTCAGGCTTTACCTTGGCGCCGGGAGCCGTCTTCTGGAAGCCTTCGGCTACAACCCGGTCGCCGTCCTTCAAGCCGTCGGAAATAACCCAACGGTCGCCGATGGCGCGGCCGACGCTCACCCGGCGCTGTTCGACAGTGTCTTCGGCATTGACAACCAGCACGCTCGCCTGCCCGCCGGCGTCACGCTGCACGGCCTGCTGCGGCACGGCGAAAGCCGCCTTCTGAATGCCCTGCTGGATCTGAACGCGAACATACATGCCCGGCAGCAGATCGCCGTTCGGGTTGGGGAATTCGCCACGCAGCGTTACCTGACCGGTCGTTTCGTCCACAGCCGCTTCCGAGAACAACAGGCGACCGGGAACCGGGTAACGGCTGCCGTCATCGAACAACAGATTAACTTCCGCCTCATTGGGCCCTGTCATCAGCTGGCCGTCCTGAAGCGCCTTGCGCAGGCGAATGAGGTCGGCGGCCGGTTGGGTAAAGTCGGCATAGATCGGATCGAGCTGCTGGATCGTCGCCAGACTTTCCGAACCGGTAGCGCTTACAAGCGCACCTTCGGTGATGCGCGCGCGACCGATCACGCCGCTGATCGGCGCTTTCACATCGGCATATTGAAGGTTGAGCCTCGCTTCCGCGACACCGGCTTCGGCCACTGCCACCTCTGCATCGGCCTGGGCAAGCAGCGCGATGGCGTTGTCGAACTCCTGTTGCGAACCGACATTGGAACGGCGCAGCTGCTGCTGCCGGTCGGCCGTCTGCCGCGCCTGAAGCTGGGCTGCCTGTGCCCTGCGCAATGTTCCCTCAGCGCTGTCAACGCGCACCTGGAATGGCGCGGGATCGATCCGGTAGAGAACGTCGCCTTCCTTCACGAGCGAGCCTTGTTCAAACACGCGCTCGACGATGATGCCAGACACCCGCGGACGAACTTCGGCAAGCCGTGTCGGGGCGATGCGGCCGGGCAACTCGTTCGTGATCGGCAACTCTTCCGGCTTTACCGTCACGACCTTGACCGCAGCAGGCGGCGGAGCGCCGGGTGCAGCAGCCTGCTCGTCGCTACATCCGACAAGAACGATGCCCGTGAAGAACACCGCTACCATCTGCCCCAATCTTTTCGCCATACTGCGCTCCGAATCCATAAAATACGTCCTGTTTACATACATACTAAGACGTATGTAAAACCCCGGCAATACATTTATTGCATCGCAAAAAGGGTTTCACGCGCTTGTGAAGCTTGAATTTTAAGGAAGGCAGCGGCAACACGCCTCAAAGAGAGCACGCGACCACGGAGCGCCGGTCTGCTTGAATTTGAACCAGCCGCCAGATGACGGAGATGAAGCGGACTATGCCGCCTTTGTCAGAGCTGACGCTTCAGGGAGCCCGGCTCCGTCTGCGCCCCGTCCGTCGTCTCGTCGCTATTGTCCGCGGAGCGGCTGCGAAGAGCAGCATAATAGGCGTTCTTATGCTCGTACATATTGATGTCCGCCCGGCGCACAAGCGATTCCATCGTTTCCCCGGCTTCGCTCGTTGCCACACCCAGCGACAGGCTGAGGGGCGCGCTGGAATAGAACTGATTGTTGATTTTCAGCAGCTCGTAAACGGTATCAACCATCGCTGCCGCCACCTGCTTGTCGGCGCCAGGCAGAAGAATGGCAAACTCATCGCCACCAATACGCGCGGCGTGGTTGGGTGCGGTAACGACGCCGTTCAACACCTCCCCCATGCGCCGCAGCAGCGCGTCACCGGCATCGTGACCCAGCTTGTCGTTGGCGTCCTTCAGCCCGTTAAGGTCGATAACGATGGCCGATACGGGCCGGACCGTGCTGCGCTCCAGCCGATTCAGTTCGTCGGAATAGAAGGCGCGGTTGTGCAGCTTGGTCAGCACGTCGTGTTTGCCGAGGTATTCAAGATAGGCTTCCGCCTTCTTCCGCGCCGTGATGTCTGTCAGCGCTACCTGCACCAGAGACCAGTCTCGCTCATGGCCCGGGAAGACCGAAAAATGCAGGAGAAGATGCCGCTCTGAACCATCGAGTGCGTAATTCACCACCTCGCGATGATGGTTGAGATTGCCGTTCCAAAGCTCGATCAACTGTTCGCGGAACGGCTTTTCCATTTCGCCGCGGAAAATGTCGCCAAGCCGCTGCAACAGAACCTGCCGGTCCGGCGCGCAGAACAAATCCAGCGTTGCGCGGTTGACGTCAATGACGCGGATTTCGCTCATGCATTGCCGCACGAATTCAGGATGCACATCCATGAACACGCGGAAATCAACGATGCCGCGCTCTCGCACCTCTTCGATCAACCGGCGAACCCGGCTGAAATCTTCTACCCACAGGGAAACCGGCGAATGTTTGAACATGCCTTCGGCATAACGGCGGTTGAGAAGCTCCTTGCGCCGCGCTTCCTCCCGTTCCGTCACATCTTCGGTCGTCAGAAGCAGCCGATCAAGCGTTTCCTCATGTCCGGGAAGAACCGTGCCGCGCAGCTGAATATCGAGCCGCTTGCCGCCGATCGAATAATTGACGGCGTTGCTGGTAAATTCAGTTTTGCCTGCCCAGAGCTCGGAAAGCTCGTTGATATGGCTTTCCAGCATGTCGTCGCGGAAAATGCGATGCAGATTCTCGACCAGGTGCACCTGATCGCGCGCCTCGAACAACTCGAGCGTCCTGGCGTTGACCTTGATGACGCGGATTTTCTGCGAGCAGGCCGCTACCCGGGATAAATCTTCCAGAAGAAACGCCCTGATATCGTCCACGCCCTGCGACCGCCAGATATCGAACTGGCTTTTCACCGCGCTGAAGTCCTCTATCCACATCGCCACCGGGGCAAGATTGAAGATATTGGTATCGATCGTCTCACTCATGCGGGCATTCTTCTTGGGTAAATGCGGATGGAGGCCGAAAGGCCGCACGACGGTATGACTGACTGTGTCACCCGATTTATTAGGGTTATGAGATTGAACGCAAGCGTTTATCGCGCGAACAGCCGGATTGCGCGATAATTCCTGGGGCATGTGGCCGGGAAGCCGTTACCAAAGCTTCACGTGACGGTTGACGTCCTTGTAAAGCAGGTAACGGAAGCGGCCGGGTCCACCCGCATAACAAGCCTGCGGGCAATAGGCACGCAGCCACATGAAGTCGCCGGCCTGCACTTCCACCCAGTCCTCATTCAGACGATAGACGGCCTTGCCTTCCAGCACATAGAGGCCATGCTCCATCACATGGGTTTCCATGAAGGGAATGGTCGCGCCCGGCTCGAAGGTGACGATGTTAAGATGCATATCGTAACGAACGTCTTCCGGATCGATGAAACGGGTCGTCGCCCATTTGCCTTCCGTTTCAGGCATGGCCGACATGGCGACGTCGTCTTCATGCGAAAAGATTGCTGGCGGCGCCTCAAGGCCGTCCACTGCCTCGAATGCCTTGCGAACCCAGTGAAACTTGACTGGCGCGGGACCGGAATTCTTGATCTGCCAGCGCGCGCCCGCCGGCAGGTAGGCAAACGAGCCTTCCCGCAACGCATGCTGCTCACCCTCAAATTCGATGGTCATTTCACCGTCAACGACGAAGATCGCTGCTTGAGCCCTTGCGTCCGGCTCCGGCCGTTCGCTGCCGCCACCTGGCTGGATTTCGACGATATATTGCGCGAAAGTCTCGGAAAAACCTGTCATCGGGCGCGCGATGATCCAGGCTCGCGTGCCCGTCCAGTGCGGCAGCACACTCGTCACGATATCGGACATGACGGTTTTGGGAATGACCGCGTAGGCGGTCTTGAACACCGCCTTGCTCGACAAAAGTTCCGTCTGTCCCGGCAGACCACCCATATCCGAATAATATCTCTTCATTTCAGCCATTCCATTCTGCAACGCATTCGGCGCGGATTCTTAGGGCCGCGCCGAGGTTTAAGCAAATGGTTATTGGCCAGAAAAGACCGGTTGGAAGACCGTCACACCTTCTTGCGCATAGTCGCATAAACGATGTTGTGATTTTCGCCGAAGAACACGTCAGCCTCTATGGAGGAGGGTTCGGCGCTGGCGTTGACGATCCGCCACATATCCGCTTTCGAGCGCAGCAGCAGCGCCCAGTTCATGAAGGTCTCCATATAACCGTCGACAACGATGTCTTCCGAGAAATTGGCGAAGAGGAACATACCGCCGGGCTTCAACATCTCCATGCAGCGGCGGGTCAGTTTGATGGCGACCCTGTCGTTCAGATAATCATATAGACCGGCGGCATAGATCAGATCAAAGCTCCCAAGCTCCTGTGTGCGAAGGACGATATCACGCACGGAGCCATCGATTGCCTCAATACAGGTGCCGTTGAAATCGCGGGCGACGGAACCGACACTCAAGGGGTCCTGATCGAGCGCCACCCAGCGCTTGATTCCACCCTCTTTCAACGCGACGGACGCGTCTGCCTCGCGCAGGTGCCCGGACGCAATGGTCAATATTTCGGTTTCCTTGCCATGCTGCGCCGCGGCCTCGTCAACGAACCTGGTCAACAGATCGCGCCGCTCGCGAACCGCGACAGAGGAACTGGCGTCTTTCGTGTAATTGTAAAGCGCAGTACCAAGCGGGCTGGCCTTATTGACCAGATCCGCAACGCTGGCGTGACCATAAATGAAATCGAGCAACTGCGCGTCGCCGGAATAGCCGCGCGGTTTTTCGAAAGACCAGCGCGTGAACGGATCCTCCAGGAACAAGGCCGAGACCGGGTGATTCTGCACCAAGGGGATCAGTTCAGCCCACACGCTTGAGTGGAGCTTCTCTCTCAAACCATGCAGTGCTCCTGCCGCTCGATGTATTATCTCATGCGCTAAAATACCGTTGTCGAATTGCTGTTGTGCCAATTCGAGAATGAGCGCCGTTTCTGCTTTCGCAATGGCAAACTGCTCATCGAACGTTTCCGTTCTGCGCGCAAAAACCTCTTTTGCGACAGTATCCGGGGTGATCAAACTTGCTCCGTCCAGACTTTTCTTCTTTACCCGCACCACATCAGCCTCCAGTATTAACACATTGTTAACTATACGTTTCTGGGAACTGGAAGGCCACTCGCTTTCGAATTTTCGGCGGTGTAGGGATAGATTAGTAAATTAGCGTATTTTTTTGGTCACACTCACGATGACGGGAGAAAGCAGATACGCAATTTAGTGAAACTTAATGCTGCGAACATATGATGCGTTCTTCCTTTCCTTGGTCTCGGGCTACATCGGCAGAGATCGGCGGAAACCCGCAGTGGGTGCAAAAGCACACGGAAAAGTGGAATAAGCAGTTACTTGATAAAGTAGACGCAACACTATGGGAAAGTGCATGAAGCACACAGTGGGAGAGGTGAGTGGACGGCAAGACTATCGGCGGCCGGACTTCCGGTTTTCTGATGAACTTCTTGCCCTCTACCAGCAGGAAGGTGAGCGCAGCCGCCGCGGTTCCATCCGCCGGGGTCTCTGGACCGCTGTTTTCATCTATCTGTTGTTTGCCGCTTCAGACATCGTTCTGATACCGGACGTCGCCTTCCAGACAATTCTGGCGCGATGGATCGTCGTGTTGTCGTGTCTTCTCACTCTCGAGGTCCAACTAAGCCGGGGTGCCAGCACCGCGGCACTCGATCTTACCTGCGCTGCGGCGCTGGTGATGGGCTATATTGGATGGCTCGTCCCTGCCCTCATGACCGACAAAATCGAAAACATGTCCTATTACATGGTTTTCGGGGCTATCTTCATGATGGGCGCAAATCTCTTCTTCACCTTTCGGTTTCACCTGTCCCTGATATCCTCTGGCATTATCCTCGCCACCTACTTTCTGGCAGCGATGCAGTTTCCGGAGGATTCCTTTTACAAATTCGCCTTCGGTACGTTTTACATTTCCTGTTTTGTCTTCACGTCCTACGTGAACTGGAATCTCAACCGGGAGCGCTACCAGGTCTTCGTCAACGCCCTTGAGGCCAAGGCGCAGCAGAAGGCGGCGGATGAGCGCGGGCAAGCCCTGCTGCGGCTTTCCAACACCGATTCCCTGACCGGCCTGCAAAACCGGCGCGCGATCGACCATCAACTGCGCCTGCTCTGGGATAGTTGGAGCAAGAAGGGAGAAGGCTTCGCCGTCCTCCTGATCGATGTCGACTTCTTCAAGAAGTACAATGACCGTTACGGTCACCAGGAAGGCGACAAATGCCTCATTACCGTTGGCAACGCACTCCAGGACGCGATCAGCGAACACAGGGCCTCTATCGGTCGCTATGGCGGCGAGGAATTTATCGTCCTTGCGCCATTCAAATCCAGGCAGCAAGTGGGCGAGCTTGCCGAGACGATCCGTCATACCGTCGAAAGCCTGTCGCTCGCGCATGACCAGCGCCGCGACGGAACCTTTATCGTCACCGTGAGCATCGGCGCATCCTTCACCCGCGCCAACCCCGATGGAAAGCTGGAAAAGATCATCAACGAGGCCGACCGCGCGCTCTATATCGCCAAGGGCAACGGCCGCAACTGCATGAAACTGTTCGATCCGGCCGATCCGCAAACCAGTGACGAGACCGAGAATATTGCCGCCCTTCTGAAAATTGCTGTCGCGGAGGATCTCGTTTCACTTGTGTATCAGCCGATACTCAATGTTTCGACCAACCAGACCGAGGGCGTCGAGGCGTTAATGCGCCTCCGCTTGTTGGACGGCAGCCCCGTGGCACCCGGCATCTTCATTCCGATAGCCGAGCGGACCGGCACGATTATGGAACTTGGTCTGTGGACCATCAAGGCGGCCTGCAGACAGCTTCTGGCCGATGATCGCGTATCCGTCGTCAGCGTCAACGTTTCGCCGATGCAGTTGAAAAACCCCGGATTCGCCACGTCCGTAGCGGCCATTCTGGTAGAGGCAGGTATCGCCGGAAACCGACTCGCTTTTGAAATCACCGAAGGCGTCGACATGGAAATGCATTCGGACGTGCTTCGCTGCCTGAATGACCTCAAGACGCTCGGTATTAACATCTGGCTGGACGATTTCGGAACCGGTTTTGCCGGCCTTTCATGGCTGCGCATGACAGAATTCGATACCGTGAAAATCGACCGCTCGTTCCTGCACGACAGCATGACCCCGCGCGGACGGGCGATGCTGCAGGATATGATCCGCCTCATTCGCAATCGCGGGCACAAGATCCTGATCGAAGGTGTCGAGACCGAAGAGCAACTGAGACTGGTGCGGCAGATGGAGATTGATTACGCGCAGGGTTACTATATCGGACGCCCGGTCGCTGCGGAGCGCTTGGGCGCGAGCACAACACACTTTCCGCGTCCCATGATGATGCTTCGCCCCGCCTAGCTGATCGCAAGCTGTGGAACCCTATCGCGACAAGATGAATTACTGATAGGCGGGCGGATCGACCGAAAATTCCGCGGCGAGTTCCAGGAAAGCCGCGCGCGTCACAGGGTCGACAGGCGCGCCTTCTCTTTCCCGCTTAGCGGCCACTGCCCACTCCCGGTCACCCGGCGCCATGACCTTGCAGTCTTCGCGCACGGGAGACTCGCGAAGAACTTCAAGATAACGTTTCATGCCGGCATCGAATGTCCCGCGCTCCACGAAAGCTTCCGGCTTCAGCGCAAGAACGAAGGCGCCAAGCCCCCGCGGCGTGGAAAAATCGGGGCCGCCCATCGGCGCTATGTCGAAGCTGAGTTTCATGCCTGAGAGGACGGCGCTGAAAATCTCCACCATCCCCGCAAGCGCAGCACCCTTGAAGCCGAACTCACCGCCTAATGGCGCCAGCATCTCCGCGGCGTTGGGATCGCGGCTGTCAACGCCGTCTCCATCGGAGGCGACTCCTTGGGGTAATTGCTGGCCAAGGCTTCGGTAAAGCAAAACGCGGTTATAGGGCACCGCACTGGTCGCCATGTCCAGCAGCCAGGGCATGTCGTCTTCAACAGGCACGCCGACAGCAATCGGGTTGGTGCCGTGGAAACGCATGGCGCCGTCATGAAGGCGCACGAAACTATCGGAGTTGCAGAACGCAAGGCCGATATATCCCTGTCGAGCGGCTTCCAAGGCATAAGCACCGGCAGGTCCGAAGTGCGACGAGTTCCGGATGGCCACCGCCCCGATGCCGAAGTTTTCCGCCAGCGCCATGGCTCTTTCCATCCCGGCATAGGTGGCACGGGCACCGTGCGCGTTGTCAGCGTCGATAGTTTCAACTGCGCCGAAGCCGGAAACGCGGCTGATCTGTGGCCGCCCATTGAGCCGGCCACCTTCGAGACCGGTGACATAGTGGGCGAGAAGGCGAACGCCGTGGCTGTCCACACCGAGCCTTGTGCCATGCATCATGGCGCGCGTTGCCGCATCGGCCGTCTCGTCATCAGTGCCTGCGGCGAGGAAAACGGCGCGGCAAAACCGCTCCAGTTCGTCCAGCCTTGCAAGAACGGTCGCTTTTTCATTGCCTTGCGCCATGAGGGAATCTCCCAATTCCAGAATAGACGCTGCACAAGCTATTCAAGGGTCGCGGTTTTGCAATGCATTTCCGCGCCTCGAATGCTCGATCAGTCTTCCGATCCCATGGCATCATAAGCAGGCCGTTCACCAACGATGATGGCGCGTTTGCCGACATGGTTAGCGGGTCCGACAATACCTTCCTGCTCCATGCGCTCGACCAGTGACGCGGCGCGATTGTAGCCGACAGATAGGCGGCGCTGGATGTAGGAGGTCGAGCACTTCTTGTCGCGCATTACCACCTTCACGGCTTTTTCGTAGAGGTCGTCGCTGTCGTCTTCGCCCATGGCGGACTTGTCGAAAACCGCTGTTTCCTCCTCCGCCTCTTCGTCGGCCTCATCGGCGTCTTCCGTGACAGTGCCGAGATATTCCGGACGCCCCTGCGTTTTCAGATGCGCAACGACCTTTTCCACTTCCTCATCGGAGACGAAAGGACCGTGAACACGGGCGATACGGCCGCCGCCCATCATGTGTAGCATGTCGCCCTGGCCGAGGAGGTGTTCCGCACCCTGTTCACCAAGGATGGTCCGGCTGTCGATCTTAGATGTCACCTGGAAGGAAATGCGCGTCGGGAAGTTCGCCTTGATCGTGCCGGTGATGACGTCGACCGAAGGACGCTGGGTTGCCATGATGAGGTGAATACCGGCAGCACGGGCCATCTGCGCAAGACGCTGGATCGCACCTTCGATCTCCTTGCCCGCCACCATCATCAGGTCGGCCATCTCATCGACGATGACGACGATATAGGGCATGGCCGTGAGGTCCATTTCCTCCTGCTCGTAGACCGCCTCGCCGGTCGCACGGTCAAAACCGGTCTGGACGTTGCAGAACACCGTCTCAGCCTTGGCGCGGGCGGCTGCTGCCCTTGCGTTGTAGCCGTCGATGTTGCGGACACCAAGACGCGACATCTTGCGATACCGGTCTTCCATTTCGCGCACGGCCCATTTCAGCGCCATGACCGCCTTTTTCGGATCCGTGACCACAGGCGTCAGAAGATGTGGGATGCCGTCATAGACGGAAAGCTCAAGCATCTTTGGATCAACCATGATCAGGCGGCATTCTTCCGGCTTCAGACGATAGAGCAGCGACAAGATCATGGTGTTGATGGCGACCGACTTGCCCGAACCGGTGGTGCCGGCAACAAGCAGGTGCGGCATCTTCGCCAGTTCAGCGATGACAGGTTCGCCACCGATTGTCTTGCCGAGGCAAAGCGCGAGTTTCTGACGCGTCTCGGCATAGTCGGTCGCCTCGATCAGTTCGCGCAGGTAAACAGTCTCACGCACCGGGTTCGGCAGCTCGATGCCGATGACATTACGGCCGGGCACGACGGCGACACGCGCCGACAGTGCCGACATGGAGCGGGCGATATCATCCGAAAGGCCGATGACCCGCGAGGATTTGACGCCAGGCGCCGGCTCGAATTCATAAAGCGTCACAACGGGACCGGGGCGAACATCGATGATCTCACCCTTGATGCCGAAATCCTCAAGAACGCTTTCCAGAAGTCCGGCGCTCTGTTCCAGCGCTTCCGGCGTCATCGTGGTCGTCTGCTGGACGCGCGCCTCCTGCAAGAGGTCGATCGAAGGATACTCATATTCGCCATCTGCGAAAACGGGGGCTTCGCGGAACATCGGCTGTGAGGCCTGAATGGGAGCGCGCGGCGTGAAGCGCGGCTCGACGGCGACTCTCTCGGCCGGCATGACTTGCTCGACAGGCCTTTGCGGCTCGACAACAGTCGCAACTTCCGTAGCTGGCGCCGGCAAGACTTCCTGTTCCGCGACCGGCACGATGGCAGGCGCGACGGACTGGCGAACGCCAATCTCACGGTATAGCCGAATGGCCGAACCGCCCGGCACATTGACAACAGGCGGCTCAGCCGAGAGCACGATAGCGGCGGCCGGGGATGACAAAATGGTGTTCGGCGCAGCGCTGGCAGGTGCCGTGACAACCGAGTTTGCCAGAACCTCGCGCGCGGACGCAACGATGCCCTCGCCGGCACTGCCTGGCAGATCGAGCGTCATCACTTCCCAGAAAAGCTCATCCGGCAGATGGGCGGCGAAAGCTGGAATCACCACCTGCGGCACGGGAGGCAGCATCGCCTCAACAGCCGGCGCAACGGAGGCTGCCTCAACTGGAGAGACCGACGGCTGCGCAGACTTTACTACGGTCGCGTACATATCGCTCGGCACCGGCGTCATTGTTGCGGCCGCGGCCTCTTCGGCCTGCTTGCGGGCAAGCTCAAGCCGCAGTTTATAGGTCAGCGCCCTTGCGCCCCGAGCATCCGGCGGCTGCGGCAGGAATGGCATCCGTGGCGGCGGCACCCGTTGCTCCGCCGGCTTTACCTGGACTTCGGCGACGGGAGCGCCTTGCGGCTCCACCGACTGCTGCTGCGCTACCGCCTCCGATTCTACCGGCTCGAGCGATGCAACAGGCAGCTCCTCCTCAGGAAGATTGGGCGTCTCCACCGGCATACGTCGATTGAACGCGCTCTCGGGCGTGCGGGTGAAACGGACATTAGGACCGAGCACGAATGCATTCTGCCAGCCAGGCATTTCAGCGCGGCCTTCAATGGCATCGGCAGCACTGATATCGGCGTTGGGCCGAGACGCAGCACTCGCCTTCAATGTGGCCGACGGCTGACCGGCAACCATCTGGCCGCCGGCATGACGAGCCTTTTCGCTCCCCTCCCCTACGCTATTGGACGAATTCTGGAATCTGGATCGGGAGAAACTCATGGCAGCGTGCACACTCATCATAAACGTACATATTTCGGTCTCCCTGAAATAAAAAATAAAGGTTAATTACCCCTTTCCAAACGGGACGGCGGCGGCAATTTTTCGAGCCAGCCACAAGGTGCTGAGAGAACCCGCGCCGAAGGAAGATTTCAATCACCTTATTGATTTTGTTGTGTAAAAATCGGGTTTTTGCGCCATTTTAGAGGCAGAGAACCAAGCGTGGAAAAGCGCCGTGGGTCCGTGAGGCATATTGTTTCCGCAAAGGCGCGCGCAACGTAAAATCATTGCTGTAAAGACAGTGAATTAACGTGGACACTGCCGGCATTACAGCCTTAAGATCGGTCCGCCGCGGACCCATCAAAAGATCCGCTCAGCCCCATTTCCGGAGTGAACCATGTCACCTGTCCAACTCTCCCGCCGTTCGTTGCTCAAGACCTCGGTTCTTCTGGCCGCGACAACGGGGCTGGCGGGCATTGCCGCCGCGCAGCAGGCGACACCTGGAGGAAGGTTGATCGTGGCAGCCGATTCGGAGCCGAAGAATCTCAATCCGGCAATCGTCGCCTCCAACGGTGTGTTCTACATTGCCAGCAAGATCATCGAGCCATTGGCGGAAGCTTCTTTTAACGGCAAGGATGGGCTGGAGCCGCGCCTTGCGACCGAATGGCAGGGATCGGACGATGGCTTGAGCGCCACCTTTAAGCTGCGTGAAGGCGTGACCTGGCATGACGGCAAGCCTTTCACCTCTGCGGATGTTGCCTTTTCGGCGCTGTCGGTCTGGAAACCGCTGCAGAACCTCGGACGGCTGGTCTTTGCCAATCTGGAGAAGGTGGAGACACCGGACGATCACACGGCGATCTTCCGCTTTTCAAAGCCGACGCCATTCCAGCTGATCCGCAACGCGCTGCCGGTCGTCACCAGCGTCGTACCGAAACATCTTTATGACGGCACGGATATCGCCACCAATCCCGCCAATACCAGACCGGTCGGCACCGGACCTTTCGTCTTTACGGAGTACAAGCCTGGCGAATATTATCGTCTCACTCGCAATGCGAATTACTGGGGCAAGGATCAGCCGCACCTCGAGGAGATCATCTATCGCGTCCTGCCGGACCGGGCGGGAGCTGCTTCCGCGCTGGAGGCGGAGGAAATCCAGCTCGCGGCCTTCTCCGCCGTTCCCCTGGCCGACCTCGCCCGCATCTCGAAGGTCGAGGGTATCAAGGTGATCGCCGATGGATACGAGGCCCTCACCTACCAGCTGGTGGTCGAAATCAACCATCGCCGCAAGGAATTGGCAAACCTCAAAGTCAGACAAGCCATCGCCCACGCCATCGACAAGAAATTCGTGATCGACAAGGTCTTCCTCGGCTACGCGACGGCATCGACGGGCCCTGTACCGAAGAATGCGCCGGAATTCTACACAGGTGACGTCGAGACCTATGATTTCGATGTTGCCAAAGCAAACGCTCTGCTTGATGAGGCGGGATATGCGCGGGGGCCGGATGGCAAACGCTTTTCCTTGAAGCTTCTGCCCGCACCGTATTTCAACGAAACCAAACAGTTCGGTTCGTATCTTCGCCAGGCGCTTCAGGAAATCGGCATTGATGCTGAACTTGTCAACAATGATGCGGCGGCCCACCAGAAAGCGGTTTATACCGACCACGCCTTCGACCTCGCCGTCGCGCCGCCGGTCTTCCGTGGCGATCCGGCAATTTCCACCACCATCCTGGTGCGCTCCGGCATTCCGGCAGGCGTCGGATTCTCCAACCAGGGCGGTTACGAGAACAAGACGCTCGATGAACTCATCGACCGAGCAGCCGCAACGGTGGATGCCACGACACGCACCGCGCTTTACAAGGATTTCCAGAAGCAGGTTGCGGCCGATCTGCCGCTGATCAACGTCGCCGAATGGGGCTTTATCACCGTCGCACGCGACACGGTGAAACAGATCGCCACCAACCCGCGCTGGGCCGTCTCAAACTGGGCGGATACGGCGGTCGAAAGCTGAGGAACAGGGGTGAAGCGTGCCACAAGAATGCTGAGGAGAAGGGCAGTCAGCGCCATTCCGGTGCTGCTTATTGTTCTGGTCTTCACCTTCGTTCTGCTTGAAAATGCATCCGGGGACGCTGTTGCTGCCTATCTCGTCTCGATCGGCGGTGGCGATGCCGGGCTTAGGGATGTGCTGCGCGAGCAATATGGTCTGAACGGATCGGTCCTCGCACGTTTTTGGCTCTATGCCAGTTCGGTCCTGAGGCTCGACTTCGGTTGGTCGCTCGCCTTCGAACGACCGGTGTTAGGGTTGATCCTCGAGCGTCTCCCAAACACCCTTCTCCTGATGGGAAGCGCCACGACACTTGCCTTCATCCTGGGCACCGGTCTCGGCATCGTGGCGGGTGCGCGCCCCGGCGGAACGGTAGACCGCGTGCTATCAACCCTGTCGCTTGCCCTATACGCCACGCCCGGCTTCTGGCTTGGCCTCGTCTTCGCGATCGTTTTTGCGGTCCAGCTTAAATGGCTGCCGACGTCAGGCATTGAAACCATCGCCTCGGGCAAGCAGGGACTGGCGCGCGCGTTGGACATCGCGCGGCATCTCGTGTTGCCCGTTGCCAGTCTCGGGCTAATTTATCTTGCACTTTTTCTGCGCGTCATGCGCACCGCCATGGCCGCTGTCTGGCCACTGGATTTCGTACTTTTTGCCCGTTCCAAGGGGCTTTCCCGACGACGCATCGTGCTGCGCCATGTCGCGCGCAACGCTGCCCTGCCGCTGATCACGGTGCTTGGTCTGCAGGCCGCCACGATGCTCGGCGGCAGCGTGGTGATCGAGAGCGTTTTTGCCATTCCCGGTTTTGGCCGGCTGGCGCAGGAAGCTGTCAGTGGACGCGACACGCCGCTCCTGATGGGCATCATTTTGACAAGCGCTGTTTTCGTCATTGTCATCAATCTCGTCGTTGACATTCTCTACGCCGTTCTTGATCCGCGCATCGGCAGCGGGGAGCAACAGGCATGAGTTTCGCTCTCCGGCTTTTGCGCAGTTTCGAAGGAGCCACTGGCGCCATTGTTCTGGTATTGCTTGCCGTGATGGCGCTCGCTGCCCCCTTCGCTTTCCCGGGCGATCCCTTGGCGATCGTCGGCGATCCGCTGATTGCGCCTTTCACCGATGCAGCCCTTCCGCTGGGGACAGACCGGTTGGGCCGAGATGTGCTGGCCGAACTCGTCCACGGAGCGCAGGCCTCTATTCTCGTTGGCATCGGCGCCGCCGCGGCGGCGCTGATCGTCGGCACCTTTATCGGAACCATTGCCGGTTTTGCCGGCGGGTTGGTGGACGAGGCGTTGATGCGGCTCACGGATGCATTTCAGATCGTGCCCAATTTCCTGCTTGCGCTTGCCTTTGTCAGTACCATTGGCCCTTCCATGCCTGTTGTCATTCTGGCAATTGCGCTTGGCGCGTGGGCCGATCCGGCGCGGCTGATGCGGGCACAGGTCTTGAGCATCCGCGAGCGTGACTATGTGCAATCCGCCCGCGCCATCGGTATGCACCCGCTGGAAATAGCCTTCCGGCAGATCTTGCCGAATGCGCTGCCGCCCGTCATGGCTCTCGCCGCCATCATTGTCGCTGCCGCCATCCTCACAGAAGCAGCCCTTTCTTTCCTTGGGCTTGGGGACCCCAATGTCGTCACCTGGGGTTCGATGATTGCGGAAGGACGCAACGTCCTGCGTTCGGCCGCCTTCCTGTCTGTAATTCCCGGTCTCGGGCTACTCGTTACGGTTCTCGGCGTCTATCTTCTTGGCGAGGGCATCAACAGGGCGATGGCGACAGGGAGGCAGGCACCATGACCGGTAACGCTCTGTGCCGCATCGACGATCTCAGCGTTCACTACAGGCCGGGTCAGGCTCCCGCTTTGGTGAATGTTTCACTGACGATCCGCCAAGGGCAGCGGCTGGCGATCATCGGAGAAAGCGGCTCGGGGAAATCCACGCTTGGCAAAGCCGTTGCCGGACTTCTTCCCGGTAACGCACGGGTTACCGGCGACATTTCCTGGAGCCGCGATAGCGGCCTGTTTCAGGGCCGGCCAAAGCCGGGGCGCGATATCGGCACGATCTTTCAGGATACCGGCGCGACGCTTAATCCGGTTCTCACGATAGCGGAACAGGTGGCGGAAGGTGCCGTCCGGCATCTGGGCCTGTCGTGGCGGCAAGGTCGGGATCTCGCTCGCGACCTCTTGGAACGGGTTCGGCTGCCACATCCATCCCATCTTCTCAAAGCCTACCCGCACCAGCTTTCCGGCGGCCAAAGGCAGCGTGTTGCGATTGCCGCCGCTATTGCCGCAAGCCCTTCCATTCTGATTGCCGACGAGGCGACCAGCGCACTCGATACGGTCAGTCAGGCCGCCATTGCCACGCTCCTTGACGATCTGGTGCGGCGGGAAAACAAAACGCTTGTGTTCATCACCCATGACATTGGCCTCGCGTCCAGTCTTGCCGACGAAATCGCGGTTTTACATTCCGGCCGGCTGGTTGAACACGGTCCGACGCGGCGGGTCCTGTCTGCACCCAGCCGGGAATACACACGGGCGCTGCTCGCCGATTATCTGGACCTGTCCACTCCGCCGCTCATCAGCGAGGCTGCGTCATGAACGAAGCCCTTCTGAGCGTCGAAGGACTGTCGAAAACCTATCGCACCCCCGCCAGAACGGTGGCGGCACTTTCCGATATTTCTTTTTCGCTCCAGCCCGGGGAAACTCTGGGACTGGCCGGCCCCTCCGGCTGCGGGAAATCGACACTGGCTCGCATTTTGATGCGGCTCATCCCCCCCGATTCTGGCACAATCCGTTTCCAGAATCGCGACTGGCTCACGCTTGATGGGAGCGGGCTGCGTTCCGCCCGCCGGCACGTGCAGATGGTCTTTCAGGATACGCACGGCGCCTTCAATCCGCGCGCGCGTGTCGAGGATGCCATCGGTGAGCCGCTGCGCATTCATCGCCTCGTCAGACGGCGCGATCGCGCGGCGGAAATACGCCGTCTTCTGGACCGCGTTGGCCTGGCGGACATCGATGCCAGCCGCTCGATATTGGAGCTTTCCGGTGGGCAGAGGCAACGTGTTGCCATAGCGCGGGCCATTGCAGTCCGACCGGCGGTGCTCATTCTTGACGAGGCCGTCTCTGCTCTCGACGTGTCAGTGCGCAGGCAAATCCTCGAGCTGCTGGTGGAAATCCAAAGGGATACCGCCGTGTCCTGCATTTTCGTCTCGCACGATCTCGCTGTCATCAGAGCCGTCTGCCACCGCGTTGCCATCATGGAAGCCGGGCGGATCGTTGAAATTGGCACGACACGCGACATCATCTCGGCACCGCAATCGTCGACAGCTAGAATGTTGATTGACGCCGCACCGCGGCTGATCAGAACCAGGTAAGGAAGAGACATGCCCGCTCCGGATTACGCCTTGCTGCTTGACCCACCTGCTTTTCCCGCGGAGCGTTACGCGATCCTTGCCGACCGGCTCGCAGCCTTGATGGGCACGAAGAACGATGTCCTCCTTATACAGGCGGAAGCCGTGCTGGCGCTTGAGGCGGCGGCCACAAGCCTTGCCCGGCCCGGGCTGAGGGCGCTCAACATCGTCACGAGCCCCTACGGCGCCTGGTTCGGCGGCTGGCTCGCCAGGGGCGGCGCCAGCGTGCGCAATCTGACAGCCAGTCCGGCAAAGCCAGTAACGCTGGAGGAGGTTGAACAGGCGCTGTACGAGGCACCCGTCTTTGATCTTCTCGCCGTCGTACATGCGGAATCGGCAAGCGGCATTCTCAACCCTCTGCCAGCCATTACGGCACTCGCGCACGAACGCGGCATCGTCACTCTTGTCGATGCGGTCGCCTCCATTGGCGGGCACGCGCTGGACGTCGATCGGCTCGGTATCGACATTGCCGTCATTGGACCGCAGAAAGCACTGGCCGGGCCGGCCGGCGTGTCGGCTATTTCCGTCAGCGACAAGGCCTGGGGCCTTCTATCGCATGGGCAAGCGCCTGAAAATTCCATGCTTTCGCTTCTGGACCAGAAAAGGCTCTGGCTGGATGCCGGCCGCCGCGCTGCCCGGGACGCCGGCTCCACTGGAGTTTTATGCGCTGGAGGCAGCCCTTGATCGAATAGAGGCGGAAGGTTTGGCATCGGTGCTTCAACGCCACGAGATGGCGGCCGCAGCCACGCGCAACGGCATAAAGGCGCTCGGCATCAAAAACTGGGCCGACGAGGCGAAGGCGTCAGCGCTCGTTTCCACGGCAATTCTGCCTGATGGCGTCAACCTCAAGGCGCTGCTTGAAGCTGCATCCCGGAAAGATGGTGCTGACATCACCGCCGGTGTCGGCCCCGGCGCCGAGAGGTTGATAAGGCTCAACCACACCGGCCGGCGGGCGAACCGGCAGGCGGTCGAGGCAAACATCGAAGCATTCGCCAGCTCTTTAAAAGACCTAGGGTACGCCGCAGAAGCTTCCTCTGCTCTCGAGGCAGTTGACACTGTCTACCTTGATGCCGGTTCGACCGGTGCCTGATGCTGCCAGGAAAAGATCGTTGCGGAAATCGTACGTCTTTTGAAACGTTGCTCACGACATTGTTGTTAAAAATAGTAGACAAATTCCTCCGTCAATCTTGACGAAATCATGGCAAAGCGCGAAACTTAACGCAGCATTAACTTGCGTGAAGAAGGGAATGGCCATGGTAGCAGGGTTCAACATGCTCTCCTTTGACCTCTTTGGCATCGGCCGAAGAATGCCCGTCGTCAATGAGCGGGTGGAGACCGAATTTCAGGAAAAGACGCCGCGCCGGCCTGATGACGAGTCGCAGAACGACGACCGAGATCAAGAATATGAACTGTTTTTCTGGTCGCTTTATCCGGTGATCTAAAGCTTTCAAGGCGATCGAGTTAGGCGTTTACCCGGTGCAGAACGCCTGTTTTGATCCCACGAGACGGCGCATTATTCGTATTTTTAAAGTCAAAAAAGCGGCCCCGAGGAAACCTCGAGGCCGCTAATTTATTTTGGGCCGTCAGTGGTTATCGCGCGGCAGACCCTTGGTCTGGGCGATACGCTGATATTTCACCGCCGGTTCGAGAACCGCGCCGGTTTCCATCTGGCTGACGATGCCGCGCTGAATTTCCTGCCATGGGGTCTGGTGGTCTGGGAACTTGTAGCCGCCCTCCGCATGCAGCGCCTCGTAGCGCTTTGCGAGTTCCTCGCCGGAAATCAGGATGTCCGCCTTGCCGCGGCCCACATCGATGCGGACGCGGTCGCCCGTCTGAAGCACGGCAAGGCCGCCGCCTGCAGCTGCTTCCGGGGAAGCGTTGAGGATAGACGGGCTGCCTGACGTGCCGGACTGGCGGCCATCACCGATGCAGGGCAGCGAACTGACACCTTGCTTCAGAAGATAATCCGGTGCGCGCATGTTCACGACTTCCGCTGCACCCGGATAACCGATGGGGCCTGCGCCGCGCATGAAGAGAACGGTGTTGGCGTCAATGCCGAGCGACGGATCGTCGATGCGGTGATGGTAATCTTCCGGACCATCGAACACCACGGCGCGGCCTTCGAAGGCCTCCGGATCGTCAGGATTGGAGAGATAACGGTTGCGGAACTCTTCCGAGATGACGCTAGTCTTCATGATGGCGGAGGAGAACAGGTTGCCGCGCAGCACGCGGAAGCCAGCGCGCTCCTTGAGCGGCTGCTCATAGGGGCGGATGACCTTTTCGTCTTCGATAATCGCGCCACGGCAGTTTTCGCCGATGGTCTTGCCGTTGACCGTCATGGCATCTTCCATGATCAGTCCCTGGTTCATCAGCTGGTTGACGACAGCGGGAACGCCGCCGGCATGGTAATAATCCTCGCCGAGATATTCACCAGCGGGCTGCAGGTTGACGAGCAGCGGCACGTCTTCACCATAGGTCTGCCAGTCGTCCACTGTCAGTTCGACGCCGACGTGGCGCGCAAGGCCGTTCAGATGGATCGGTGCGTTGGTGGAGCCACCAATCGCCGAGTTGACGCGGATGGCGTTGATAAACGCATCCTTGGTCATGATGTCTGATGGCTTCAGGTCTTCCTTGACCATTTCAACGATGCGCAGGCCGGTAAGGTAGGAGACTTCCTGACGGTCACGGTAAGGCGCTGGGATGGCGGCTGAGCCTGGAAGCTGCATGCCGAGCGCTTCGGCGAGCGAGTTCATGGTCGTTGCCGTACCCATGGTGTTGCAATAGCCGGTCGACGGAGCCGAAGAAGCGACGAGCTTGACGAAGCCCTGGTAATCGATCTCGCCCTTGGCCAGCAATTCGCGTGCCTTCCAGACGATGGTGCCGGAACCGGTGCGCTCGCCGCGGAACCAGCCGTTCAGCATGGGGCCGACGGAAAGGGCAATGGCCGGGATGTTGACGGTGGCCGCCGCCATAAGACAGGCAGGCGTGGTCTTGTCGCAGCCAATGGTCAGCACGACGCCATCGAGCGGATAGCCATAAAGCACTTCCACGAGGCCGAGGTAAGCCAGGTTGCGGTCGAGGCCGGCGGTCGGACGCTTGCCGGTTTCCTGAATCGGATGCACCGGAAACTCAATCGCGATGCCGCCGGCTTCACGGATACCTTCACGCAGGCGATTTGCGAGTTCGAGGTGGTGGCGGTTGCAAGGGGAAAGGTCAGAGCCCGTCTGTGCGATACCGATGATCGGGCGATCAGACTGAAGCTCGGCTTGGCTGAGACCAAAATTCATGTAGCGCTCGAGATAAAGCGCCGTCATGTCCGCATTGGCGGGATTGTCGAACCAGGCGCGCGAACGCAGCTTGCCCTGAGTTGCAGGAAGATTATCAGATGTCGTCATGATGCGGGTCTCCAGCCGGAAGTGGCCAACGGTAAAATATTACGAAATGCGACAAGCTTATGTTGCGCGCAAGGAAAATGGAATCAGCGTTTCGGAGATCACGCATAACCGACAGTGCTGCTCCAGACGAGTGGCATCGAGCGGCACTTCGGCTTTAACCGAATATTTTTCGGCAGTTACGGCCATCGCGGGATTACGCAACGGAATCTCCCTCCCTCTTTTGCCGTTAAACCTCGACCCAGAGAGGCGAAGTTCGGGCAAAAAATCATTTTCTTATTTGTATGACTATTAGATGGAACCACGCCCTGTCAAGCACTCGAATACCAGACGCAGCGGTAAGCGAGATCTTCCAAACCACAAATTGTGAATTATTTATCCTATTGATTTAAAACAATATATTATCTCTCTCAGGGCGTGAAAGCCCATTCGAAACCTGAAATATACGAAAATGCCTCTTTTCAAGAGTATTACTATATGCTCATAGTGTCTGCGTCACGCTGACATCATCTCTGGGAGGAATAAGATGAGAAAAGCTCTCGCGACAGCTACTGTCGCCGTTTCGCTGTGCCTTGCATCAAGTGTTTCCGCAAAATCGCTGACCGTCGGCTTCTCGCAGATCGGATCGGAATCGGGCTGGCGCGCCGCTGAAACCACCGTCACAAAACAGCAGGCCGAAAAGCGCGGCGTCACGCTGAAATTTGCCGACGCGCAGCAGAAGCAGGAAAACCAGATCAAGGCCGTGCGCGGCTTTATCGCGCAGGGCGTCGACGCAATCCTGATTGCACCTGTGGTCGCAACGGGCTGGGATGCTGTCCTGAAGGAAGCCAAGGAAGAAAAAATCCCTGTCATCCTGCTCGACCGCCAGATCGAGGCTCCTGATGACCTTTACCTGACAGCCGTCACGTCCGATCAGGTGCATGAAGGCAAGGTTGCCGGCGACTGGTTGGTCAAGGATGTCGGCTCCAAGGATTGCAAGGTGGTGGAATTGCAGGGCACGACCGGCTCGTCGCCTGCCATCAACCGCAAGAAGGGCTTCGAAGAAGCCATTGCCTCGCACAAAAACATCAAGATCGCGCGCTCGCAGACGGGTGACTTCACCCGGACCAAGGGCAAGGAAGTGATGGAAAGCTTCATCAAGGCCGAAGGCGGCGGCAAGGATATCTGTGCCGTTTACGCCCATAATGATGACATGGCCGTCGGCGCAATCCAGGCCATCAAGGAAGCCGGTCTGAAGCCCGGAACCGACATCAAGGTCGTCTCCATCGACGCCGTGCCTGATATCTTCAAGGCCATGGCAGCCGGTGAAGCCAACGCCACCGTCGAACTGACGCCCGATATGGCAGGCCCAGCCTTCGACGCGCTCGAAGCCTACTTGAAGGACAAGAAAGAGCCGCCGAAGTGGATACAGACCGAATCCAAACTTTACACGGCATCTGATGACCCGATGAAGGTCTACGAGGCGAAGAAGGGTCTGGGTTACTAAGCCATTCTTCGGAGGAACGGCACATGACTGTGCCGTTTCTTTCTGCTGAAGAGAAGGAAACTTCTCCGATTTTTGTCTGCTGAATGATCACGTATGGAGCGAGCGGACGCCACTTGTTCTTCTCCCCGCCGGGGAGAAGTCCGCGGCAGCGGGATGAGGGGGCGACGGTAGCGATAGGCCGAGAGCTAGCCCTTTCATCCGGCCCTTCGGCCCACCTTCTCCCCGGCGCGGAGAAGAAATACGCCGCTCGATACACGATTATTCCAAGACCCATTGTAATGCGGAACCTGCTCAATGTCCGAAACGGCACCACTTCTGGAAGCACGCGCCATCGGCAAATCCTTTCTAGGGATCACGGCGCTTGATGGCGTTGATTTTACGCTTGGGCGCGGCGAAATCCATGCCCTCCTCGGCGAAAACGGCGCAGGCAAATCGACGCTGATCAAAATTCTGACGGGCGTCTACAGCCGCGGCAGCGGATCCGTCTTTCTGGAAGGCAGCGAAATCTCGCCCGCGAATGTGGGTGAAGCGCAGGCGCTTGGCATCGGCACCGTCTATCAGGAGGTCAACCTTCTCGAAAACCTTACCGTTGCGGAGAACCTCTACCTTGGCCGCCAGCCGCGGCGCTTCGGGATGATCGACCGCAGCACGATGCAAAAGAATTCAAAGGCGCTGCTTGCCCAGTATGGGCTCTCCATCGACGTCAACGCCCTGCTTTCCAGCTATTCCGTCGCCATCCGCCAAATCATAGCCATTGCGCGTGCCGTCGATCTTTCCGGCAAGGTACTGGTTCTCGACGAGCCAACGGCCAGCCTGGACGCCCATGAAGTCGAGATGCTTTTCGGGGTTCTGAAGAAGCTGCGCGCCCGTGGCATCGGCATCGTCATCATCACTCACTTTCTCAATCAGGTCTACGATATTGCCGATCGCGTGACGGTGCTGCGCAATGGTCGTCTCGTTGGCACCCGCGACATCGGCAATCTGCCGAGGCCGGAACTCATTTCCATGATGCTCGGCCGAGAGCTTCAGCACATCACCCACGAACATCAGGCAACCGACGACACCGTTGTTGAAGGCGAGCCACCGATCCGCTTCGAAGGTTATGGAAAACGCGGCAGTATCGCCCCCTTCGACCTCGGCATCCGGCCCGGCGAGATCGTGGGCATCGCCGGTCTCCTTGGTTCTGGCCGAACAGAAACGGCCTTTCTGCTGTTTGGCATAGACCGTCCCGACACCGGCGTTGCGACGATCGACGGCAAGCAGGCGGCCATCTCGTCGCCGGAGGCGGCAATCTCCGCGGGCTTCGGCTTCTGTCCCGAAGAGCGCAAGACGGATGGGATTATCGGCGACTTCTCCGTTACCGATAATATCGCGCTGGCGCTTCAGGCGAGACAAGGCTGGGCGCGCCCTCTTTCGCGACGGCAGAAGGCGGAGCTTGCCCAAAACTTCATTAGGTCGCTTGATATCCGTCCTGCGGATCCGGATCGGCCCATCAAGTTCCTTTCAGGCGGCAACCAGCAGAAGGCAATTCTTGCCCGTTGGCTCGCTACGCAGCCGCGACTTCTGATCCTCGATGAGCCCACACGCGGTATCGATATCGGCGCGCATGCGGAAATTCTTAAAATGATCGAAAAACTCTGCACCGAGGGCATGTCGCTCGTCGTCATCTCTTCCGAGCTGGAAGAGCTGACGGCCGTTGCGCACCGGGTTATCGTCCTCTCCGACCGCCGCCACGTCAACGAATTGAAGGGCAGCGAGGTGACCGCGGATAACATCATGCGCGCCATTGCCGATGCGGCGAAAACGGAGGCGGCATGATGGTGGCGGTGACACGACGTCTCAAAAGACTTGCGCCGCAACTTGCAGCGCTGTTCATCATTCTGGCCGCGATAACAATCATTTCGCCTGGCTTTCTGAATGTTTCGCTGCAGAACGGTCGCCTTTACGGAAGCCTGGTCGACATTCTCGTGCGTGCCGCTCCCGTGGCGCTTTTGACCATAGGCATGACGCTGGTCATCGCCACCAAGGGTATTGATCTTTCCATCGGCGCTGTCATCGCCATCTGTGGTGCGGTCGCGGCCACGCTTATCAGCAATGGTTATTCCATTCCCTCGGTCATCGCCATCTCGCTCGCGGTTGGCATCGTCTGTGGCGTTTGGAACGGGGTGCTGGTCGCTCTTTTGGACATCCAGCCGATTATTGCCACGCTGATCCTCATGGTGGCGGGGCGCGGCATTGCCCAGCTCATCACAGAAGGCGTCATTCTCACCTTCAATAATGACAGCTTCGCCGCCATTGGCTCAGGCTCATTTGCGGGGATCCCGCTGCCGGTCATCATCTGGGTGACGGCGGCGCTGGTTATCGGTCTTCTCGTGCGCAAAAGCGCGCTCGGCTTCCTGATCGAGGCAACCGGCATCAACCGTCGCGCCGCGGCATTGGCCGGGGTGCGGGCACGCTTCCTATTGTTTTTCGTCTATGCCGTTTCCGGCCTCTGCGCCGCCATAGCCGGTATGATCGTGACCGCCGATATTCGCGGTGCGGATGCCAACAATGCCGGGCTGTGGTTGGAGCTCGATGCGATCCTGGCGGTCGTGATCGGCGGGACATCGCTGAATGGCGGCCGCTTCTCCATCACCGCATCACTGATCGGGGCATTGATCATCCAGACGATCAATACCGGTATTCTCGTCTCGGGCTTTCCGCCGGAATTCAATCTCATCATCAAGGCAGGCATCATCATGGTGGTGCTGACGCTGCAATCGCCGGCGATCATGGCCCTGCTCGGTTTCGTGAAGGCGCCCAAGCCACAGGTCAAACCGACTGCCACGAACGGCATCACCAAGGAAGGAACCGTGCGATGATCCATAGCCGCAATCTGCCGTTCCTCACCACACTGACGATCTTCGTGGTCGCCTATCTGCTATGCGTGCTGCAATATCCTGCGATCTTCTCGACGCGGGTGATCGGCAATCTTCTGACGGACAACGCTTTCCTCGGCATCGCCGCTGTCGGCATGACATTCGTCATCCTGTCGGGTGGTATCGACCTTTCGATTGGTTCGGTCATCGCATTCACCAGCGTTTTCGTGGCGGTCATGGTGGGCACCTATAATCTCCACCCCCTGCTGGCCTTCGCGATCGTGCTTGCTATCTCGACGCTGTTCGGATGCCTGATGGGGGCGATGATCCGCTTCCTGTCGATCCCGCCTTTCGTGGTGACGCTCGCGGGCATGTTTTTGGCACGCGGCGCAGCTTACCTCATTTCCACCCAGTCAGTGCCGATCTCGCACCCCTTCATCGACGCGATACAGGGCTTCTATTTCCGCTTTCCGGGCGGCGGCAGGCTGACGGCGCTCGCCATGCTGATGCTTGTCGTCTTCGCGGCCGGCATGTTGATCGCCAGCCGCACCCGGTTTGGCGCCAATGTCTATGCGCTCGGCGGCAACCAGCAGTCGGCAGAACTGATGGGCGTCCCGATCGGGGCGACGACTATCGGCATCTATGCGCTCTCGGGTTTCCTTTCGGGTCTCGCCGGCATCGTTTACACGCTTTACACGTCGTCGGGTTATTCGCTGGCGACGGTGGGCGTGGAGCTGGACGCCATCGCAGCCGTCGTCATTGGCGGCACGCTTCTGACGGGCGGCACAGGGTTGGTGGCGGGAACCTTTGTCGGCCTGCTGATCCAGGGGCTGATCCAGACCTACATCGTTTTTGACGGGACGCTGTCTTCCTGGTGGACGAAAATCGTCATCGGCGTGCTGCTTTTTGTCTTCATCGTGTTGCAGCGCGCAATCATCTGGTATTCAAACAGGAGAATGGCCGGACCGCATCCGGCATAACGCAAACGGAGGCTTTATTGGGGCTGCTCGAAACGACGATTAGCGGACGAAAACGCCGGAACAGCCACGCCCATGTGGTTTCCGAACTCGGCAGCGCCATCGTCTCGGGCCGGATTGCGGAAGGCTCCCTGCTCCCCAATGATGCCGAACTCTCGCTGCGTTTCGGCGTCTCGCGCACCGTGCTGCGGGAGACCATGAAGACGCTGGCAGCCAAGCGGCTGGTTGAGCCCAAGGCCAAGGTGGGCACGCGGGTTCTTGATCGCTCCAGTTGGAATTTCTTCGATCCTGACGTGCTGGGGTGGCGGTGCGAGGCCGGTATTGATCAGGAATTCGTCACCCATCTGGCGGAAATCCGCCTCGCGCTGGAGCCGGCTGCCGCCGCGGCTGCAGCCCTGCAGGCCTCCAACGACGATATCGTCTCCCTCTACGTCATCGCCGCGAAATTCGACAATCCGAAACATACGCCGGAAAGTATCGCGAAGGTCGATCTCGAATTCCACCTTGCCGTGGCGCATATGTCCGGTAATCCCTTCATGCGCTCGGCAAGCGGCCTGATTGAAGCTGCGCTGGCCATTTCGTTCCAGCTGTCGTCACCGGCCGCTTCAACCGGCACCATCGCCGAAATTGCTTCCAACCATCTGCGCATCGTGCATGCAATTGCGGCGCGGGACGCCGATGCCGCGGTGAAGGCCATGCGTCACGTTATCGAGGTGGGCAAGGACAGGACACAGAACGCGATCAAACCGATCTAGAGCTTCCGCCCTCGCGAGTGGAAGGTGGTACGCCAAGGGTGACATCCCGGCGTTTTCATGCTAGGAATTTTACATTCCTTAACTTTGCGTCCACATCTGGAAACAAGCATGAATGATGCCCTCACCGAAATGTTGCGTGGCCTGCGGCTTGACGGAGTAGAATATGGCCGGTGCCGCATGGCTACCCCATGGGCGACGGCCTTTCCCGAGCAGGAAGCCGCACGGTTTCATTTTATCGGTGTTGGCCAGGCGAAGTTGCGCAAACCGTCCGGCGAGTGGCTGACGCTCACATGCGGCGACGCGGTGCTTCTTCCCCGAGGCCACGCGCATGTTCTTGGCAGCGGCGAGAACGTGACACCTTCTCCTTTTGATAACTTCGGCAAGAAGGAAGTCTGTCAGGGTGTCTTCGACCTGCAATGTGCCAGTGCCGGCGGGGATACGATTGCCTTTACCGCCTCGATGCGTTTCAACATGGACAATCTGCATCCCCTGCTCCAGATGATGCCAGATGTGATGTTGACCAGCGACCTCGCCAAGAGCGATCCAGCCATTCCGCACCTGCTCGAAGCCATGACGCG